>Ga0265295_1003480_pt1 | contig 22881 bp, 19 predicted proteins | sample Munlansysbiofilm_FD_192503 | JGI IMG/M metagenome (GOLD analysis project Ga0265295, IMG submission 192503) | Leachate microbial communities from a municipal landfill in Southern Ontario, Canada - Methane capture system biofilm | ecosystem: Engineered > Solid waste > Landfill > Unclassified ...
GAAGATGGGGGTGACCGAGGCGGACATCGATTTCAAGGCCTGGACCGGCATCGGCAGCGAGTTGCTCATCACCGGGCTGGCAACCCTCACCGATGGCGTGGTGGACCTGGAGTTGCGCCTCTTTGATACCGTGAAGCAGGAGCGACTCATCGGCAAACGCTACACGGCCCGGAAGGAGGATCTGCGACGCCTGGTCCGACGCTTTTGCAGCGAGGTGTTGATGCTGCTCACCGGCAACCCCGGTCCCTTTGGCAGCCAGATCGCCTTCGTTTCCGGGGAAACGGGACGCAAGGCAATTTTTACCTGCGATTTCGACGGCTACAATCCCCAGCGGTTCACCCGGCAGGAAAGCATCTGTCTGGCCCCGTCATGGTCATCAGACGGCCAGTGGATTTCCTACACCTCTTACCAGCGGGGGCGGCCGGACCTTTACATTCGCCATCGGTTGGAAAATCGCGGTGCTGTAGTGGCCGAAAGCGGCATTAATCTCAACGGCCAATGGGTGCCGGGACGCCCGGAGCTGGCCGCAACCCTGTCGTTTACCGGCGACCAGGATATCTACCTGATCTCGGCCGGCGGCAAGATCATCAAGCGGATGACCAACCAGGCGGACATTGATGTCTCGCCCACCTTTTCTCCAGACGGCAAGCAGATGGCGTTCGTTTCCAAACGCGCCGGCAGCCCGCAGATTTATATCATGGACGTGGCCTCGGGCCGCAGTGAGCGCTTGACTTTTCAGGGGCCCTATAATACACAACCAACTTGGTCGCCCAAGGGCGGCCGTATTGTTTACACGGCGATGGAAAAGAACCGGATCGACATTCGCGTGATCGATCTGGAAACCCGTAACATCGTTCAACTCACCCGTGACAGCGGCGATAACGAGTCGCCCTCCTGGTCTCCGGATGGTTCGTTGATCGCCTTCAGTTCCACGCGAGAAGGCCCTTCCAGGATCTATGTCATGACAGCGTTCGGGACGGATCAGCGCCGGCTGCTGAGTTTGCCCGGAGAGCAAGGCCAGCCCGACTGGTCCCCCAACGGCATACAATAAACCAAACAGCGTTAAATAGGGGTAAAGGAGGATTCATGCGAAACAAGGTATGGGTTAAGGTGGCGTTGTTGGTGATGGTGTCAGGATTGTTGGTGTTTTCCGGTTGTGCCAAGCAGGCCGTCAAGAGTGATGCCGACCTCAGTCAGGCCGCTCAGGATGCCGCGGCCCTCGAGGCGGAAAAGGCTCGCCGGGCCGCTGAAATCGAAGCCGCCCGTCTCGCCGCCGAACGCGACGCCCAGCGCCAGGCGGAGGAAGCCCGCCTGCACGAGGCGCGCAACCAGTTTCTCAATGAGCACATCTACTTCGAATTCGACAGTGCGGCGCTGACTTCGTCGGCGATGGCGGTGTTGAAGGACAAGGCGGCTTGGCTGCAAGACCAGTCGGCGGCCAACGTGCTCATCGAGGGGCACTGCGACGAGCGGGGAACCACCGAATACAACCTTGCCCTGGGAGAACGCCGTGCCCAGAGCGCCAAGGCGTTTCTGCTCAACATGGGCATCGCTCCTTCGCGGCTCTCCACGGTAAGCTACGGTGAAGAGCGTCCCCTGGACCCGAGTCACAATGAAGCGGCTTGGGCCAAGAACCGTCGGGCGCAGTTCGTCATCGAGTAAGCCCTACAGGGATTCGGCGCTCCGGCGGCAATCCGCCGGTGCGCCGAATTCCTTCTCTTGCCATTTCCTTTCCACCCGTTCTTTGCGGCGGGCCCCTTTTATCGCCATGCAAACTTTAAAGCCCATTGGATTCCCCCTGGCCGCGGCATTGTTTTGCGTTTGGATGCTGAGCGGCTGTTCGATTCAAGAGGATATCGTGCGCCTCGACATGCGCCTTGCCGCCCTGGAAAGCGCCCAGGCGAATCTTGAGGCGGCGGCGGGTCGATCCGAGACGGAAGGCGGTCAGTTGCGAACCCGGTTTGCGGAGATCCAGGCTCAAATCGATGCGTTGCGCGCGGACCTCAACCGGGTCAAAGGAGGGGTCGAAGAGACCCAGTACGCGCTGGGAGAAAAGCTCGCCAAGGCCGGGTCGGGCGAGGATCTGGGACGACTGGAAAGCCGGGTGGGGCAGATCGAAGCCTACCTCGATCTGAAGCCTGCCGAAGCCCCCCAGCCACCTTCGCTTCAGCCTGGGCCGGCCCAGCCGGAGTCGGATGCCGGGGCCGCTCCCCCGTCCGTCCCCAGCTCTCCCGCGACGGTTCCTGAAACCTCGGAAGCAATCTACCAGGCCGCCATGCGGGATTTCGAACGGGGGGCCTATGAGGCGGCCAGGGCCGGTTTCCAAAAGTTTCTGGACCTCTATCCCAAGGAAGACAACGCCGATAATGCCCGTTTCTGGCTTGGCGAAACCTACTACCGGGAGCGCTGGTATGAAAAGGCAATTCTCGAGTACCAGGAGGTCATCGAGAATTTTCCCGACGGTAACAAGGTGCCGGCCAGTCTGCTTAAGCAGGGCCTGGCCTTCTTCAATCTGGGCGACAAGGGCAATGCCCGGTTGATTCTCAAGGAACTGATCCGCAAGTATCCGGATTCCAACGAGGCCAAGATCGCCCGGCAGAAGATCGAGGGGATGAACTGACCGTGCCGGCCGGCGGCCTGGTGAAGATCATGGGGATCGATCCCGGCTTGGCGGCTACCGGCGTTGGTATTGTCCACGGCCGGGGAATGAAGGTCTGCCACTTCGCCTACGGCACCATCCGCACCCCTGCCCATCATCCTCAGCCGGAACGTTTGGCCCGGATCTACCGGCGGATCTGCGACCTGCTCACTGACGAGTCTCCCGACTTGTTGGTCATTGAAGACGCCTTTTCCCTGGAACGCTATCCCAAGTCGGGGTTGACGCTGGGCAAGGTCACCGGAGTGATTCTGCTGGCCGGTGGGCTTCGTGGCCTGCCGGTGGCCCAAGTGGCCGTGCGGGAAGCCAAGGCGGTGCTCACCGGCAACGGCAATGCGCCCAAGGCGCAGATGGAAGGGGCCGTGCGCCAGGCCCTGCGCCAGAACGCTCCCATTCGTCCCGACCATGCGGCCGACGCGCTCGGCATGGCGCTGGTGGGACTCTACCGCTACGGTCAGTGGCAAACAATTCCGGGACAAGAAGCCCGCAACGCGGCGGATGAGGGGAAAAAACCGAGATGATCGGCTACCTGGAAGGCACTTTGTTGCAGCGCTACGAGGACCGTATTTTGCTGCTGGTCAACGCGGTGGGCTACGAGGTGCTGCTGCCGACCGGGGTGATTGCCGACCTGGCCGGCAAGGCCCTGGGCGACCCCTTGTCCCTGTACATTTACCACCAGCAGACCGAACGCCAGCCCAAGCCGCTGCTCATCGGTTTCCAGGTGGAAGCGGAGAAGGAATTTTTTCAGATGCTGATCTCCGTGGCGGACGTGGGGCCCATGAAGGCCCTGCGGGCCATGACCATGCCGGTACGCGACATTGCCCGGGCCATCGAAAATCGGGACGTGAGCACCTTGCAGCGGTTGCCGGGGATCGGCACGCGCACCGCCCACAAGATCATTGCCAGCCTGGAAGGCAAGATGGGCAAGTTCACCCTGATTCGGCCCCAGGATAGCTCGGCGGTCCCGGCGGCGGCCGACTTTGTCCAGCCGGTGATCGAGGTGCTGGTCTCTCAGCTTGGTTACAAAACTGTCGAAGCCCGCCGCATGATCGATGAGGCCTTCCAGCGCAACCCGGCCATCGACACTCCTGAAGCCCTTTTCGAAGAAGTCTACCGTGGCGAGGTCCGGTGATGAACGACAACCTGCTCACCCGTTGTCGTCTGGATGACGAAGAGATCGTCTCCGGTCGCCTGATGCCCGGTGACGAGACGCCGGAGTTGCTGAGCCTGCGACCGTCACGGCTTTCCGAGTATATTGGCCAACCGGAGCTGGTGGAGAGCCTCAGCATCGCCATCGAGGCCGCCAAAGGACGCGGCGAACCGCTGGAACACCTGCTTTTCCATGGACCACCGGGCCTCGGCAAGACCACCCTGGCCCACATCATCGCCAACGAGATGGGCAGCCAGTTGACCGTGACCTCCGGACCGGCCCTGGAAAAAGGGGGCGACCTGCTCGGGTTGCTCACCCATCTGGAAGAAGGCGACATTTTGTTTGTCGACGAGATTCACCGTACCCCCAAGGCGGTGGAAGAGTTTCTCTATCCGGCGATGGAAGATTTCGCCGTGGATTTTGTTTTCGACAAGGGGATTCACGCTCGTAGTCACCGTTTTCGGCTCAAGCGATTTACTCTGGTGGGGGCCACCACCCGGGTGGGGATGCTGTCGGCGCCGCTGCGCGACCGCTTCGGCCTGATGCGAAGTCTCAATTTTTATGGCGTTGATGATTTGGTGCGTATTACGCGGCGTTCGGCGACCCTGCTGGAAATGTCCATGGACACCGACGGCGCCCGATGTCTGGCCGAGCGCAGTCGCGGTACGCCGAGAATCGTCAACCGACTGCTCAAAAGGGTGCGCGATTACGCTCAGGTACGCGGCGACGGGCGAGTGGACAGCCAAGTGGTGGAAGCCGCCTTGACCCTCGAGGGGGTGGACGCCCTGGGGTTGACCCGTCTGGATCGCCGCTACCTGAAGACGATCATCGAATACTACAAAGGCGGGCCGGTGGGCATCGAAGCCATCGCCGCCACGTTGCAGGAAGATGTCGACACCCTGGTGGACGTGGTGGAACCCTACCTGCTGGCCATCGGCATGGTGATCCGGACCTCCACCGGCCGTCGCGCCGGAGACGAGGCTTTCCGGCACCTTGGATTCAAGGTCCAGGCCCAGCTGTTTTAAAAAGGGGCCGAAGCTATTTTCCGTCACCCGTTCAAAGGGTTCAATCCGTTGAAGGCGTAACGGAAAACGCATCGCCGCAGGGGGGATCGCCGGCCTCGAACCGGTGCCGCCAGGCGCCCATGTCCACGACCAGACCCTCGAAATTGGCAAAGGTGATGTCGGAGAAGGACAGGTCCATTTCTTCGGCCACGATGTGAAACAGATCCAGGTAGGTGCCCAGGATGCGTCGGTGCCAAGGCAGGCTCAGTGCGGCGGCCACCTGTCGAATCCTTTCCCCAGTCCCCTCGATTTCAAGAAAGGTACCGAAGGGAAGGGTGTCGAGACAAAGGTGCGCGCCGTCCAAGTCGAAGGTTTGACGCCATTTTTCGTAACAACGCGCCGCCGTCAGTCCCAGGGCGCGGAACACGGCGGCCACCACCTCGCCGTCGGCCAACGTGGTCTCCAGTTCCCGGCGGACCTTGAATTGACCGTTCTGCGTGCACGGCAGTTTGTAGGTGAGCCGCCAGGTGTCGTCCCGGCGCAGGCGCAGCAACTCACCCCGGCCCGTCAGCGTCCCGCCGGGGTCGTCGAAGATCCAGTTGCACTCGAAGACCCGTTTTCCGGTCTGGGCGCCCAGGGCCATGATCCCCTCCACCAGGGCTTGGGGGTAAGGGACCCGGAACTTGACTTCGATTTCCACGGCGTCCATGGTTGCGCTTTCGGTTTGAGGGAGACATGATCCGGGAATCCGGCAGCGGGTCCGGTCTATAGCGGACGAAAGGCGATCTTGTCAAATTCGTGGCATGTTTTGCCTTGACAAACCAGCTCCCATCATTTAATAGCTCTTGATTCGTTGCCGAACTACAGAAGTCTTGCATCAGGAGTGTCGAACCGTGAAAAAGTATACCTACAGCGCCAAGGCGGGGGATAACCCGAACAAGTGGTACGTGGTAGATGCCGAGGGGCTTGTCCTCGGGCGGCTGGCTTCCCAAGTGGCGGCCCGCCTGCGCGGCAAGCACAGTCCCTTGTTCACCCCCCACGCCGACATGGGCGACAGCATCATCGTCATCAATGCCGAAAAGGTGGTGATGACGGGAAACAAGTGGCAGGACAAGGCCTATTATCATCACACCGGGTATATCGGCGGCATCAAGAGCATCACCGCCGAGAAACTCAAGGCCAAGCGGCCCGAAGACTTGGTGCGTTTTGCCGTACGCGGCATGTTGCCCAAGAACCGTTTGGGACGCAAGCTGTTCAAGAAGCTCAAGGTTTATAGCGGGGGCAGTCATCCCCACGAGGCCCAGGAACCCGAAGCCTTGTCGTTGAATTAACCGGCGCAAGCCGCTTTTTGCCGAGCAGAAAGACCATGGATCTTCAAAATAGTTTTTACGCCACCGGAAAGAGAAAGAATGCCGTCGCACGAACCTGGCTGGCGCCGGGTAGCGGCGATATTGTAATCAACGACAAACCGCTGGAGACCTATTTTCCGGTGGAATCGGCGCGCATGCTGTTGCTGGAGCCGTTTCGGATCACCAACACCCAGGGCGGTTACGATGTGCGCATCAGCGTCCGTGGCGGTGGGATCATCGGCCAAGCCGGTGCCATTCGTCACGGCATCACCCGGGCGTTGATGCTGGTGAATCCCGAGTACCGGGTGCCGCTGAAGAAAGCCGGCTTCGTCAAGCGCGATCCCCGTGAAAAGGAACGCAAGAAGTACGGTCAGCGCGGCGCTCGTGCCCGGTTCCAGTTCTCCAAGCGTTAATTCTCGCGATACGGTATCCATTCGACGGGAGTGGGGGGGGATCCCCCCTCACTTCCGTTTTTTTCTAAGGCCGACGCAGGCTTCGACCGTTATACCGACACGATGGCATCGGACAACTGTGTCAGGCGTTGGCCGCCATTTCTCGTCACTTGCCACGTGTTTTCGATTCCCACCACGCCCTTTTCCGGAAAGATCAGCTTGGGTTCAAGGGCTACGATCATTCCCTCCGCCAATACCGTGGCCTGTCCCTGAGCCAGGAAAGGATACTCGTCCAACTCCAGGCCGATGCCGTGGCCCACGAAACGGATGCGGTCGGCCGCCGCCGCGCCCATGAAGTGCTCGCTATAGCCAAGGTCCGCGACCCGCTCCAGGCTCCATTGATAGAGATCACCGGCCCGCGTTCCGGGGCGCATTCGTTCAGCCAGCTCATTCTGAAGGGTCACCATCGCCTCGTGGGCCCGGTGCAGAGCCTCGGGGAGTTCACCGATGACGTAGATACGGGTCTGGTCGGCAAGGTAGCCGTCGTAGGCAAAGACATAGTCCACTAAAATCGGCACTCCGGGAACCACCGGCGCCAGGCTGGGCCCTTGCGCCACGGCAGGTCCCAACCCGCGACCGCCGGTGGGCGATGCCAGGAAGCTGGGGGCGGCGGCGTTGGCGCCGCTCATCAGGTGTCCATAGAACAGTTCCGCTCCCCAGAGGCGCATTCTCACCACGCCCTGGTGTCCCAGGCGGCGAGCTTCGGCTTCGATGCGTCCGGCCAGGGCCACTTCGCTGATCCCCGTCTCGATGAATCCGGGCACGGCTTGCTGCACGGCATCGGCGCGTCGGGCCGCCTCCTGGATTTTTTCGATTTCGTAAGTCGATTTCACGGCCCGCACCTGGCGCACGGCATCGCTGACATCGGACATTTCGGCATGGGGCAGCAGGCGGCAAAATCCCAGATAGCGCTGGGCCGGCAGCACGTCGAGCTCCAGGCCCAGTCGCCTCGGTAGGGGGAGGCCCAAGCGCTGGAGAATGCCGGGAATCTCCTTGGGGCTTGCCATGGCGATGACTTGTTCAAGGGGCGATTCGGCCCGGGCCCGGGGCAGGTGCTTACGGACCATGAGGACCGATTCACCATGGGCCGGAATGTAGAGATAGCCCTGTTGGAGGGTGCCGCTGAAGTAGAACAGATCCGCATTCTGGGCGAGCAGGGCGCCGTCGAGGTCGAGGCGCTGCAGGTGATCCTGGAAAATCCTGGTGCGGGCGGAGACTTCTTCAACCGGAGTCAGGGAAAAATCGAATTGGGCCATCGGTGAACTTCTCCTTTCTTCAATTGATATCCCGGCGGAATGATGACGACCAGCGCCATTCTTGTCAAGACAGGCGGGACGCTTGAAATGGCATCGCGGCTACGCTAAGTTGAAGGCGTTTGTGTGCCGTAACACCGCGTGCCCGCACGCGGCTTTTTTTGCGAGGAAGTCGCCATGACGGCCTATTTCATCCGTCGTTTGCTGCTGATCATTCCCACTTTTCTGGGCATCACGGTGATGGTGTTCGTCATCACCCGCATGGTCCCCGGTGGCCCCATCGAACGCATCATCGTCCAGGCCCGCCAGATGCAAAGCAGCCTGGGGATGGCCGCTGGAGCGGCAGAGCAGCGCCAGCCGCTGTCCGATGACCAGATCGCCCGGCTCAAAGCCTATTACGGCTTCGACAAGCCGGTACTGGTGAGCTATGGACAGTGGTTGGCCAAGGTGCTGCGGGGAGACCTGGGCACTTCGACCCGCTACTACGACCCGGTGTGGCGAATGATCGCCGAACGGGTTCCCATTTCCCTCTACTTCGGGATTTTGACCCTCCTGATGGTCTACGGCGTCTGCATCCCCCTGGGCATCGCCAAGGCGTTGCGCCACAAGAGCGGCTTCGACAATACCACTTCGGTGGTGGTGTTCGTGGGCTACGCTGTGCCCGGGTGGGTCATCGGCGTCCTGCTGCTCACCCTCCTGGCGTCGGTGTGGGAGGTCTTCCCCCTCGGGGGCCTGACCAGCGACAATTTTCCCGACATGCCCCTGGACGAACAGATCATGGACATCCTGTGGCACACGGTGCTGCCGCTCACCGCCTACGTGGCCGGGTCGTTTGCCGTGATGACGATGCTGATGAAAAACACCCTGATGGACAACCTGGCCGCCGACTACGTGCGCACCGCCGTGGCCAAGGGACTGCCATTTCGTCGAGCGGTATTCCGTCATGCCCTGCGCAACAGCCTGATTCCCATCGCCACCAGTTTCGGCAATAACGTTTCGGTGGTGGTGTCCGGCTCCTTTCTCATCGAAAAGGTGTTCAACATCAACGGCATGGGACTGCTGGGCTACGAGAGCGTGGTGGAACGCGACTATCCGGTGGTGCTGGGGATCCTGGTGGTTTCGTCGCTGCTGTTTCTCGTCGGCAACATCCTCTCGGACCTTTGCGTCGCCGTGGTGGATCCGCGGGTGCGCTTCGAGTAGGGGGCTGGAAATTTGAAATTTGAAACTTGAAATTGGCCAGCTGAATCCCGGACCCTTTATTTTTTACTAAAAACTGAACACGGAAACCTTGAATCTTGAGCCTGGAACATCGAACCTTGAACGCCGCGAAGCGGCCTTGAACCCTGAATCCTTGTATGCCCCGTTTCCAACTCAATCCACTGACCCGGCGTAAGATCCGCCGTTTTCGATCCATCCGTCGCGGTTGGTGGTCCCTGGTAATTTTTACCTTCATGATGGTGGCGGCCCTGGCCGCGGAGCTCTGGGTCAACGATCGGGCCCTGGTGGTGCGCTACCAGGAGAATTTTTATTTTCCCACCTATGGCGCGCCCCTGCCCGGGACCACCTTCGGGTTGGACTACGCTTACGAGACGGACTATCGGGACCTGAGCCGCCGTTTTACCGCCGCCGGCGAGGGCAACTGGGTGTTGATGCCACCGGTGCCTTACGGTCCCTACAGCACGGATCTGCGCGACGACCTCTTTCCGCCCTTTGCCCCCGACTGGCACCAGCGGCATTTCTTCGGCACGGACACCGTGGGGCGGGACGTGTTGGCCCGGCTGGTTTACGGGTTTCGCATCGCCATTTTTTTTTCATTGGGGCTTTTGGTGGTCAACTACGCCATCGGGGTGTCGCTGGGCTGCGCCATGGGCTATTTCGGCGGCCGTTTCGACCTGTTTTTCCAGCGCCTGATCGAGATCTGGTCCAACGTGCCGTTTCTCTACGTGATCATCATCATCAGCTCCATCGCGGTGCCCAACTTCTGGATCCTGGTGCTGATCATGGCGATTTTCGGCTGGATCGGCATCACCTGGACCATGCGCACCGTGACCTACAAGGAGCGCGAGCGTGACTACGTGCTGGCGGCCCGGGTGTTGGGCGCCTCCCATGGCCGCATTATCCTGCGTCATATCCTGCCCAACACGGTGGCGGTGATCGTGACGTACGCACCGTTTTCGGTTTCCTCGGGGATCGTGGCCCTGACGTCCCTCGATTATCTCGGCTTCGGCCTGCCACCGCCCACCCCGAGTTGGGGTGAGTTGCTCGCCCAGGGATGGACCTACATGAGCGCCTGGTGGATCGTGGCGTCGGTGGTGGGGGCCATGGTGGTGACCCTGGTGGCGGTGACCTTCATCGGCGAGGCGGTGCGCGAAGCGTTGGATCCGAAACTCTATACAACCTATGAATGAAAAACGGGGCGGTAATGCCGATCAACCCAAAAAGTACAAAGGACCCCGACTTTAAAGCGATCTTGATTTTTTTCCTGATCGCCCTGTCCCTCTTGATCACCGCCTGCGACGGGGATCCATCCGCAGACCCGGACCGGCGGGCTGAAACCGAGACAGCCAAGGTGGCGGCATCGCCGGCGCGTCGGCCCCGCCAGACGCTGCCCGAGGGGATCGTCTGGCAGACCAACGACACCGATCCGGTGTTCGCTTCCCCCGAGGCGGTGCGCGGCGGCACTCTCCACGAGGCCCTGCTGAGCTTTCCGTTGACCTTTCGCACCGTGGGGCCCGATTCCAATTCCAGCTTCCGCAGTGCCATCCTGGACAACCAGCTCAGCCTGGTGGGCATCCATCCCAACACGGAAAAGATTATTCCCGAGCTGGCCACCCACTGGGCCTTCGACGACGACCGGCGCACCATGTACTTCAAGCTCGACAAACGGGCTCGCTGGTCGGACGGGCATCCGGTCACCGCGGACGATTTCGCCTACACCTTGGATTTCATGCGTTCCGAGCACATCGTGGCCCCCTGGTACAACGACTACTACAGCCGCGAGATCGAGCGGGTCATCATCTACGACGACCACACCCTGGCCGTGGTGGCGGCCCGGCCGGTGCCCGACCTGCACCTGCGCATCGCCATCGCCCCCACGCCGGAACATTTTTACGGTCAACTGGGCGATGATTTCGTCATGGCGTATAACTGGAAAATTGTTCCCAATACCGGCGCCTACCAGATCAGCGACTTCGAAAAGGGGCGGCGGGTGCGTTTCAAACGCAAGGCGAACTGGTGGGCCGAGGACCGGCGCTACTTCAAACATCGCTTCAACGTCGATACGGTGGTCTTCACCGTGGTACGTGACTTCAACCTCATGTGGGAGTATTTCAAGAAGCGGCGGCTGGACACCTTCGCCCTGAACCTGCCGGCGTATTGGCACGTCAAATCCAAAACCGACGTGATCGAGAAGGGCTACGTGGAGCGGATCTGGTTCTTCAACGACACCCAGCAGTCCGCCCAGGGGCTCTGGCTCAACCTGGACCGGGAGATCTTCGCCGACCGGCGGGTCCGCTATGCCTTTGCGCATGCGATGAATATCGAAAAGGTCATCGACCAGGTGTTGCGGGGAGACTTCTACCGTCTCGAACACGGGTTCATGGGCTATGGGGACTATTCCAACCCGGACATCCGGGCCCGGCGCTTCGACCTGGGAAAAGTCGAGGCGCTGATGACCGATGCCGGTTGGCAGCGGGGCACCGACGGCATCTGGGCCCGCGGCGACCAGCGCTTTGCCGTGGAGGTGACCTATAGCCTCGAAGAGCATACGGCGCGCCTGGTGGTGCTCAGGGAGGAAGCTCGCAAGGCCGGGATCGAGCTGGAATTGCGGCGCCTGGATGCCACCGCGGCGTACAAGAAGGTGCTGGAAAAGAAGCACGACGTGGCCTGGATGGGCTGGAGCACCTCTCTGCGGCCCCAGTACTGGGAGCACTTTCACTCGGCCAATGCCCACAAGCCCCAGACCAACAATATCACCAACACCGACGACCCCCAGATGGACCGGCTCATCGACGCCTACCGCAATTCCCTCGACGCCGGGCAGCGGGCCGCCCTCAGTCGGCAGATCCAGGAGAAGATCCACGAGATCGGCGCCTTCGTGCCCACCTTCATGGTGCCTTACGTCCGCCAGGCCTATTGGCGGTGGTGGTGCCTGCCGGATCCGGCCGGCACCCGGCACACCGGCGACCTTTTCGATCCGTTCAGCAGCGCCACCGGCGGGCTGTTCTGGTACGACGCCGAGCGCCGCACCGAAACCGAGGCGGCGATGAAGGGGGACCACGGTTTTGGCCCCGTCACCCGGATCGACGATACCTACAAGATGCCTTCGCTGCGCTGAGGCGGATTTGCCGATGAACAACACCATCCTGCGAGTGGAGCGACTGTCGGTGAGTTTTGCCACCGAGAAAGGGCGATTGACGGCGGTGGAGGACGTCTCTTTTTCTCTTCGCCGCGGAGAAACCCTGGGGCTGGTGGGCGAAAGCGGCTGCGGCAAGAGCGTCACCGCCCTGTCCATCATGCGCCTGTTGCCCCGACCCGCCGGGCGAATCGAGGCCGGTCGGATCATGCTGGAAAATACCGACCTCCTGCGCCTGCCGGCGGCGGACCTGCCCGGATTGCGGGGCCGCCGCATCGCCATGATCTTCCAGGAACCGATGACGGCCCTCAACCCGGTGCACCGCCTCGGCCAACAGGTGGCCGAGGCGGTGCACCTCCATCGGCCCGAACTGGACGACAAGGCCGTGGGCCAAGAAGTGGTGGCGATGCTGAAGCAGGTGCGCATTCCGGAGCCGACATCCCGGGTCAAGGCCTATCCCCACCAGATCTCCGGCGGCATGCGTCAACGGGTGATGATCGCCATGGCCCTGGCGGCCCGACCGGACATCCTCATCGCCGACGAGCCCACCACGGCCCTGGACGTGACCATTCAGGCCCAGATTCTCAGCCTGATGCGGGACCTGCAAGCCGAAACCGGCACGGCGATCATCTTTATCACCCACGATCTGGGGGTGATCGCCGAACTGTGTCACCGGGTGGCGGTGATGTACGCTGGGCGCATCGTGGAAAGCGCGGCGGTGGAGACGCTTTTTCGCAGCCCAAGGCATCCCTACACCCAGGGCCTCCTGGCGGCTATTCCCCGCCTGGACCGGACACCCAAGGCGCCGCTGGCCACCATCGAGGGGACGGTGCCGGCCCTGGACACCATGCCCCCGGGATGTCGCTTTGCCAACCGCTGCCCCCGGGTGATGGAGCGTTGCCACCTGGCGCCACCGCCGCTGGTCGAGGTTGGCGAGGGGCACGCAGTGGCGTGCTATCTTTACAGCTGAAAGGACCCAAAGGACAAAAAAATGAAGAAGCGGCATTTCAGGCACCGGATCTTGGTCTTTTGGGTCTCTTTTTTGAGGAATTACTGAAGATACAATGAGCGCGCCACTTCTGCAAATCGAAGACTTGACCATGCACTTCCCCGTGCGAGGCGGGGTGCTGCGGCGGCAGGTGGCCACGGTGCACGCCGTGGATGGAATCCGTCTATCCGTGGAAGCCGGGCAGACCCTCGGATTGGTGGGCGAAAGCGGATGCGGCAAGACCACGGTGGGCCGCTGCATCGTTGGTTTGTACAAACCAACGGCAGGACGGGTGCGCTTCGACGGCCGGAACATCGCCGGGGCAGGCGCCGGGGAGCTCAAAAAAATCCGCAGGGATTTGCAGATGATTTTTCAGGATCCCTTCGAGTCCCTCAACCCCCGGCACACGGTGGGGGAAATCCTGGGGGAACCCTTCGATATCCACCGCATCGGCACCTCGGCCGACCGAGCGGCGCGGGTTCAGGCCCTCATGGAACGGGTGGGGATGGATCCCGGCGCCGTGGACCGTTTCCCTCACGAATTCTCCGGCGGGCAACGCCAGCGCATCGGCATCGCCCGGGCCATCGCCCTCAATCCGCGGCTTGTCGTCTGCGACGAGCCGGTGTCCGCCCTGGACGTGTCCATCCAAAGCCAGATTCTCAATCTCTTGCTGAAATTGCAGCAGGAAATGGGATTGGCCTACCTTTTCATCGCCCACGATCTGGCGGTGGTCAAACACGTCTCGGATCGTATTGCCGTGATGTACCTGGGCAAGATCGTGGAGCAAGCTCCGGCTGAAACCCTTTACCGAAATCCCCTTCATCCATACACCGTGGCGCTGATCGCCGCCATCCCCGAAGCCGACCCGTTCCGTCGTAAGGTTCATCCGTTGCTCGGCGGCGATGTTCCCTCACCGCTGAACCCGCCTCCGGGGTGCCGTTTTCATCCCCGTTGTCCCATCGCCATCCAACGCTGCCGGGAAGAGGCGCCGATGCTGAAGACCGCCGCTGGCGGGGACCACCTCGTGGCCTGCCACCGGGCCGGTGAACTGCGCCTACCGGATACCGGTTGACCGTTTGGCATCCTTGGATTTTAAACCCGCCCCCGAGGCCTGGAATTTTCCTTATGCCAAACCCGGCGCCGCCATGTATAATTGCGCCCAACGAATTCTGATCCGGGACTGCAAAACAGTGAGGAGGCGACGATGGCCATCCATCCACAGGCCGGGCAAACGGCCCCGCCCGCCATGCGGGCCAACATTCCACACTTGGTGACCGACTACTACACCCGGCACCCTGATCCGGAGGATCCTTCCCAGCGGGTGGCCTTCGGCACCTCGGGCCACCGGGGATCATCGCTCAAGGGCAGCTTCAACGAAGACCATATTCTGGCCATCACCCGGGCCATCTGCGAACAGCGCCGGGCCGCCGGCGTGGATGGGCCTCTGTTTATCGGCAAGGATACCCATGCCCTCTCCGAGCCGGCTTTTGCCACGGCCCTGGAGGTGCTGGCGGCGGAATCGGTGACGGTGATGATCCCCGCCGATCTGGGCTACACCCCCACTCCAGCGGTTTCCCACGCCATCCTGACCTACAACCGGGGCCGGCGTAGCGGGCTGGCCGACGGCATTGTCATCACCCCCTCCCACAATCCGCCCGAGGACGGCGGGTTCAAGTACAACCCCCCCCATGGCGGTCCGGCGGAAACCAAGATCACCGCCGCCATCGCCGAGCGGGCCAACACCCTGCTGGTCGACGGCCCCGAGCACATCGCCCGCTGGCCACTGGCCAAGGCCCTGGCCGCCGATACGACCCGACGCTACGACTACATCGGCGTCTACACGGCCGATCTGGCGGCCGTGGTGGACCTGGCGGCGGTCGCTTCGGCCGGCTTGAAGTTGGGCGTCGATCCCATGGGCGGGGCGGCCGTGGCTTTCTGGGAACCCATCGCCGAGCGCTACGGCCTGTCCATCGAGGTGGTCAACCCCCTGGTGGACCCCACCTTCGGCTTCATGCCCCTGGACAAGGACGGCAAGATCCGCATGGATTGCTCTTCTCCCTACGCCATGCGGGGCCTCATCGACCTGAAAGACCGCTTCGACATCGCCTTCGGCAACGACACCGACGCCGATCGCCACGGCATTGTCACCCGGGCCGGCGGTCTGCTCAACCCCAACCACTTTCTCGCCGTGGCCGTCTGGTACCTGTTCCAGCACCGGCCGGACTGGCCGGCGACAGCCGGTGTCGGTAAAACCCTGGTCTCCAGCGCTATCATCGATCGCATCGCCGCAGATCTGAATCGACCGCTGGTGGAGGTGCCGGTGGGATTCAAGTGGTTCGTGGACGGGCTGTTGACCGGGACTCTCGGCTTCGGTGGCGAGGAAAGCGCCGGGGCCGCCTTCCTGCGCCGCGACGGCACCGTCTGGACCACGGACAAGGACGGGATCATCATGGATCTGCTGGCCGCCGAGATCATGGCCCGCACCGGCAAGGATCCCTTCGATCTTTACGGTCGAATCGAGGCGCGCCTCGGCCGGTCGGTATACCGGCGCATCGATGCGCCGGCCAGCGCGGCTCAACGGGCGGTGTTCGGCGGTTTGTCGGCCGAGTCCATCACCGCCACGGAGTTGGCCGGAGATTCCATCGTCGCCATTCAGACCCGGGCGGCGGGCAACGGGGCCCCTATCGGCGGCCTCAAGGTAGCCACGGCCAACGGTTGGTTCGCCGCCCGGCCTTCCGGCACGGAAGATATCTACAAGATTTACGCGGAAAGCTTTGTGGGGGAGGCGCATCTCGTGCGCCTGCAAGAGGAGGCGAAAGCCATGGTGGATAGCGCTTTCAAGGCGGCGGGGGTTTGAGCCAACGCATCAGCCAAACCGTTTCTGCCGGGAAGAGACCCGAAGACGCGATGAATCGGATCTCAACGATATCTGAGAAACCAAGGAGACCAAGGTGGATCGCAATGAAATGATTCGGGCCGTGGAGGCCCACGACGGCTACTGGGACATTATCGTGGTGGGGGGCGGGGCCACCGGCCTGGGAGTGGCGGTGGATTCGGCCAGCCGGGGTTACAAAACCCTGTTACTGGAGCAACACGACTTCTCCAAGGGGACTTCCAGCCGCAGCACCAAGCTGATTCACGGCGGGGTGCGCTACCTGCGCCAGGGCAACGTGTCGCTGGTGATCGAAGCCCTCCACGAGCGGGGACTGATGTTGCAGAACGCCCCCCATCTCGTTAGCCACCAGTCCTTTATCGTGCCCAATTACGAGTGGTGGGACGGGCCGTTTTACGGGGCAGGAATGAAAGTCTACGACCTGCTGGCGGGGAAACTGGGCCTGGGGCCGTCCAAGTGGCTGTCACGGGAAGAAACCCTGGCGCGGATCCCGACCCTGGAACCCGAAGGGCTGCGCGGGGGGGTCATCTACTACGACGGACAGTTTGACGATGCCCGCCTGGCCGTCAACCTGGCCCAGACTGTGGTGGATCACGGCGGCGTGGTGCTCAACTACATGCGGGTGACGGATTTTATCAAGTCCGGGGACATGATCCAGGGCGTCGTGGCCGTGGATGAGGAAACCGGCCGACCCTGGGAGCTCAATGGCCGGGCAGTGATCAACGCCACCGGCGTCTTCGCTGATGACCTGCTGATGCGAGACAATCCTGAAGCCCGACGCCTGATTACCCCCAGCCAGGGGGTGCACCTGATTCTGGACAATAGTTTTTTGCCTGGCGACAGCGCCGTCATGGTGCCCCAGACCGCCGATGGCCGGGTTCTGTTCGCCGTCCCCTGGCACGGTCGGGTGGTGGTGGGAACCACGGATACCCCGGTGGATGAAGTCAGCCTGGAGCCTCGGGCCCTGGAGTCGGAAATCGATTTCATCCTGGAGCACGCCGCCCGTTACCTGCGCAAGGACCCGACCCGAGCGGACGTCAAGAGCGTCTTTGCCGGCCTGCGGCCCCTGGTGGATCCGGGGCACAGCAAATCCACCTCTGCCATTTCCCGGGATCACTATCTGGTGGTGTCGGAGTCCGGCCTGGTGACCATCACCGGGGGCAAATGGACGACCTACCGCAAGATGGCCGAGGCCACCATCAACCAGGCACTGATGGTGGCCGGTTTGCCGGATCGCGAATGCGCCACGCGCAACCTGAGAATCCACGCGTGGCTCAAGAACGTCGACAAGCGCGATCCGCTGCACGTCTACGGATCCGATGCGGTGTACCTGAAGAAAATGATGCGCGCCGAACCCGAGCTGGCCAAGCTCCTGCACCCGGATCTGCCTTACACCCGGGCGGAAGTGGTGTGGGCTGTGCGTGAAGAGATGGCCCGTAGCGTGGAAGATGTGCTGAGCCGCCGCACCCGGGCCCTGCTGCTCGACGCCCGGGCCAGTATCGAGATGGCATCTGAAACCGCCCGCATCATGGCCGTCGAACTGGACCAGGATGACGCCTGGGTTGACGGTCAAGTAGCCGATTACACCACCCTGGCCGAGGGGTATTTGGCGTCCTGAATGGCCGGATTTGGGCCGGCGGCAAAAGGCACTGCGCCGGGGGTGTCGCCGGTGGTTTCAGAAAACTGAAGCAGGACAGAATACTCAGCGAATGCCGTAGCGCCGTCGTCCGCAAGCCGCTCTGGATCCGGCGCCCCGGAAAACTCGGCGCCAACCGTCCGTAAGCCCGGACAGGGCCGCAACGTTTGCCAAGCGGCACTGCCGCGATGAGAGAAATTTTCGTTTTGGCCTAAGCAGAGTACTGTCCGGGCCAACGGACGGTAAGCGCCTCAGACAGTTCCGGGGCGGCGGTCCAGAGCGGCTCGCTCCCGCCGGGAGAAAAGCGCGTGAAGGGCGAGTCGAGCAAAACCTTTTCTGGTTGGTTTTCAGCACATTGGAATATTTTAGTGGGCGGCCAGGGGGTTGAGTTTTGACGATCGGCAAGCTGTTTGAGGCGCTTAGGGCGCGTTGGGCGCCACCGAACTCGGTTTGCGCCAGAGGCATGGCATCGCGCTTTCGCACCAGCCGGTCGCCTGCATTGCGGCGCGGTGGCGGCCTAAGGGCCCTTGGCGCCGAGTTCTTGACGGCGGCTAAACTCAACTCCCTGGTCGCCCCGGTAGTTTCAGAAAACTGAAGCAGGACAGAATACTCAGCGAATGCCGTAGCGCCGTCGTCCGCAAGCCGCCCTGGATCCGGCGCCCCGGAAAACTCGGCGCCAACCGTCCGTAAGCCCGGGCAGGGCCGTAACGTTTGCCAAGCGGCACTGCCGCGATGAGAGAAATTTTCGTTTTGGCCCAAGCAGAGTACTGTCCGGGCCAACGGACGGTAAGCGCCTCAGACAGTTCCGGGACGGCGGTCCAGCGCGGCTTGCTTCCGCCGGGAGGCGATTTCAGCAATAGCGACGGGTTGCTGATGCCACTTACTGAGCCTTTTCAGTAAATTGGCACCTTTAGGGACTTTGGGCTGTTTCGGATGGCAGTAAGTGGAGTCACCGGGATAAAATAGCAAAGCGCCAACGGAGAACCACCATGGAGACATACATCGGTGCCCTGGACCTGGGCACCACCAGTGACCGGTTCATCATTTTCGATCATCGGGGACGCATCATGGGCCTGGATCAGCGGGAGCATGCCCAGATTTTTCCCAAGCCGGGCTGGGTGGAGCACGATCCCATGGAGATCCGTGACAACGCCTACCGGGTGATGCGCAACGCCCTGCGGCAGGCCGGCATCGAGGGCCACCAACTGGCGGCCCTGGGGATCGCCAACCAGAGGGAAACCACCGTGGTTTGGGAACGCAAAACCGGCCGGCCCTTCTACAACGCCATCGTCTGGCAGTGCACCCGCACCGATGCCATCTGTCGGCACCTCAGCGCCGAGGGCGGACAGGACCGGTTCCGGGAGCGCACCGGCTTGCCGGTGGCAACCTACTTTTCCGGCCCCAAGTTGCGCTGGGTGCTGGATCAAGTGCCGGCGGCCCGAAGGGCGGCAACGGTTGGCGATGCCTGTTTCGGCACCATCGAAAGCTGGCTGGTCTGGTGGCTCACCGGAGGCCCGGAAAGCGGCACCCACGTCACCGACGTGACCAACGCCAGCCGCACCCTGATGATGAACCTGGCCGACTGTGACTGGGATCCGGAGATTCTCGGCGTCCTGGAGGTGCCGCGGCGGATCCTGCCACGGATCGTTTCTTCATCGGATCCCGAGATCTGGGGACACACTTCGGTGAGCGGCCCCCTGGGGGCGCGGGTGCCGGTGTGCGGCGCCCTGGGAGATCAGCAGGCGGCCCTGGTGGGCCAGGCCTGTTTTTCCCCTGGAGAGGCCAAGAATACCTACGGTACCGGTTGCTTCCTGCTCCTGAATACCGGCGAGACGCCGGTGGCCTCTCGCCACGGGTTGATTACCTCGGTGGCCTACCGGCTGGGCAGTCAGGCCCCGGTCTACTGCTTAGAAGGTTCCATCGCCGTGGCCGGGGCGTTGGTCCAATGGCTGCGTGACAACCTGGGGATCATCGAAACGGCCGTTGAAGTGGAGCCCCTGGCCGCCGGCGTGGCGGACAGCGGCGGGGCCTACATCGTGCCGGCCTTTTCAGGGCTTTTCGCCCCTTACTGGCGCGCCGACGCCCGGGGCGCCATTGTCGGCCTGACCCGCTATGTGACCAAGGGGCACTTGGCCCGGGCCGTGCTCGAAGCCGTTGCCTTCCAGACCTGCGACATCGTGGCCGCCATGAACCGGGATTCGGGAGTCGCCTTGAGCCATTTGAAGGTCGATGGAGGAATGGTGGCCAACGATCTGCTGATGCAGATCCAGGCCGATCTGCTCGGGGTGCCGACCATCCGGCCCCGGATCAGTGAAACCACGGCCTTGGGAGCGGCCTATGCCGCCGGATTGGCGGTGGGTTTCTGGTCTGGGCTGGAAGACCTGAGGCGCAACTGGGCCGAGGACCGGACTTGGGCGCCCCAAATGTCCGTGGAGCGACGTACCGCCGCCTTGGCCGGCTGGCAGAAGGCCGTGGCGCGTACCTTCGACTGGGTCGAGGGGTGAGGGTTGCCGTTTGGCGGGGTTCAAAAGCCCGGGTTCAAGGTTCGAGATTCGGGGTTTGGGGCTTCAGGTTTCAGCTCGGCCGCTGGCCGCCGTGTTTTCCTCTGAAATCTGTCGCAGCCCCGTGGGCAGGACCTTCAGACGCCGGCGTCGGCGAAGAGCTTGACGAGATCAAGGCGATTGATTGTTACAGTGAAAACGTCGCTGATCACCCGTTCGGCATCCCGGCTTCCGGGTAGGCGCAGGTGCTCTTCGGTGGCACTGATGGTCTGGGAGGCTTGTCGGCTATCGGCGCCGGCCAGCTCGACGCGATAGTCGATTTCCGCGGTCCACTTCGTGCTGTCGTGGTCCAGTGCGAAGCGCGTCAGGATCACCCGCATCCGCGGCGCCGATATCGCCGTCGAATCCACCACTTGCACTCCCGAAGCGTTGAGCCGCTTCGTCATGGCTTCCCGAAAAAGTCCCGTGAGATTCACAGGCCCCAGCAGGACGCCGCGTTCGTCGCCCTGGGCCACTCTCAGGGCGAAGTTTCCGGTGAAGTGGCGAAAGGTCTGTCGCATCGTCGGGCCGAAAATATCCGCTCGGGACCGTTGGTCGACCGCTTCCAGGATGACCTGTTTGGCGGCCAGGTCGGGGGCGGAGGAGGGCAGTTGGTAGCGTACGGGCAGGTAATCGGTGCTGGCGCAGGCGCCGAGGGACGAAGCCGCGGAGAGGAGCAGAACGGCGGCGATGGTCTGGCGAAGAGAAGGACCCATTGAATTCTCCTTGGGAGGTTGACGGCAAAACCCCGGCCCATGGCCGCGGGAATGGAAATTATTAGAAATTCTAACCGCTCCAGGGAATGCGGTCAATAGGGGAGGCCAGGGGGCAACATCGGAAGATATTCTTCGTTGCCGGCTCGGCGCTTTGACGGGGCTCCGGGCAAGTGCCGACATTCGTTTGACAGTTCCGCCGCGGGCAGAGTATAGCTGGCCGCCATGAAACCCATTGTCGTCATTATCGGTCGGCCCAACGTGGGCAAATCGACCCTGTTCAATCGGATCACCCAAAGCCGCGCGGCCCTGGTGGACGATTTTCCCGGCGTGACCCGGGATCGACTCAGCGGCAACGCCGTCTGGAACGATGTGGCCTTCACCGTTGTGGACACCGGTGGGTTCGCCGGCCCCCAAGATGATCCCTTCGCCCCCCAAGTGCGTGAACAGGTGGATCTCGCCGTGGCCGAGGCAGACCTGGTGGTGGTGGTCTTCGACGGGCGCAGCGGGGTGACCCCTTTCGACCGGGAGATGGTGGATCGGCTTCACGACCATCAAGGGCCGGTTCTTTACGCCGTCAACAAGATCGACGGGGAGGAACAGGAACAGGCCTTGTATGAATTTTTCGCCCTGGGGATGAAACAGCTCTATCCCATATCGGCCGAGCACCGCTATGGCATGGATGATTTTCTCGACGCCCTGGTGGCGCGGTTACCGCGGGCGACGCGTGGCGGCAAAGATGAAACGGAGGCGGGCCAGATCCGTATCGCCGTGGTCGGTCGGCCCAACGTGGGCAAGTCCTCTCTCATCAACCGGATCCTGGGCCAAGAGCGCCTTTTGGTCAGTGATCAGCCAGGCACGACCCGGGATGCGGTGGACACCCGCTGGACAGTGAGCGGTCGTGACTACCGGTTGGTGGACACGGCCGGAATCCGGCGCAAAGCCAAGGTGTCGGCGCGCATCGAGAAGTTCTCGGTGATCAAGGCGTTGCGCAGCCTGGAGCGTTGCGACGTGGCCCTGGTGGTGGTGGATGCGGCCCAGGGGATCACGGAACAGGACGTGAGCATCGCCGGGCACGTCGAGGATCGCGGCCGGGGCTGCATTTTCGTGGTCAACAAGTGGGACCTGGTGGATGCCCGGGCCGGGGCGGCGCGACGCGTGGAGCTGGCCCTGCGGGATGCGGCCAAGTTCATGGCCCACGCTCCGGTGGTGACGGTATCGGCGCATACCGGCCAGCGTGTAGGCCGGATTTTTCCTCTTGTCAACACGGTTTACGACCAGTACATGACCCGTCTGGGCACCGGGCGGGTCAACCGCATCCTCGAGGAGGCGGTGACCCGCACCGTGCCACCCCTTTACAAGGGCCGGCGCCTCAAGTTCTACTATGCCACCCAGGTGTCTGTCCGACCGCCGACCTTCGTCGCCTTTGTCAACGCCCCGGAAGGGGTCCATTTTTCCTACCAGCGCTACCTGGTCAACCAGATCCGCCAAGGGACGGGGCTCACCCGGACCCCGCTGCGCCTCATCTTTCGGGAACGCAGCGGGCGAATCGATTTCGGCGACGGCAAAAAGCCGGCCCGAAAACCCCGCCGTGGCGGCAAGAGCTGATTTTTCACGGAGATCGATCCACCGTGGACTTGTTCGATCAGGCCGGCCGTCACGCGGCCGGCGGCATCCCCTTGGCCGAACGGATGCGCCCCCGAAGCCTGACGGAGTTCGAGGGGCACGAGTCCATCGTCGGCCCCGGGACCCTCATCGGTAGCGCCGTATCCCGCGATCAGGTTTTCTCCATGATCCTCTGGGGGCCGCCGGGATGCGGCAAGACGACCCTGGCCCGTCTCATGGCCAACGCCACCGCGGCCCATTTCGTTCAGTTTTCCGCCGTGTTGGTCG
>Ga0265295_1003482_pt1 | contig 22856 bp, 16 predicted proteins | sample Munlansysbiofilm_FD_192503 | JGI IMG/M metagenome (GOLD analysis project Ga0265295, IMG submission 192503) | Leachate microbial communities from a municipal landfill in Southern Ontario, Canada - Methane capture system biofilm | ecosystem: Engineered > Solid waste > Landfill > Unclassified ...
GTAATCATTCTATTTTTATGTAGCTTAACCAAAAATATCTCTAATAATGAACCTGAAAAATGGAATAATTTACAAAATCAAGCAAAAATAATGATTAAAAAAATCCTTGCGGATTTAAGGTTCAAAAACAATGTGCTAAAATTATCTTTGCACTCTTTTCAAAAACAAAGACTATAGAATCTAGGATTATAAAACCTCATTGGAAATATCAAAACATTCCAATAAATCTGATATGAAAAACTGATGAGCAAGTTTAAATTTATACCTATTTCACTAAATTTTCGAAACTTACAATGATATGAATGCACAATATTGGATTAAAAAACCAGCATTGATATCCCATCCTGAAGGAGGATATTACAAACGTTTTTATGAATCAACAGAAAAACACAGTTGCAAAGATGGAAGAGGAATTAGACCTTGCATGACCAGTATTGGTTTTTAATTCCTTCGGGGGTAAAAACTAAATTTCACAAAATAAAATCCGATGAACTTTGGTTTTTCCATTCTGGGAATCCAATTTCCATCGAATGCATTGATGACAATAATCTAAAAACTCAAATTTCATTAAGCAATGAAGGATCTGAAACTACTTTTCCAAGCGGTGTGGTAAAAGCAGGGATTTGGTTTGCAAGCGAATCCTTGTCAGGAAAAGATGATTATTCTTTGGTAAGTTGTGCAGTGGCTCCTGGGTTTAATTTTAAAGATTTCCAATTGAAAAGTGTCTGTCTATAATGTCCACTAACATTTTGAAACAGACACTAAGTTTTTGAATTTCAGCTATCAGGCAATAGAGAATGTTTGCTCGGGCGTTTTCAATTCTGCTCAACGACCAAAATAAAAAACAAGCAAAATATTTTTTTTTGAAAATGACAGATTCCGAAACAAGTTCGGAATGGCCCCTGAAACAAGTTCAGGGTGACGGGGGTGACGGTTCAGGGTCTGAAACTACAGGAACAAGAGATTCCGATCCTGAAACAAAACAGATCCTGACCCTGAAACAAGTTCAGGGTGACGGATGACACGGATGACGGTTCGGGATGACTGGAAACGAGTTCGGAATGACCCTGTGCATCTTTCCGAATGAAACGAAGAGGAATGAGGAATCTTTCATTAAAAAAAACCGTATCGGTTTTATACTGTATTTTAAACAAAAAAATCTGATTTATATCTGACAACAATAAAAATAAATCTAATAATTTATCGAAAAGATATACGCTAATTTCACTGAGAATGGAACATTTGAAGATTTATTGCCTTCGAAATTAGTCCATTTTTGGGGCAAACCACAGCCTACTTTCAAATTGATTTCCTGACACTTATCATATGTACTTATCCATCTGTATGAAACTTCAGCGGCTCCTTGTATCCATTTGTGTTTCCCCATAATTACTTCTCCAGCAATGGGCGACAATTTAGGTTTAAATTGTTCGGAAGAGACAACGGGAAAAACCATCAATTCGGCTCCCAAACCGACCATCCATCCTTTCCATTTTTGGGTATCGAAACTAGCTGCTACACCCGAATGATATTGCAACATCAGAGGCACAGAGAAACTTCCATACGCTCCACTCCCATCATTGGCTTGCAAATAGGACAATCCCAAAGTCATTGGAGAAGAGATGGACAAACTATGATCTATATCGAAAAACTTAAGTGTATATCTCAAAACATACGTAAAAGAAGCAACATTTAAAGATTGAAGGGAATAATCCGAAAAACGTTCAGGAGAATATACTTGTGTTGGTGATGATAATGTATCATAAAAAGGAACGGTAGTGGTAATTCCAGAAATATACTCCGAAAAAATGCTCATTCCAAAACTGTGAAAAAAACGAGGTGATCTTTCTTTGTAAGAATCTATTGGGATATTATCCTCTTGGGACCATAACAAAACGGATAGTAACAGCAAGGTAACAGTAAAAAAAACTTTTTTCATACGTATTAAAGACTAATGTATTGAAACAAATTTAAAAAAAAATGATTACCAAACTGACTTTCTTGAAAATATTTTCAATTTTTATTTTTTTATCGAACACGCAAGCGTTGTCCTTCGCGTATCATCGTTCCTTTCATTCTGTTTATTTGTTGAATGCTTCTAACGGAAGTACGATGGCGAGATGCAAGATGAGAAAGCGTGTCACCACGGCGAACAACCACCCATTTAGCATTTTTAGAATCGGCTTGAGCACTTGATATTTTATTTAAATAGTCGAAGGTGGTTTTGGAGATTGCCAAAGTATCGGACACCAATTTATATTCATCGAAATTTATAATTTCTAGAGGACAAATAGCAGCTCCTAGGTATCGGATTTCAAAATGCAGGTGACTTCCTCGGGAGCGTCCAGTATTTCCTCCTAAACCAATGCATTGCCCTTCGCTTATGGTATCGCCACTCGAAACATGAATTTGATGAAGGTGAGCGTATAAAGTCTCTAAGCCGTTGTCGTGGCGTACAACAACAACGTTGCCATAAGACTTACTTCTTTTGGTTACCCTGACCACTCCTTTAAAAGCATTATAAACGGTGTCGCCGGTATTTAAATTCAAGTCTATTCCATAATGGAAACGGCTTCTTCGCCAGCCAAAATTAGATGTTACTACACCTTTGACCGGATGAAAATAGGGTGCCGAGGCAGATGCCAATGGCAAATAGCTGGTATCCGTTTTTGTTTTGAAATCAAATCTTGGATAGTGAATTTGCAAAGAATCCCATTCGTCGTATAATTCAAAACCAACGAATTCGATTTCATCCGATTCTTGCATCAAGGAATCTGTTAAAGATGAAAAAAAGTAATATCCCAATGAATCTACAAAATATTGATGGATGTTTGCTAAGTCCAAGCTGTCGTTTAAGCTTTCACAAACAGTCGATTCAAGAGGCTTTTTGACAATTTGAGAATATCCCAAATTTAAAAACAAAAGAAATAAGAGTAGTAATAAGAAAAAATTTTTCATCACGTTTTTTCATTTTAAAAAAACAAAAATAAAGAATGACGAGCTGAAAAAATGTTAAAGTCATTAACAATGACAAAGATTGTTTAGACAGATTTGATGAAGATTTACTTCTTTAAATCCATCTTTCCTAAGCTCGTAAAAAGAGCGATGTGAGTTTTCAAAAACACATGTTAAACCACAGATAAACAAAGTGTTTAGATATAAACTTCAAAATATTAAAAACAGGTATAAAACCATATAATACAAAAAAAAGGAACTTTATTTCAAAGAAAATCCATATGTTAGAAAAAGTTAAAACCACTCAATCAGCATAAGTGTAGAGGGAAAATGAGAATAAAAAAAGCGAATCATTCGATTCGCTTTCAATTTTATCCAAGATAGGATTTTAAGATTTTGCTTCGGGACACATGCTTGAGTCTTCGAATGGCTTTTTCTTTAATTTGTCTCACGCGTTCGCGCGTTAAATCAAATTTTTCGCCAATTTCTTCAAGGGTCATTGGGTGTTTGCCTTCCAGTCCGAAGTAAAATCTAATTACATCTGCTTCTCTTTGCGGCAAAGTAGAAATGGCTCTTTCGATTTCTTTACGAAGCGATTCATACATCAAGCCCGTTTCGGGTGTATTTGCGTCTTCACTGCGAATAACATCGTACATATTATTGTCTTCATCTTGCACCAATGGTGCATCCATCGAGACATGTCTGCCCGAATTTCGCAAAGATTCCTTCACTTCTGTTTCAGAAATATCCAACAATTCAGCAATTTCTTCTACGTTTGGCTCTCTTTCGAATTCTTGTTCAAGATGAGCGTATGCTTTGTTGATTTTGTTGATGGAACCAATTTTATTCAATGGCAAACGAACAATACGTGATTGCTCGGCAAGAGCCTGCAAGATGGATTGACGAATCCACCAAACAGCGTACGAAATGAATTTGAAACCTCGAGTTTCATCAAAACGTTGAGCTGCTTTAATCAACCCCAAATTCCCTTCATTAATTAAATCGGGCAAACTTAAACCTTGATTTTGGTATTGTTTGGAAACCGAAACCACAAAACGCAAATTGGCTTTCGTTAGTTTTTCAAGAGCTGTTTGATCGCCAGCTTTGATTCTGCGTGCCAATTCAACTTCTTCATCCGCAGTAATCAATTCTACTTTCCCAATCTCTTGCAAGTATTTGTCCAATGAAGCTGTTTCACGGTTGGTAACCTGTTTAGAAATTTTGAGTTGTCTCATGTTTTATATAAATTATAAATTAATTGAATTAAAGTTGATTCTTGTTGTATAATACGAAAAAACACAAATTTAGTTACAACAAAGATGCTCTTATGATAGAGATTTAAAACTATTTGTCTTCTTGATTCATTATAGCTTTGCTATATATTGAAATGGGATAAACAAAGCAACAAACAAGCCTTTTTACCTGTTTGTTACCGTTTTTATATTTATTTCTGTTCGTTGTCTTTTTCAGGTCTTGGAATTAAAACCTTGTGCGAAAGTTTATATTTTCCAGTTTTTTTATCTACATCTAATAATTTGACTTTGATAATATCTCCTACTTTTAGCACGGTTGAAATATCTTCGATTCGTTTCCACGACACTTCTGAGATATGAAGCAAGCCCTCTTTTCCAGGTAAAATTTCGACAAAAGCTCCGTAGGGTTGCAATGTTTTTACTTTCCCTTCATACACTTCGCCAACTTCTACAATAGCCACGATACTTTTGATGCGATTCAAAACAGTATCCATTGCTTCTTTGCTGTTTGCCATCACGTCGATAATACCAAATTCGCCTACTTCTTCTATCGAAATGGTGGTACCTGTTTCGCGTTGCAATTCTTGAATATGTTTTCCACCAGGTCCAATCATAGCACCTATAAATTCTCTAGGAATTTGAGTTTGTACAATACGAGGAACAAATGGTTTATAATCGGTACGAGGTTCAGAAATAACTTTCATCATTTCGCCCAAAATATGCAAACGACCTTCACGAGCTTGGTTCAAAGCACTTTCAAGTATTTCAAATGACAAACCATCCACTTTAATATCCATCTGGCAAGCGGTGATACCGTCTTTGGTTCCAGTTACTTTAAAGTCCATATCTCCTAGATGATCTTCATCTCCAAGGATATCGCTCAACACAGCATATTTTCCAGTTTTTGAATTGGTTATCAAACCCATTGCAATTCCTGAAACAGGTTTTTTAATTTTCACTCCGGCGTCCATAAGAGCCAAGGTACCTGCACAAACAGTAGCCATCGAAGACGATCCATTGGATTCGAGAATATCCGACACCAAGCGAATGGTATATGGATTTACTTCTGCCGAAGGGATCACAGGTTTTAATGCTCTAAGAGCAAGATTTCCGTGTCCTACTTCGCGGCGTGCCGTTCCTCTGATCGGTTTAACTTCACCCGTAGCAAAAGGGGGGAAATTGTAGTGCAATATAAAATTACTGGTTCCTTCAATAACAACGCCATCAATGGTTTGTTGATCTTGTTTTGAGCCCAATGTACAAGTAGTTAATGATTGCGTTTCGCCACGTGTAAAAATAGCAGATCCATGCACGGAAGGCAAATAATCAGTTTCGCACCAGATGGGACGAATTTCATTTGTTTTACGGCCGTCGAGGCGAATTTCATCATCCAAAATCATGGCTCTAACCACTTCATAAAGAAGTTGGTCATAATATCTTTTCGCCATGGGTTTTAGTGTGTCTAATTCTTCTTCGGGCAGGGTTTCCAAAAACTCATCATAAACAAGAGCCCAAGCTTCACCACGAACATGCTTTGCTGAATTTGAGCGACTGATTTCGTATACTTTATCACGTAATTCTGAAAAGATTCTATTTTTCAGGTTTTCGTCATTATTTTCGTGATTGTAGACTCTCTTGTTTTTGGCTTTTTCTACTTTAGCTGCCAAATCAAGTTGTCCTTGGCAAAGCAATTTAATAGCTTCATGCGCTACTTTCATTGCCTCCAGCATATCTGATTCTTGCACTTCTTGCATTTCGCCTTCTACCATTACAATATTTTCGAGCGTACCGGCTGCAATAATATCGATGTCGGCATTTTCTAAATCTTGGTGCATTGGGTTCAGCACGTATTCACCATTGATTCTGGCCACACGTACTTCCGCCACGGGACCATTAAAGGGGATATCCGAAACCATAATCGCAGCAGATGCAGCAACGCAAGCCAAAACATCGGGAAGATTTTGAGTATCTCCAGAAATCAGACTAACTAAAACCTGTGTATCAGCATGAAAATCAGCAGGAAAAAGAGGACGAAGTGCTCTATCTACCAAACGTGAAATCAAAATCTCATACTCCGACAGGCGAGCTTCTCTTTTGAAGAATCCACCTGGAAAACGACCCGTAGCTGCATATTTCTCTTGGTACTCTACTTGCAAAGGCAGGTAGTCGATATTTTCAGCGGCTTGTGTTTTGGCACAAACAGTTGCCAACAACATTGTATCGCCACATTTAACAACAACAGAACCATCTGCCTGTTTGGCTAATTTGCCAGTCTCTATGGTGATTTGTCTTCCGTCTGGGAGAGTGATAGTTTGATTTTGAATATTCATTATATTTGGTATTAATTTTTATAAACGAGGTAATTTAAATTTAAACACAAAAAGGCAATTGAATAATTGCCTTTAGGGTATCTGCGAATGATAAGACTATTTTCTAAGTCCAAGTTCCTTAATAATAGATCTGTATCTTTCGATATCTTTAACTTTAACATAATCTAGAAATTTCCTACGACGACCTACCATCAAAACCAACGAACGACGAGTTACGTTGTCTTTTTTATTTTGTTTCAAATGCTCAGTAAGATGTTTAATTCTGTATGTGAACAGAGCTATTTGGCTTTCAACTGAGCCGGTGTTTGTTTCTGATTTCCCGTATTGTGAGAAAATTTCTTTTTTTACATCAGATGTTAAGTACATGTTTTTTAATCTTTAGTATCGGTTGATTTTATTTTTAATTTCGGTCTGCAAAGATACAAATCTTTTTGTTATAAAAAACGTTTTGTTGAAAAAAATATCTCAAATTAGTTTACGATTCTAATTTTCAATCTATTAAAACATTCAACAAAGAGATTTTTCAAATTCAACAAATTAAGAATAATCTTTATTTTACAGACATTTTCAAAATGTTTACCTCTTTTTCGTTAAGGAATCTCCAGCGACCGCGGGGCAAATCTTTTTTGGTTAAGCCAGCATACAGTGTTCTATCAAGTCTTACAACTTTATATCCCAGAGATTCAAAAACTCGGCGAACCACTCTATTTTGTCCGGTATGAATTTCAATTCCCACTTCCCGTTTTGTATCAGGATTGATGTAGGCAATGGAATCTGCTTTGATGTAGGCATCATCCAATTCAATTCCGTCAGCGATTTTCATCATGTCGGCATGTTTCAGATTTTTATCCAACTCAATTTGATATACCTTTTTAATGCCCATTTTTGGATGCATTAATTTTCGAGCCATATCTCCATCGTTGGTAAACAAAAGCAATCCAGTAGTGGTTCTATCCAATCTTCCAACGGGATAAATACGTTCGCGGCAAGCTCCAGCGATAAGTTCCATCACATTTTTGCGACCTCTTTCTTCATCCAAACTGGTTATATAATCTTTGGGTTTGTTGAGCAACAGATAAACTGTTTTTTCGCGGCACAAAACTCTATCTCCGTACCGCACCTCATCGGTTGGCATCACTTTCAATCCCAATTCTGTCACATAAACACCATTCACCATAATAGCCCCACCTTCAATCAGCGTATCCGCTTCACGACGTGAACAGATACCGGCATTGGCAATGTATTTATTTAATCGGATGGGACCTACTTTTTCTTCATAACTAAGGCTTAGCACTTTGGGTTTTTCAACCAAGCGACCCGTACGTTTTCGGTTTTCGACAATTTCGGAAAGAATTTCAGATTCAGCATTAATGTCTCTGCGTTTTTTACGAACCGGTCTTTGGTCGTCACTATATCTAGTATCACGATTTCCTTTATTGTAATCCGAATCGTCTTTTTTAACTACTTTGTAAATTTTGCGTTCTCCCCTTTCTTCTTGATCGAAAGGTTTTTCATCTCTATCAAAACGACGAACGGGTCCTCTTTTTGAAGAAGTATCTTCCTGTTTATCAAAACGACGTTTTGGGCGATCACTATTGCTTTCGTCGGCGAAGGAAACTCTCGACTTGTAGGATTTCTTGTCAGATGAATTCTCTTTTCTCAGGTACGAACGATTTTCAGAAGATTCATTACGAGATCCGTAGGTTGTTTTACCATAGGTTCTTTTTTCTGAAGAATCGGTATTGCGACCGTATGAGCGGCTTCCTGAAGAATCATCGCGAGAGCCAAATGTTTTTTTATCGTACGATCTTTTTTCTGAAGAATCATCTCTTTTTTCATACGAACGTCTTCCTGAAGAGTCTTCACGAGGTGTGTATGTTTTTTTGTCGTACGATCTTTTTTCTGAAGATGAGTCAGATTTTCTTTTTTCTACACGAAAACTAGATTTTCCTTCGGATGAATCCTCGGGTTTACTAAAACGTTTTTTAGAAAAATAAGAATCCTCTTTCCTATCTGAATTTCTATGTGTCGAGTCGCGTTTTTCAGAAACTCTACCCTTACTGAATCCTCCCGACTTAGTCTTGGGTTTTTCGAAGTCCTTGGACTTCTTTATTCGTTCTCTCATAAAATTGGAAGCAATAAAATTAAACTAGCCTGCAAAAATACTAAAAAATCACATACCCGGTGCAAAAGCATCCTCAATATGATTAATTTGTTTTGTTTCAGAGTTATATAGGACCGAAATGATGTCGAATCGGAACTCTGAATCCAGCTTTTTCCGTTCTGCATAATTATTGGCAGCACGAATTAAAAACCTCTGTTTGGTTTTAGTGACAAACTCTTCGGGTTCTCCAAAATAGGACGAACGACGCGTTTTCACTTCTACAATTATCACCATACCGTTTTTGTGAGCAATAATATCAATTTCATCGCTCCCAAAACGCCAATTTTTCTCGATAATTTCGTATGAATTATCTTCCAAATATTGTTCGGCCATTTTCTCACCAAACTTCCCAAAATCATTATGTTCAGCCATTTTTTATCCTTTCTTTCTCTACTTGCTTTCTACATTCATCAAACAATAAAAAACATGATATTGTTCAGAGGAAAGAGGGAAATAAATGGAAATTTTGAGTTAGTGATGGAAAGGAAAGACAAAGGGAAAATGTTTGAAGAAAATATTTCAAATGATACTTGCACTTTGAAAACAAGTAAGAAAACGAACCAAGAGTTTTAAAAACAAAAATTAAAGGAAAAACGTTTAAGCAAACTTTAGGTTGTCACTTGTATGAAAAAAACATATTTGAGCAACAAACCGCAGACTTAGAGTAGTAACACGAAATCTGTTCCCACAAAGCACTTTATCCCAACCTTAACATTACGTTATAATTTTGCTTTAGGCTTTATATTGTACATTTGTGTAAAAATTTATTGAATGGAAATAATTGATAATATTGAAATCGTTTTTTTACAAAACGAGGATTATAAAGAGATTAAAAATGCGATGCTTGAGGTTTACCCAAATATGGCGGAAGCATCCTGGAATGAAAAAGAGATTCGGACTTTAATTAAAAAATTCCCCGAAGGACAAGTCGGCATTAGAATTGATGGCGAATTGGCGGGTTGTGCTCTTTCCATTATTGTAGATCACATGAAGTTTGAAGCCAAGCACACGTACAAGCAAATAACGGGAGATTCTTCTTTTAACACACACGATCCCAAAGGAAATGTTCTTTATGGAATAGATGTTTTAATCCGGCCAAAATTCAGAGGATTGCGCTTAGGCAGAAGACTTTACGATTACCGAAAGGAGCTGTGCGAACGCATGAACCTGAAAAGCATTGTTTTTGGTGGACGAATTCCAAATTACCACAAATATTCCAAGGAGATGTCGCCAAAAGAGTACATCGAACAGGTGAGAAAAAAAGAGATTCACGATCCTGTTTTGGATTTCCAAATGTCGAATGATTTTCATCCTAAAAAAATCCTTAAAGGCTATTTAGAAGGCGATAAGGAATCAAATGATTACGCGGTATTGTTGGAATGGAATAATGTTTATTTTGAAAAACCATCGGTTTCGGCATCGGTCAATAAAAAAATTGTCAGACTGGGACTCATTCAATGGCAAATGCGACCGTATAAAGACCTTGATGAAGTGATGCAACAAGCTGAGTTTTTTATTGACGCAGTATCGGGTTATCGGTCAGATTTCGCTCTGTTTCCTGAATTTTTTAATGCACCGTTGATGTCCAAATACAATCATCTGGCAGAACCCGATGCGATACGAAAATTGGCAGGATATACTTCGGAAATTGTAAATCGATTTCGCGAATTATCCATCTCTTACAACATAAATATCATCACTGGGAGCATGCCCGAAATTGTAAATAATGAACTTTATAATGTTGGATATCTATGCAAACGAGATGGCGGAGTAGAACGATTTGAAAAAATTCACGTGACTCCCGACGAAGAGAGGATTTGGGGATTGCAAGGTGGCGACGTCATCAAAACCTTTGAAACAGATTGTGGAAATATTGGAATTTTGATTTGTTATGACGTGGAGTTTCCCGAAGTCAGCCGACTGTTGGCAGATCAGGGCATGGATATATTATTTGTACCTTTTTTGACCGATACCCAAAATGGTTTTTCACGCGTCAAAAACTGTGCTCAAGCAAGAGCCATCGAAAATGAATGTTATGTAGCCATTGCGGGAAGTGTGGGGAATTTGCCAAAGGTTCACAACATGGACATTCAATATGCACAATCTATGGTGTTTACGCCTTGCGATTTCTCTTTTCCCACCAATGGAATTAAAGCAGAAGCAACGCCAAATACAGAGATGATTTTAATTGCTGACGTAGATATCGATTTATTGAGGGAACTGAATCAGTTTGGAAGTGTTCGGAATTTAAAAGATCGGAGAAAGGATTTGTATTCCTTGAAGCAAAAATAAAGCAATAAAAACTTGCATAAGTCTATGTATAGCTAATCAAAAAGCACACAGAAACCTCAACAAACCGAATATTAATAATTAATAACTTCGCTATTATTATTTTTCGGTTACTTTTGTAAATTAAAAGCAAGTAAATTGAATTCGTTAAAACAACTGGCAGGACAAACAGTAATTTACGGTGTTTCGAGCATTCTCGGGAGATTGCTAAATTATTTGTTGGTTCCATTGCATGTTTATATTTTTACCGATCCAGGCGAATACGGCGTTGTAGGAGAGTTATACGCATGGGTGAGTTTGCTGATTGTATTGCTCATGTATGGCTTGGAAACTGCTTTTTTTAGATACAACGAACTAAACGAAAACAAAAACACCGTTTTCGGCACCGCTTTTATCTCTATTTTAGTCACTTCTGCCCTATTTATAACGGCTGCTTTTATATTTTTGGACCCGATTGCCGAACTGATGCAGTATGAATCGAATCCAGAATACATCAAATGGTTTTCCATCATCATCGTCATGGATGTTTTGAGCACCATTCCTTTTGCCCGACTTCGATCGCAAAATCGAGCCAAACGATTTGCTGTTATCAAAATTGCGGGCATCATCACTAATGTTGTACTCAATCTTTTCTTTTTACTATTTTGTCCATGGCTCTTGCAATATTCCGATTATTCGTACTTTATCACTTGGTTTTATGATCCTTCAATTGGAATTGGATACATTTTTTTGGCCAACCTTTTTTCCAGTTTATTTACTTTTTTACTTTTAATTCCAGTAATTCACTTCCGCACCATCCAGTTCCGTTTTTCACTTTGGAAAGAGATGATTGCATATGCTTTTCCACTGCTTATTTTTGGTTTAGCGGGAATTATCAATGAAACCATGGATCGAATTTTAATAAAAAACCTCTCAGATCCTGCCACTGCCATGGCTCAAGTCGGAATTTACAGTGCCTGTTACAAAATCTCGATTATGATGACCATTTTTATCCAAGCTTTTAAATATGCTGCCGAACCCTTCTTTTTTTCCAAAGCCAAAGATGTCGATGCCAAAGAGACCTATTCTCATGTAATGACCTATTTTGTAGCCACTTGTTCTCTCATTTTCTTGGCCATTATGCTCTATATGGATATTGTGAAACATTTTGTGAGTGCTGCCTATCAAGAAGGTTTGGGAGTGGTTCCAATTCTATTGTTGGCAAATTTATTTCTAGGGATTTTCTTCAATCTGTCCGTTTGGTATAAAATTACGGGACAAACTCGTTTTGGAGCCTATATTTCTATTTTTGGTGCTACTACAACGCTCATTCTTAACTACATACTCATTCCAAAACTGGGCTACATGGGAGCTGCATGGACAACGCTAATTTGTTATGCTACCATGATGATTTTATCCTATATATTAAGTCAGAAATACTATTTTATAAAATACAATTTCAAAAAAGTCTTTGGCTATCTTTTCTTAGCCTTAGGTATTTATTATGGAAGTACTTTTATTCCGGATATTGAACAAACAATCAATTTAGCCATTAATACCGTATTATTGTTGATTTATATTTCCATTCTTTATCTGATAGAACGTAAATCGATTGGAAAAATAATTCAAGACAAACAAGAAATAAACACCGAAAACTAGCATTATGGAAAAGATAAACATAGCCATTGTCAATAAATCTAAGCATGCTCTGCCCCATTACGAAACAGTTTTTTCGGCGGGCATGGATTTGCGTGCTGAACTTAGCGACCCCATCGAACTAAAGCCTCTTGAGAGAGTTTTGGTGCCCACTGGAATTTTCATCGAACTGCCCGTAGGACATGAAGCTCAAATTCGCCCACGAAGCGGATTGGCTGCAAAATTTGGCATTACCGTTCTAAATTCACCAGGTACTATTGATGCCGATTACAGAGGCGAAATAAAAGTAATTTTGGTCAATTTGTCGAACCAAAACTTTGTTATCAACGATGGAGAAAGAATTGCCCAAATGGTGGTTGCCAAACACGAAAGTGTGAATTGGAAAGCCGTCGAAAAACTCAACGAAACGGATAGAGGAAGCGGAGGATTTGGACACACCGGACGCTAAACATTAATTATTGCATATGAAACTAAAATACATATTTCTAATAGGCTTTGCAGCTCTCACGCTTTTGTCGTGCAAAACAAAGCAAACAAAAAGCACATCTCAGCTTGTGCCAAAAGAACACCAATATACCAAAGCCGAATTAGAATTTTCGGCACGGCTGATTGATGCCGTTAAAGAGAAAAACATTGGAAATCTGGATGAAGCCGAGAAAATGCTCAGCGAGCTTCATCGTAAGTCGCCCGAAAATCATGCGGTAAGTTATCAGTTGGCAAATGTAAAACTACTGCAAGGAAAAACGATTGAAGCCATTTCAATGGCTGAATTAGCCCTTAAAGAAAGTTCTGATAATCAATGGTATCTGAATTTGTTGGGCGATTTATACATGAAAACAGCCGAATATGCTAAGGCATACGATATTTGGACTCGATTGCTTAAAAAATATCCCGACCAACAGGAGTATTATTATAATTTGGTGATCTCATGTGTATATCAAGGAAAATGGGAAGAAGCAGCCAAAACATACGATTTATTAGAGAAAAAAAATGGCGTAAGTGAAGAGTTGGCACTTGCCAAGCAAAGAATTTGGTTGCATCTAAAAAAAGTGGATAAAGCAGTGGCCGAAATACAAAAACTGGCTGACTTATACCCCAGAGAATCAAGATATTACCTAATGATAGGCGATCTTTATATGGAGCAAAAAATGCCAGAAGAGGCCAAAAAACAGTACGACAAAGCCCTCAAGGCCGATTCTACAAATCCATACATTTACTCCTCTTTAGCCGAATATTATCGAAAAAATGGAGAAAGAGATAAATCATTTGAGAATCTCAAAATGGCATTTAAAAATCCCAAAATGGATATCGACACAAAAATCAAAGTGATGTTGTCGTACTATTCCATTACCGAAGTCCACGGCGAACTTCTGGAAGATGCTTTTACCTTATCAAAACTGATGATTGATGCTCATCCTCAGGAACCAAAAGCATGGTCGATGTATGGTGATTTTTTGATTCGTGACAAAAAATATGAGGAGGCTCGAACTGCCTTTATAAAAGTATTGGAAGTGGACAAAAGCAAATACATTATTTGGGAACAATTGCTTATGATTCTTTCCTACGAAGAAGACATTGATAATATGCTTAAATACAGCACCGAAGCATTGGATTATTTTCCAAGTCAACCTTATTTATTTATGATAAAAGGCATTGCACATTATCAATTGGGAGAATATGAAAATGCTCTGAAAGCTTTTGAATTTGGCAGAAATATGCTGATTTCAAATGATGAAACAGCATTGAATATTTGGATTTATCTAGGAGAAACATACAACAAACTAAAAAATTATCCAAAATCGGACGATGCTTTCGACAGAGCTTTGCGCATGAACCCAAAAAACGTTTATATTTTAAATAATTACTGCTATTATCTTGCCCTTCGTAATGAGAACATTGATAAAGCCCTAGAAATGGGAGAACGACTCAATAAATTGGAACTTTATAATGCTTCGTACCAAGACACCTACGGATGGGTTTTGTATAGAGCAGAGCGGTATGAAGAAGCAAAAAAATGGCTCGAAAAATCCATCGCCAACGGAGGTGATGCCAATCCAACTATTTTGGAACATTATGGTGACATTTTATGGAAATTAGGCGAAGTTGACCAAGCTGTTATCCAATGGGAAAAAGCGATGGAAGAAGGCGGATTTAGCGAGACTTTGGAACAGAAAATAAAAGAACAAAAGGGGAAGAAAGTGACTGAGTAACTAAGTGGACGGGTGGACAGGTGGACGGGTGGACAGGTGCCTGACGGAAGTTGGAAGAAAGTGACTGAGTAACTAAGTGGACAGGTGGACAGGTGGACGGGTGCCTTACGGAAGATTTTTTACAGATTACCTACCACCGATTACTGACTACAGATCACCGATTAGCTATTCATTGGAAAATCAATCAAATTTGAGTTGTGGTATCGCATATCTAAGCTCACTTCTTCGGCTACCCATTCGGGTTTTTCAAAAGGTTCATCTTCCGCTTCAAGTTCTATTTCGGCGAGAAGTAAGCCTTTGTTATTGCCCTCAAACTCGTCTACTTCCCAAATTTTGCCTCCAAATTCAACAATGAATCTTGTTTTTTCGATGAACTTTTTGGTAAATTTAGAGAGCATCAATTTGGCATCCGAAATTGGAATTTGGTACTCAAATTCGAATCTTTTGATTCCTTCAGATTTGCTTTTGATGGTCAGAAAAGCTTCCTCATCACGAATTCTAATTCGAATCGTCTTGTCTTTGTCTTTTTGAATGTATCCTTGAATAATATGATACGATTCCTTTGCGACAGACGAATCCCACAAATCATGATTAACCAAAAATTTCCTTTCTATTTCAAACGCCATAATTCGAGATTATTTATCTAATTGTTTCAATTGATCTTTAAGGATTTCAATTTTAGCCAAAGCATCATCTCGTTTTTTAAATTCCACTTCTACCACTTGCTTTGGAGCATTGTTTACAAAACGTTCGTTGCTCAATTTTTGCATCACAGATTTCAAAAAACCTTCCAAGTAAGTTACCTCTTCTGTGATTTTTTTAATTTCCGATTCTACGTCAATTTTCCCTTCCAAAGGGATAAAACATTCTAATTTGTCGACTCTAAAAGCAGAAGCATTTGGAATTGTTGTATCTACAATTTCGATGGAGCTTAAATTTGCCAATTTGCCAATAAAAGCATTAAAATCTTCTGAAAATTCAGAATTGTGATCGTTGATTTTTAATTCTAATAAATCTTTTTGAGGAAGATTTTTCTCTTGACGCACCGCTCTAACGTTCATAATAATTTGGCGTGCCAATTCAAAAGCTGCCAATATTTTTGCATCCACAGGTTTGGGTTCTGGCATTTTGCTTACCATAATTGACTTGCCTTCATTTTTTTCATCTAAAATATGCCAAACTTCTTCTGTAATAAAAGGCATAAAGGGATGCAAAATGTGCATTAAAGTATCGAAAAAATCAAGAGTTTGGCGAAGGGTTTTGGAGTCGATAGGTTTTTGATATGGAGGTTTTATGGCTTCCAGATACCAGGAGCAGAAATCGTCCCAAATAAGTTTATAAACCATCATTAAAGCATCCGAAAGTCGATATTTATCAAATGCCTCATTGATTTGCACCAGTGAATCATTAATCTGATTTTCAAACCATTGAACTGCTGTTTTAGCATAATCTGGTTGCTCTGCCTTTTCATCTACTTCCCAGCCTTTGACCAAACGCATGGCGTTCCAAATTTTATTGCTAAAATTTCGGCCTTGTTCACAAAATGATTCATCAAAGAGCAGATCATTTCCAGCTGGCGAACTAAACAACATTCCCGCCCGCACGCCATCAGCACCATAAATTTCCATTAATTCGATAGGATCTGGAGAATTGCCAAGAGATTTCGACATTTTCCGACGTTGCTTATCGCGTACTATTCCCGTTAGATAAACGTGACGAAAAGGGATTTCCTTGACGTATTCCTGACCTGCCATAATCATACGTGCCACCCAGAAAAACAGAATCTCGGGAGCCGTTACCAAGACTTCTGTTGGGTAATAATATTTAATCTCCTCATTTTCAGGATTTCGGATTCCATCAAAAACGGAAATCGGCCATAACCAGGAGGAGAACCAAGTATCCAGAACATCTTCATCCTGTCGCAAATCAGAGATTTTCAAATTTAATTCAGGAAATTTTTGTTGAGCTATTGACAAAGCTTCTTCTATGGTCATAGCAACAACATACTCATTATTAGGCAAATAGTAAGCAGGAATACGTTGTCCCCACCACAATTGCCGAGAAATGCACCAATCCTTAATATTTGACATCCAATGATTGTATACATTTTTGAATTTTTCGGGATAAAACGAAACGGTATTGTCCATAACCACTTCCAAAGCCGGTTTGGCCATTTCTTGCATATTGCAAAACCATTGAATTGAAATTTTGGGTTCAATTACCTCATCGGTACGTTCGCTATATCCCACTTTATTGGTATAATCTTCCTCTTTTTGAAGGAATGATTTCTCTTTCAATTCTCGAACAATCTCTTTTCGAACGACAAAGCGATCTTTTCCTACATACAATTGAGCATTTTCGTTTAAAGTTCCGTCTGGATTAAAAATATCTATGCTTTCCAAATTGTGCTTAATGCCAATATTGTAGTCGTTAATGTCGTGAGCAGGCGTAATTTTCAGTGCCCCTGTTCCAAATTCCATTTCCACATATTCGTCATAAATAATTGGAATAGAACGATTTATAAGTGGCACCAAAACTCTTTTTCCTTTCAGATGCGTATATCTTTCGTCATTTGGGTTTACACAAATAGCCGTATCGCCCAGAATTGTTTCGGGACGGGTTGTTGCAATGGTAACAAATTCATTATCAGAACCTTCAATTTTATAATTTAGATAATATAATTTTGATTGCACCTCTTTATGAATAACTTCTTCGTCGGAAACTGCCGTTAAGGCTTTTGGATCCCAGTTGACCATGCGAGCACCGCGATAGATGAGACCTTTGCTATGCAAATCAACAAATACTTTCAGCACCGATTCGGACATTTCGTCGTCCATGGTAAATTTAGTTCTATCCCAATCGCATGAAGCGCCTAATTTTTTGAGTTGTTCGAGGATAATTCCACCATGTTTTTCTTTCCAATCCCAAGCATGATCTAAAAACTCTTTTCGGCTCAAGGAGGCCTTATCGATTCCTTCTGCTTTTAATTTTGCGACTACTTTTGCTTCGGTAGCAATGGATGCATGGTCGGTACCCGGCACCCAACAAGCGTTGAAACCCATCATTCTGGCACGACGAACTAAAACATCTTGAATTGTATTGTTAAGCATGTGTCCCATGTGTAGAACTCCAGTCACATTTGGAGGTGGAATTACAACGGTGTATGGTTTACGATGATCGGGGTGAGACGAAAAATAATTATTTTCGATCCATGTTTGGTACCATTTATTTTCGACTTCAGCCGGATTGAATTTTGCAGCAATTTCCATAGGTGTATTTTATCAAATCTTTGAAGATGCAAAAATAGTAAAAATATTGTGAGTCGTAACCAACCATTTCAAGAAAATAGTCGTCTAATCAGTATTGGTTCTATACTTTACTACAATGTTTGAATTTGAGTAAGATGTATACTGTGTTAATATTTGGATTATTCCAATAGAAATTTCTTTTGTTAAACAACTTTAACTATCTTTAGGGCAAAAAAGGGTTTATTTATGAAAAAAAAGATATTTTTACTCTTTGTTTTTATTATTATTACTAGCTGCCTTTTTTCGCAAGCACCTATAGCTAATTTCACCCAAAACAAAACATCTGGTTGTGGAACTCTTTTGGTAAATTTTCAAAACACTTCTACTGGGGGTGCTCCCATGACTTTTTTCTGGGATTTTGGTGATGGCACTACCTCTACTTTTCAAAATCCTTCAAAACATTATAATGCACCTGGCATATATACGGTAAAACTAAAAGCTACCAATTCGCAAGGCAGCAACACAACAACAAAAACAAATCTTATCAAAGTTCACCAGATTCCTTCTGTTTCATTTCTCGCATCGAACACAAGTGGATGTCAGCCTTTTTCGGTAAATTTCAATCCACAAATTACGGGTGGTGGTAACATTATTCAATATACTTGGGACTTTGGTGATGGTTATAACTCTTCGCAACAAAATCCGGGATATACCTATCAAATTCCAGGCACCTATTCTGTTTCGCTTACAGTTCTAGACCACAATCAATGTAGCGGCACCAAGAGCCAAATGAATTATATTTATGTAAAACCCAAGCCTAAAGCTGATTTTGTTGGACAGCCTCGAGTATCTTGTGAAGCTCCTCTTACAACGAACTTTTATAACATTTCGCAAGGAGATGGATTGGTGTATTCTTGGAATTTTGGAGATGGTCATACTTCCACCCAAGCCAATCCTTCCAATACGTATATCAATCCAGGATCCTATAATGTTTCGCTACTTATCGAAAACTCATTGGGTTGCAAAGACACGATGATAAAGAGCAATTATGTAAATGTAGGTAATTTTGAAGTCTCCTTTACGAGCGATATTATCACGGGTTGCGCTCCATTAAGCGTAGTTTTTAATGGCATTTCCGAACCCGGTGCTAATTTTCAATGGCGATTTGGCGATGGTACAAATGCAGTAGGCCAACAAGTAAATCACACTTACACAGAACCTGGCACGTATACGGTAAGCGTGATTGGCACGAACTCAGCCGGTTGTAAAGATTCAACCCGAATTACTAATTACATAGAGGTGACTCCGGGTCCCGAGATTACTTTCACCACAAACCAATCTACGGGATGTCCACTTCCATTTAATGTAATTTTCACCAACACTACTCCCAACACTCAAACTTGCACTTGGGATTTTGGCGATGGCACTTCAGCCACTGGAAATACGGTCAACCATGCTTATCAAGACTACGGAGCCTATACAGTTGGCGTATCCGTCACGGACAATGTTGGATGCAGCTCACAAATAATCGATTCAGCTTACATTCATGTGTTAAAAACAATGGCTTATAGCGTTGCCAACATCCAAAAGGGGTGTGCACCTTTAAGCATTTCTTTTTGGGACACTAGCTTTACGACCTCACCCATCACTCAGTGGACATGGGATTTTGGAGATGGAAGTCCTCTGAGCAATGAACCCACGCCCACACATATCTATCAAGATACAGGTCAATATACAGTTACACTCACCATAACGAATCAAGAGGGATGTACCGAAACCATCGTAAAGACAAATTATATTAAAACAGGCATGGCTCCCGTTGCTAATTTTTCAGGCGACATTCTTTTTGGTTGTCATCCACTTCTAACTCAATTTACGGACTCATCAAGTTCGTACACCAATGAGTGGTTTTGGTATTTGGGTGAAAGTTTTGCGTATACACAAAACCCAAGCCATTCTTTTTACGACACTGGCTATGTTGACGTAGCTTTGGTTGCCTCGCACAATGGTTGCAAGGATTCATTAATGTTTGAAGACTATGTATATGTTCGATTTCCAAAACCTAAATTTATTGCACTTAATCCTATTTCCTGCATTTTTCCCGACACCGTAATTTTTTCGGACCAGTCGAATGGAGCCACTCATTGGTTTTGGGATTTTGGAGATGGGAATACATCCACTCAACAAAATCCTACAAATGTTTATATTAATCCAGGTGTGTATACCGTAAAACTTAGAGTTTTTAATGATACTACTGGATGTACCGACTCTACAACCCGATATTCATACATTAAGATTTCTGAAATTAATGGAGGATTTAAAGTTGTACCAACAGATGTATGCCAATACGAAGAGGTTTGCTTTCAGGACACTACGCAAACTCTTTTCCCGATAACACAATGGCAATGGTTTTTCGGAGATGGGATGGCCGATTTTAATAATAACTCCTCTGTTTGTCACACTTACTTTGTTCCGGGCAGTTACAATGTTCGTTTGAAGGTTATCGACCAACTTGGATGTTCTAAGGATGTAATAAAAAACAACGCTGTAAAGGTTCGAAAACTACCCTCCCCTCGACTGAGTTCAGATGCAACCCAGGGATGTATTCCATTCACTGTAAACTTTACAGACGAATCTTTTAACACAGAACCCAGTACAATTATTGGCTGGCATTGGAATTTTGGGGATGGAACCACCAGCACCGATCAAAATCCAACACATACTTATTTAACTGCCGGTTTTAAAACCGTTACCCTTACCGTAACCGATCACAGAGGTTGCGATAGTACAAAGACGTTTCATAACTATATAAAAATCAGCAAACCAACGGCTAATTTTAATTCTCAATCAACAATCTGTTCTCATGACACTTTGAGTTTTTTCAACTTAAGTCAGGGTTCAGGATTGACGTATTTGTGGGATTTTGGGAACGGTCAGACTTCAACGAGCAATAATCCTGCGGTTATTTATGTTTCTGACAGCACCCAGATTTTTCCTATTTCATTGATTGTGAAGGATTCCAATGGTTGTACCGATACAATTGTCCGGAATATCACTGTTTCAACACCTATTGCCAACTTCTCAGTACTTTCTCAAACAGCAGATTGTCCGCCTTTTAATGCCTCCTTTATCAACAATTCTTCCTCCGATGTGGTAAATTGGCAATGGAATTTTGGAGATAGCATAAGTGGCTCCAATAACACTTCATTTTTTCCAAATCCTCAGCATGTATTTAATAATTCAGGCACATTTGATGTAACATTGATTGTCAAAAGTGCCATAGGATGCACGGATACCATCGTTAAAGAAAATTATATTTTTGTAGATGGACCTCGAGGCACTTTTAATTTTGAGCCAAAAGCTGGCTGTGCACCACTCACTGTTACTTTTACTTCTGATACAGAAAATGCAGCCGATTTTACCTGGGTTTTTGGCGACGGCGGAACGGCAACAGGATCAAGCGTTACATGGACTTACAATGAAGGTGGTTTTTTTCTGCCTGTACTTATTATTTCTGATTCATTAAACACATCCATTGGCGACACTTCTGTTTGCGTTGCAACCATTATTGCCCCCGATTCGGTGAATGTTATTCAAGGAATTGCTGATTTTACTTTTATCGATACCATGTATTGTCCGGGTCAAAATATTCATTTTACAGATCTGTCATCCGGAACAGGAACTTCTACGGTGTGGTATTGGGATTTTGGAGATGGCCAAAGCAGCCCTTTGCAAAACCCAACATACAGCTTTTATACATCTGGAAATCACGAAGTTACTCTGACCATCAAAACAGATTCCTGTGAAAGTTCCATCACCAAAACAGTTCGAGTATTTGACATTCCCAACGTCAGCATCACAAACTCCGGACTTGCAGGCTGTTATCCTCATGAAATTGATTTTCATATAAACATGAATACAGTCACCTATCCAGCCATTAAATATGTTTGGAATTTTAATGATGGTTCACCAAGCATCACTCAACAAAACATCAACCGACAATTTCTCCATTCTGGTCTTTACCAAATTGAACTGACCATTACTTATGCAAATGGATGTGTACACACCTACGTTTTTCCTACTGAAATTGCTGTTCATCCTATGCCCGATGCATATTTCAGTTTTAGCGAAGACTTTTCATATCCTGGTGTCTTGGTTAATTTTGCCGATTATAGTTTGGGAAACATTGTAAATTGGCATTGGGAAATAAGCGATGGAACTCAACATGATGGCAAAGATTTCGCACATGCTTTTGAAACATCTGGTTATTTTTATGTGAACCTACTGGTGACTACGGATGCTGGTTGTTCGGATTCGTATTTTCAAAAAGTGACCATAATTGAACAACTTATTATCCCCAATGTGTTTACCCCTGATGGAGACGGCATCAATGATTACTTTGAAATTAAAAGATTGGGCACATTTACAAAAGTAAATTTAAAAATATACAATCGATGGGGCAATCTTATCTGGTATACCAACAATCCGGACGAACATTGGGATGGAAAAGAGATTGACAATGGAAAAGATGCTCCGAGCGGCACATACTTTTATGTATACACTGCTGTAACGGCGACCAATGCGGATCTTAAATCCTCTGGTTCAGTGACTTTGTTTCGATAAATTTGCTTTTTTTTAATTTTAGTCACTATTGTCCGATAAAATAAGAAAGTATTGTTTTGGCGTAAATTGCTTCTATCAATTTTTTCCTCAATCCTAAAGGATGAATTGATTTTCAGCAATTTACACCCTTTATGGATGTGAAATAAATT
>Ga0265295_1003483_pt1 | contig 22848 bp, 20 predicted proteins | sample Munlansysbiofilm_FD_192503 | JGI IMG/M metagenome (GOLD analysis project Ga0265295, IMG submission 192503) | Leachate microbial communities from a municipal landfill in Southern Ontario, Canada - Methane capture system biofilm | ecosystem: Engineered > Solid waste > Landfill > Unclassified ...
GTATGCCTTAAATTCGAAGAATTCACCTTTTAGCTTGATACTGGCTCGGGTTTTTCTTCAAAAAACGATTTAAAACCTATTTAGCGATCAACCGGCCTTACTGGCTGGAGACTTTTGCAAGAGGCTCTAGGCAATCGCGATTCCAATGTATTTTTTGCATTGTTGACCGATTTTCACGATGCGTCTAAACAGACAATGCCAGAAGACGCAGCACTAATAACTTACGCGCGCAACGCGATTGAAACGCTTAATACAACATACCAGGAAGATCGTCACTGTATCTTCTATCTGTTCCATCGGCCCCGCCGGTGGAATCCGGTGGAACGGGTGTGGATGGGGTATGAACGCAAGCGCGGCAAGCTGGAACAGTTCAATGCCCGTCTGCGGGGCGAAGCGCAGGACGCCTTTTCTGAGATCGTCGGCGACTCCTCTATTTTCGAGTCGATCCGGTATGTAATCACCCTTGATACCGACACCCAGCTACCGCGTGACGCGGCTCGAACCTTGGTCGGTAATCTTGCCCATCCCCTCAATAGGCCGGTTTATGCTGCCAATAAAGGGCGCATTATTGATGGTTACGCAATTTTGCAGCCGCGCGCTTCGATCAGCCTGATAAGTGCCGGGCAGACGCGATTTACCAAGTTGTTTGTAGGTGATGCGGGGATCGATCCCTACACCCGCGAGGTGTCGGATGTTTATCAGGACATTTTCGGCGAGGGCTCATTCATCGGCAAGGGGATCTACGATGTAGACGCTTTTAGGCAGGCCGTTGATGGGCGTTTTCCGGAAAATCTTATCCTCAGTCACGACCTGCTAGAAGGCGGCTATGCACGCTCGGCGCTGGTGACCGATGTTGACCTGATTGAAGAGCACCCCGCTAGTTACACCATGGAGGCCAGCCGTCGCCATCGCTGGATCCGTGGTGACTGGCAGTTGGTCGGCTGGCTGCTGCGGCAGGTCCCTGGACCCAACGGAACCAAGGGTGGAAGGGGGCAGCGCCAACCCAATCCGTTAAGCGCCCTATCCGTGTGGAAGCTGTCCGATAATCTGCGCCGCAGTCTGGTGCCACCAGCACTGCTGACGTTATTGGTCATTGGCTGGCTACTGGGGGCAGGTCAGGCGTGGATATGGTTTTTCCTCGTGGTGACAGTGGTCTGTTTTCCCACCCTGCTCGCCACCGCTATTGAGCTTATCCGTAAGCCAGCAAATCGTACCTTGCTGCTCCATCTGAATCTCACCGGCAAAGCTGCGGGTCGCCCGCTGATGCTAGCCTTATTAACCTTGATTCTCCTTCCCTACGATGCCTTGATTAACCTTGACGCAATCAGATGTTCAGGGTTGCGGATGCTGTTCACACGGCGGGGGTTGTTACTCTGGCACCTGCCCTCTTATGCTCGCCGTAACGCACGCCACACGCTGGGCGATTTTTTTGCGGAGATGTGGATAGGTCCACTATTAGCACTTCTGCTTGGGATAGCGCTAATCCGGCTTCTCCCCCCTGTAGAGTGGCTGTTTACTACGCCACTTTTAATGCTGTGGCTGGTCTCACCTCTGGTTGGCTGGTGGATTAGCCAACCGCTGGAAGAGGCAGAACCAGATCTGACAGAGGCACAAAAGAGATTCTTACGCGTCGCTGCTCGGAGAACTTGGCGCTATTTCGCAGACTTTGTTGGTCCAGAGGATAACTGGCTACCTCCGGACAACTTCCAGGAACATCCGCCCCAAGGGATCACACACCGCACCTCACCTACTAACATCGGCTTGGGGCTGCTCGCCAATCTAAGCGCCTGCGATTTTGGCTTTATAAGCGTCGGTGAATGTGTGCGCTTGTGCGAAAACACGTTAGCGACCATGGAAAAGATGGAACGCTACCGTGGCCACTTTTACAACTGGTACGACACGCGCACTCTCGAGCCATTGCACCCGCGATACATCTCTTCAGTCGACAGTGGCAACCTGGTCGGCAGTCTGCTTACTCTCCGAGCGGGATTAGACGAGTTAAGAAACGCGCCGGTGCTCCCCAGTCAGGCCTTCGTGGGCTTGCAGGACACCTTGGAGGTACTTGCCGAACATCTTCCTGCAGTGCCCGTTCCAGATCTTGCGCAAAAGATCCACGCACTGCAGAACACTCTCTCCACTGGTATCTCGAACGGACTCCAGACCCTAGTCGCTATCGAGCAATTGCTGGACGAGGTTCAGCGCCTAAGCGCGGAGTTGCTGATCTGGTTACCCGCAGATATGAATATCGTTGGTGAACTCTACTCTTGGGTGCAGGCTTTTCACCAGCAAACCCTCTCCCTGCGTACTGAGTTGCGTTCGCTGCTGGTGGAGTCGCATCAGTTTGCCGCTATCCCAACACTCACCGACTTGGCGCATGGAGGAGCGGACGGCACAGGGGTACGTTCGCTAACTGCAGCCAGGCGTCTCAAAACCATCGATGATCTGGTGCAGCGTTGCGGCGAATTGGCAGCGATGGAATTTGATTTTCTTTACAACTCCTCCCGCGATCTCTTCTGCATCGGTTATGATGTCGGTGAACGCCGCCGCGATCCCGCCTGTTACGATCTGCTCGCTTCCGAAGCGCGTCTGGCCAGTTTTCTCCTCATCGCTGAAGGACAGGTTCCGCAGAAGCATTGGTTCTCTCTTGGGCGGATGCTAACCAGCCATGGCGGCGATGTCAGTTTGATTTCCTGGAGCGGTTCGATGTTCGAGTACCTCATGCCGCAACTGATCATGCCGAGTTACCCTGATACGTTGCTGGCGCAAACCTGCAAAGCCGCAGTGACGCGCCAGATCGAATACGGGCGGCAACGCGCCGTGCCCTGGGGCATTTCCGAATCGTGCTACAACCTCACCGATATGCACCAAGTCTATCAATATCGGGCTTTTGGTGTGCCCGGGCTGGGCTTCAAGCGTGGTCTGGGTGAAGATCTGGTGATCGCGCCATATGCCAGCGCCTTAGCATTAACAGTATTGCCACAGAACGCCTGTCGTAACCTGCAAGCGCTGGCGCATAATGGTTTCCAGGGCGACTATGGGTTCTACGAAGCGATAGATTACACCCCGTCGCGAGTGCCGCGGGGAAAGGACCACGTAGTTGTACGCACCTTCATGGCTCATCATCAGGGGATGAGCCTATTGGCCTTTGCGCATGTCCTGCTCAATCAGCCTATGCAGCGCCGCTTCATGTCTGACCCATTATTGAAAGCAACCGAGTTATTACTCCAGGAACGGATCCCGAAGAAGGTAACAACGGTGCATCCTCACGCTGCCGAAGTAAGCTCCACCGCGCATCCCGTTGCAGAGGAAGGTGGGAGCATGCGTGTCTTTACCAATCTGAGCACTCCAACCCCTGAAGTTTATCTGTTATCCAACGGTAATTACCACGTTATGGCGACCCATACCGGTGGCGGTTACAGCCGCTGGCGCGATCTAGCTGTCACCCGCTGGCGTGAAGATGCCACCTGCGATTCGTGGGGCTCCTTTATTTACCTGCGCGACCGCGACTCAGGGCGCTATTGGTCCAGCGCCTATCAACCAACGCGGCGTAAGGCTGAGTATTATGAAGCAATCTTCGTCCAGGGACGTGCTGAATACCGCCGCCTCGATCAGGAGATCGATACCCACACCGAGATCAGTGTCTCCCCTGAAGAGGATGTAGATATCCGACGGGTCACACTCACCAACCAGTCATCTCGAACGCGTAATATCGAGCTGACCAGTTATGCTGAGGTGGTGTTGGCCCCGCTCAATGCTGACCTGGCTCATCGCGCCTTCAGCAACCTGTTCGTACAAACCGAAATCCTTCCTGAGTTGCAGGCTATCTTATGTTCGCGCCGCGCCCGCACTCCAGGAGAAAAGGTGCCTTGGATGTTCCACTTGGTGGCCGCGCCTGGCGCCGTGAGCGATGAACCTTCCTATGAGACCGATCGCACCAAATTTATCGGACGGGGCCGCACCCCAGCAAACCCGGTGGCCGTCGCCAACAGTAATCGGCACGCGCGCCTGTCAAACACGGCGGGTCCAGTGCTTGATCCCATTGTGGCGATTCGGCGCACTCTAACGCTGGCACCCGACGAATCAGCAACAGTGCAAATCATCTCCGGAGTTGCGGATACCCGTGAGGCCGCCTTGGCATTGCTAAAGGAGTATTGTGATCGACACTTCGTGGAGCGCGCCTTTGAAATGGCCTGGTTCCATAGTCAGGAGGTACTGCGCCACTTGGGGATCACCGAAGTTGATGCCCAGCTCTATGGGCGTCTGGCTACTTCAGTTATCTACAGCAATGTGTTGCGCCGCACCACACCGAGTATTATTGCCCGCAATCAGTTGAGGCAGTCTGGGCTGTGGCGTTTTGCTATCTCCGGCGATCTGCCGATCGTGCTCCTCAATATCGGCGACCTGAATCGGATCGACCTTGTGAAACAAGTGTTACAAGCCCACGCCTATTGGCGCATGAAAGGGCTGGCTGCCGACCTGGTAATCATCAATGAAGATTTTTCCGGCTACCGAGCCGAGTTACAAGACCAGATTATTGGGATGATCAACTCGGGGCCCGAAGCGCATATGCTGAATCAACCCGGCGGAGTTTTTGTGCGGCGTGCCGAAGAACTTACCGAGGATGAACGCGTATTACTGCAGACGGTAGCCCGGATAGTGTACAAAAACATCGCCACCACCATGGTTGGGCAAGTAGAACGCCGGATTTCACCCGAGCGGCTGTCGGATCGCCTGGTACCGGTACAACAACCAGTGGTAGAGGTGGTTCAGCCCCTGTTGCCCCGCCAACGTATCTTTTACAACGGCCTCGGGGGGTTCACCGCCGATGGGCGCGAATACGTCATCACCCTCGAACCGGGTCAGAACACACCAGCACCTTGGGCCAACGTCATCGCCAGCCCGCATATCGGCACCGTAGTCAGCGAGAGTGGCAGCGCCTATACATGGGTGGATAATGCCCATGAGTTTCGCCTCACCACTTGGCACAACGACCCGTTGAGCGACAGCAGCGGCGAGGCCCTCTACATCCGCGACGAAGAGACAGGAGCTTTCTGGTCGCCCACGCCGCTTCCCGCTCGCGGACGCAGTGGCTATGTTTGTCGTCACGGTTTTGGTTACAGCGTATTCGAACATTTCGAAGCCGAAATCTTCTCGGAGTTGCACACCTACGTCGCCATGGATGCGCCGGTGAAGTTTTTGGTCATTAAACTGCGTAACCAATCGCAGCGCCCACGAAGCTTATCCCTGACCGGATATTGGGAGCTGGTACTGGGTGAATGGCGCCACGCTAATCTGATGCATATTGTGACCGAAACAGATCCGTACAGTGGAGCGCTGTTAGCCCGCAACGCGTATGGGCGCGAGTGCAACAATCGCGTTGTTTTTGCGCAGGTCAGTGAATCGGAACGCAGAGTGAGCGGCAGTCGATGCGAGTTTATCGGCCGTAACGGTTCGTTGACCAATCCAGCAGCGCTGGGGCGCAAGCGCTTATCAAATCGGACCGGCGCAGGGCTTGATCCGTGCGCGGCTATTCAAACTCGAATAGAGCTTGCCGAAGGGCAAGAGCGCGAAATAGTGTTTATTTTTGGCGCGGGCGCCACCGCCGAGCAGGCACAGCATTTGATCCATAAATTCGGTGGCACAGTTGGTGCTCGGCAGGCGTTGGAAGCGGTATGGGAGCACTGGAGCCGCACGCTGGGTGCAGTGCAGGTTGAAACCCCTGATCCAGCGTTGGATGTGCTCGCCAACGGCTGGCTAGTTTACCAAACCATCTCTTGCCGCCTGTGGGCGCGCAGCGGATATTACCAGTCCGGAGGCGCATACGGATTTCGCGATCAATTGCAGGACACCATGTCCCTGCTCCATACCACACCTTGGTTGGCGCGCGAGCAATTGCTCCGCTGCGCTTCACGCCAGTTTCCGCAGGGCGATGTGCAACATTGGTGGCATCCACCCGGCGGACAAGGGGTGCGCACCCACTTCTCCGATGACTATCTGTGGCTCCCCTATGTCACCAGTCGCTATGTGTTGGCGACCGGCGATACCGGAATCCTCGACGAAGAGGTTCCGTTCCTCGAAGGGCGCCTACTCAATCCGGAAGAGGAAGCCTACTACGACCAACCGCAGCGTTCGAGCGAAGTAGCCAGTCTCTATGAACACTGCGTGCGTTCCATTAATCACGGCTTGCGCTTTGGCGAACATCAATTGCCGCTGATGGGCTGCGGCGATTGGAACGATGGAATGAATATGGTTGGGCACAAAGGCAAAGGTGAGAGCGTGTGGCTGGCGTGGTTCCTGTATGAAAATCTACGCCTGTTTGCCGATCTAGCACAGGGACACAATGACGCTGTTTTTGCCAACCATTGCACGGAGCAGGCAACACAGTTGCGTAGCAACATTGAGGCGCATGCATGGGATGGATCATGGTATCGACGGGCCTGGTTCGATGACGGCACCCCCTTGGGCTCCTCTAGCAACGACGAATGCCAGATCGATTCGATCAGTCAGAGCTGGGCAGTCATTTCCGCAGGTGGCGCACCTGATCGCGCACGTCAAGCAATGGATGCACTTGATCAGCGCCTAGTGCGACGAGATGCGCAAATTATTCAACTACTCGCGCCCCCCTTCGATAAGTCTGACCTTGAACCGGGCTATATCAAGGGCTATGTGCCCGGTGTGCGCGAAAACGGCGGACAATACACCCATGCCGCGATCTGGGCAACGATGGCCTTTGCTATGTTGGGTGAACGGGAACGTGCGTGGGAACTGTACGCCATGCTCAATCCCGTCAACCACGGTAGTGAGGCGCAGGCGATCGAGCGTTACCAGGTCGAGCCGTATGTCATGTGCGCCGACATCTACGCTGTTTCTCCTCATACCGGCCGAGGCGGCTGGACGTGGTACACAGGTGCAGCAGGTTGGATGTACCGCCTGAGCGTGGAGACCCTGCTCGGCTTACACCTAGAGGTGGATCAATTGCGTATTGACCCCTGCATCCCGGCTGATTGGCCAGGGTACAAAATTCACTACCGCTATCACGAGACGAATTATCACCTCAACATCACAAACACCGGCGAACAGCCAGCACAGAGGCAACGCATCACCCTGGACGGAGCTGTTATTGAGAGTGCGACTATTCCACTAGTGAACGACCGGCACGACCATCAGGTCGAGATAGTTTTAGGCTAAGGCTAAGGATAAATATAACTATTCCGCAAGCCCTTACTAAAGACTAAATTGAGGGCAGAATTGGAGGTTGCAGCATGGACGAGCAAACCAAGTACGTCGAAGATCTCGCAGCGCAAATGGTCGAATGGGATACGCAGATCGAGATGCTGAAGGAAAAAGGGGAAAATGCCACATCCGAAGAGAAGTATGAATATTCTCGAGCAGCCGCCGCCTTACAGCTCAAACGCGATCAAGCGGCACAAGAGCTACTGGGGATTTCGACTGCCAGCGCCGACGACTGGGAGGATATGAAGGCCGGTGCGGAACAAATCTGGAGCGAAGTCAGGGAATTTTTTCGACAGACGCGCCGGAAAATCAAATGAACAAGAAAACTGCGGCACGAATCCGACAGGATCGCGCAGCATCTCTTGGACAATTTACCTGTCAGAGTTTCAGCGAACCACGCGCACGCCTCAATGCGTCTTAAAAGCTCAGCAGTCATTGTTGTTTTGTAGTGATAGACTGGGTAAACCATGCTTCTTGCGTTAGGGATGGGAATAAACCTGAAAGAAATGGAGGATCTCTATGCTTCGCTCAGAAAAGGGAAAGATTGGATGGATTTTACTTTGGCTTCTGGGGATTCCGCTCCCGATCCTCCTAGGGTTGTATTTGCTGCGCGGGTGTACCTGATTAGGAGATTATTGCGCACACAGGAGATAGTGCATGTGCAAAAAACAACAGAAGTAAACCATGAATGTTGTAAAAAACTACCCAATCGTTAGTGTCGGTGGTTCCGCTGGCGACCTCGATGCCTATATTCCTCGATGCCTATATTCCTCGATGCCTATATTCGTTTATTAAAACATCTGCCGCACGATATGGGCGTTGCCATCGTAATCGTCAATCATCTGAGAAGCGTAGCCACTCTGCTCCACGAAATTCTCCCACACTCAACCCGTCGAATACGACGCTTATGCCAACTGTGACGGCATCCGTTGACGGATTTTTGCCCCTCCCTCCCCTACTGTTTTGCTTTTCTTGTTTAGAATCAACACATTACACATTTGAAATCTGTTGTTTTCGGCGGCACGTTTATTGCGACTATAAATAGCTATGAGAAACGCGAGCGCTATACGTTTGTTTAACAAATTCAGCCTTAAAGTTAAAAAGTTATTTGTGCAAAAGATATTGCGTAAGAACTTCAAATCTAAAGAAATGGGAGAAGAGGAAATGAAAATGAAAACCTTGATGTTACTGAACATGGCTCTGGTCACGCTGTTGGTTGTTTTACTCGCCGGATGTGCCAGCAAAGCACCTGTTCCAGAAAAGCAGCTTACTATGGCTGCGCAGTCAATTGACCAGGCAGAAAGCTCCGGAGCGGTAAAGTTTGCCCCTGTTGAACTGAAGTCAGCGCGAGAGAAGCTGAGCCAAGCCAAACTTGCCATAACCAACAAAGAAAATCTTAAAGCCGAGCGACTCGCAGATGAAGCCATGGTTGATGCCAACCTAGCAGAGGCCAAAGCACGTTCTGCTAAGTCACAAAAAATTGTTGAGGAACTAAAAGAAAGCATCCGTGTTTTACGCGAAGAGATGAGTCGCTAGAACTTTTAACTGAAATGATAGCCGCTATTAATTTATAAAGGAGATAACCATGAAAATATTTTCATCGCCCTTGATGTTTGTGCTCGGGGTGTCAATTGCTGGAATACTCATGTTTGGTTGCACCCCTAGTATTCAGGAAAACGCCCTTCTTGAACAATCTCGATCAGCGTTTGCTGAAGCCCAGAACGATCCTGATGTGCAGAAAAATGCCCCGCTAGAACTGCAAAAAGCGAAAACTGAGCTTGAACAAGCGGAAAAGCTGCTAAAAGCAGGAGCTCAGACCCAAGAAGTGGAACACTTTGCGTATCTTGCCAAGCAACGTACCGCCATCGCCAAAGAAATTGCCAACGTGAAACTTGCGGAGCAAGCCCTGGATGCAGCCAGCGAGGAACGGAACAAGATTCTTTTAGAAGCTAGGACTCAAGAAGCAAAACAAGCGAGACTATTGGCAGAAACCCTGAGAGCTGAAGCGGAAAAAGCCAAAACGGAGAAGCTCTCAGCCGCAGAACAGACGCGAAAGCTCGAAGCGCAGATTGCGGAGCTGCAGGCCACTAAATCAAAACGGGGGCTCGTTATCACCTTAGGCGATGTTCTATTTGACACCAACAAAAGTGAACTCCGCTCGGGAGCACAGTTCACCATAGAAAAAATTGCTGCGTTCCTGACCGAATACCCACAGCGCAAGGCGTTGATCGAAGGCTTTACCGACAGTACAGGAACCGTGGAATACAACCTGAATCTCTCTGAGCGCCGTGCCAGCGCGGTGCGTGACGCTCTGAAGGAAAAAGGAATTGACTCCCGCCGCCTTGTGATACGCGGATGTGGCGTTGAGTTTCCTGTTGCCAGCAACAAAACAGCCGAGGGACGGCAGCTCAACCGCAGGGTCGAGGTGATCATTTCTGATGAAGATGGGCACATTCTGGAACGGAAAAATTGAAATACACAAAAGTTCAGTTCAGGCCCACTGGAATGCTCCAGAATGGTTTGAATAAAATCCAACCCATTGGGCCTGGCGCGAAGTTAACCACGATCGTCAATTGGAGGACATTATGAAATCAGGCAACAGAGATAAGGCCGAAGGCGTGTTCCACAAGGTGAAAGGGAAGTTCAAAGAGATGACTGGAAAGCTCACCGATAATCCCGAGTTGGAAGCCGAAGGCAAGACCGAGAAAATCTCCGGTAAGACGCAGGAGAAGATTGGTGAAGTAAAGAAGGTGTTAGATGAGTAATAAACATAGTGCCCCTGCCCCCTTAAAACAAGCAGCAACAAACGGGGCAAAGTTGCAACAATGTGCGATGGTCAAGCTCGCATGGCACACGCCCTTAAGGGCAAATAGCTACGTAAATCACACCCAAGGAGAGCTACACATGAAAGCGAAAATGAGCATATTGTTGGTGTCCGTTGTGGCTCTGTTGATGTACGCCAACCCCGTGCAAGCTTCTTCCGATACGGATAAGCGCATCAATACAGCCGCGAAAGAATCGTATGTCTTTAAAACATACCTGAAAGACGATGATGTCAAGATAGAGTCGAAAAACGGCGCCGTCACCTTAAAAGGATCAGTTGTGGAGGAATCGCATAAAGATCTAGCCGGAGAAACCGTGGCAAATTTGCCTGGGGTAAAAAGTGTGAACAACCAATTGGTAGTCGCACAAGACAGCCCCACGAAAAAACCGGATGCGTGGCTCAGCGCTAAGGTTAAAACCACACTCCTGTTTCATCGCAATGTAAGCGCAACAACAAACGTCGACACCAAGGACGGAATTGTTACGTTGCGTGGCGAGGCAGATAATCAAGCACAAAAAGACCTGACCGCCAAATATGCTCAGGATATTGACGGAGTGAAGGAGGTCATCAATGAAATGACCGTTGTTAAGGTCGTGGCACCTTCTCGCACAGTTGGAGACAAAATAGATGACGCGTCTATCACCGCTCTGGTCAAAATATCCCTCCTCTACCACCGCTCAACCAGAGGATTCCAGACCAAGGTAGAGACAAATGATGGCGTTGTCACTTTGAGTGGCAAGGCCGGTAGTGCGGCAGAAAAAGACCTGGCTACCCAGTACGCCAAGGATGTAAATGGCGTGGAAGAGGTTAATAACCTCATGAGTATCGAATAACATCAAAACAAGAGGATGATCGTCCGCAGTAACAGTTGGATATCACACAGGTTAAAGTTCCGTCCGAGGAGTTGTCCGTACGTCCAGGTAGTTCAAGGGAGCGGCGTTCTGGTAATAGAAAGGCGTGAGTTCCCAATTGGCAAAACACCAAGCACCTTATGCTGTGGATCATTACTGTAATCCTCCTCATCCTCTGGGCCCTGGGTCTGGTGAGCGGCTATACCCTCGGTTCGTTTATTCATGTGCTGCTGGTTATTGCCTTGATCGTGGTGGTGGTTGGCGTTCTCCGGGGCCGCAATTTATAGCGGAGATAACCGCCCCACCCCATAAGCATCTGCACAATAACCTCCAAACAAATGGCGTAGAAAAGGAGAAACCCTATGCTAGGAACCATTTTACTAATTGTTATAATTCTACTGTTGTTGGGTGCGCTACCAACCTGGCGCCACAGTAAACAATGGGGCTATTTTCCCAGCGGAGGGCTGGGGCTGATTTTGCTGATTCTCCTATTGTTGATGTTGACCGGCAGACTATAGTCAATCTAAGTCAAGTAAGCACGAAGCTTCTCCAGCGGAGCGTAGAGGGATTTTACCCCAAGAGTTACTGGTAGTTGAACGAAAAGTTCACATAGAGCGTAGCCTGTGCTCGGAGGTGAGCACCCAGGCCATCAACCCTGAGGAGATAAGCCAATGTTAAAGTTTAAGCGCATAGTACAAATGTTAACCTGTTTGTGTGTAGTTGCAGTTTTCATAGGGTGTGCCTCAACAAGCACCCAGTCAGGCACTGGCGAGTATCTTGACGATACAGTAATTACAACTAAGGTCAAAGCTGCAATTTTTGCCGAGCCAGACTTGAAGAGTATGCAAATTAACGTCGAAACCTTCAAGGGAGCGGTACAGCTTAGTGGTTTTGTAGATTCAGCCCAGAATGTCACAAAGGCAGCAGACGTTGCCCGGCGCGTCAAGGGGGTGGCCTCAGTGAAAAACGACCTAATTGTACGTTAAAAAAAACCCACAGGCTGCTGATCGGTATAGTGACCGATCTAAATCTGGTGCACCTCAAGAGGTGCACCAGGTTCCATATTGCCCCTCGAGTCATGGTCGAGGGTGATCCAGAATTGTTACAGGTGGTTCTGCTCAACCGGATCGATAACGCCTGCAAGCATTCTGGTGTACGTGAGGGAGTCAGCATAGAATTTGGCACAATCTCACTGAATGGAGAACAGGTTTGCTTTGTACGCGACAACGCCCCTGGCTTTGGCATTGAACTGGCCGAGCAGATATTTGTTCCATTTCAGAGGCTCCCCGACACCAGCATTGAAGGGCACGGAATTGGTCTAGCCACAGCGAAACGGATTAGTAAACGTCTGGGCGCCAAGCTCTGGGTCGAAAGTTACCCCACATTCTTTTTTACCTGCGCTTAAGGCCAAGCGCTACAAATATCCTCTGTCCCCAGCGGAGCGATAAACTATGGAGCATAATTATGAACATTCTCCTAATCTATCCCCATTATCCCGCCACGTTCTGGAGTTTTCGCAACGCCATGAAATTCATCGGTAGGAAGGCGAGCTTTCCACCCTTAGGGGTTTTAACCGTGGCCGCAATGCTGCCAGAATCCTGGAACAAACGTCTGGTAGATATGAACGTTACTACCCTCGAAGACAAAGATCTTCTCTGGGCCGATTACGTCTTTATCAGCGCCATGGCGATCCAACTCCAATCGGTTCGTTCAGTAATTGAGCGGTGTCAGCACCTGGGGGTGAAAACTGTAGCTGGTGGGCCGTTGTTTACCTCTTCCCCCGCAGACTTCCCCGCAGTAGACCATCTGGTGCTGGGCGAAGCAGAAATCACCCTCCCTTTGTTTCTAAACGATCTTAGGTGTGGGGCACCCAAACGGGTCTATACCGCCGATGGTTGGGCGCGGCTCAGTGAAACACCTGTCCCGCTCTGGGATCTAGTGTCAGCGAAAGATTACGCCGCCATGAATATCCAGTACGGGCGCGGGTGTCCATTTGACTGCGAGTTTTGCGACATCACTGTACTCTTTGGGCGTAAACCTCGCACCAAACCGCTGGAGAGGGTTTTAGCCGAACTGGAGGCACTTTACCTCTGGGGCTGGAGGGGCGCAGTCTTCTTCGTCGACGACAACTTTATTGGGGATAAGCCCAAATTGAAACGGGAAGTGTTACCCGCCCTGATTGAGTGGATGAAATTCAGAAAATATCCCTTTTATTTTTACACCGAAGCTTCTATAGATCTGGCAGATGATCCTGCGTTGATGGAAATGATGGTCACCGCCGGATTTGAGGAAGTTTTTATCGGCATCGAAACACCTCACGCCGAAGGATTGGCAGAAAGCAACAAGGTGCAAAACAAGAACCGTGATCTGCTCGCCTCTGTCAAACGTATTCAACAGGCGGGGCTGCAGGTGCATGGCGGCTTTATTGTTGGGTTTGACAGCGATCCGGCGTCAATTTTTGACCAGCAAATCCATTTCATCCAAGAGAGCGGCATCGTCACCGCCATGGTTGGGATACTCACAGCCCTGCGCGGAACCAAGCTCTATCGGCGTTTGGAACAGGAAGGGCGCCTCCTGAAGGATTCTGGAGGCGACAATACCGCCATTGATATCAATTTCATTCCGCACATGCAACCTGAAGCCCTCATCACCGGTTATCAGAAAATTATCAATACTATTTACGCCCCCAAGCAATACTATCAGCGCGTTACCCAGCTTTTTAAAGAATATCACCCCCGGCCTCAGGCTGGTTTTCACCTGCAGAAGGGGCATCTGGGAGCACTTTTCAAATCGATGCTGTTTATTGGAGTACTTGGCAAAGAACGTTTCCATTACTGGAAGCTCTTCTTCTGGTCTCTGTTTCGGAAAACCCGCCTCTTTCCGTTAGCCATCACCTATGCAGTGTATGGTTATCATTTCCGCAAGGTAGCGGAACATATCCGCTGATATTGGAATATTTGCCAACTACGCTAGTGCAAAGACCAGAATCAACGATATTTGAATAAACCATGATGCAAAAGCAAGAACGGAAGAACGGGGGATAAAAAAGAGTTAGAATCCTTAGCGTTCGTGGGAATATGATGAAATCAGACAAAAACCTATTAACTGAAGCCGACAAGTTACGCCACCGCGCGGAGAATTATCTGCTTAAACAAAGAGATAAAGGTATTAACTCCCCGACGGCTGCCGAAACCCAGCGTCTTCTACACGAATTACAGGTTCACCAAATCGAGCTTGAGATGCAGAACGTCGAACTGCGCCAAACCAGAGATGCATTGGAAAAGTCCCTCGCCAAGTACACTGATCTCTACGACTTCGCTCCAATTGGTTACTTTACCCTGGCACGCGCCGCAACCATTCAAGTCGTTAATTTTAGCGGTGCAGCCCTCCTCGGCGTTGAACATACGCAACTGCTTGGGCAGTACTTTAGGCAGTTCATCACAGCTGATGATCAAGCCACCTTCACAGCTTTTTTCGACAAGATCTTTGCCACCCGAGACAAGGTAACAGGAGAAGTTGCGCTACTTAACGCACAAAAACACCCTCTCATTGTACGCATCGAAGCTGTGACCACTGCTTCGATGCAGGAGTGCCTGTTTGCCGTAATCGATGTTACAGAGCACAAGCAATATGAAGAAAGGCTCCAATATCTGAATACACATGATGCGTTGACTGGGCTTTTCAATCGTTCTTTTTTTGATGCCGAGTTGGAACGCCTAACCGAAAGCCGGCGTTATCCCGTGAGTGTCATTATCGCAGATGTGGACAGTCTCAAGGAAATCAATGACACCTTTGGTCATGCGGCTGGAGACCAGATAATCAAGCTCGCCGCAAGGGTTTTGCGCCATGCAGTGCGTCCGGAAGATGTAGTTGCACGTACAGGAGGGGACGAATTTGCGATTTTACTTCCGCAAACCACAAGTGCCAATGAGGTACTCATTCGCATCCGCCAGAACTGTGACACAATTCATTTTGATGTGACAGAACTATCGTTACGCCTCTCGCTCGGTGCAGCAACAGCCAAAGGCAGCAAGCAACTAAAGGATGCAATATTGCTAGCGGATTCACGTATGTATAAAGACAAAAACCAGTAAGGAAAAAATTCGCTCGACCACTTCTGGAGCCACCTCGCCCTGAACCACATGTTAACACACACTATACACTCCACTTCATGCAACACGCTTTGGAATGGTTGTGCTACACTTGGGTGCAAAATTCGTGGAATACATACATACCCAACCATCTGTTTGGATGTCATCTAAAAGCGCCAAAGAGATTACACTGGTCCAGGTCTGTTCCATAGGTGCGGTGGCACTCTTAGCGGCGTTGCCGCAGCAATAGTGCTGAAACTCAAAGTGCGGAATCGAGCTTTTAGCAAAATTGGATCAGATACATACCATGCCCCAAAGAAAACAACGCCATCGAAAACTGCAGCAAGCTTTTTTCCCTGCGGGATCGTCCAACGTTGTAGAGGGCAATCAAATCAGCTTGCTACGCAACGGAGAAGAGTATTTCCCCGCCCTTGAAACCGCGTTCGATCGAGCGCAACATGAGATCTATCTTGAAATATATTTCTACAAAAATGATGCCACCGGCCGGCGTATTGCAAAAGCGCTAAAGCGCGCCGCCGTGCGCGGGGTAAACGTCTTTCTCCTTATCGACGGTTATGGTTCGAGAGCTCTACCGCAGAGCATGTTGGATTATCTGCAGACGGATGGGGTCACGGTGCTCACCTTTCGGCCTAAGATCTCTCCGTGGACGTTTCAGCGCATACGTCTGCGCCGGATGCACTGGAAGGTAGCAGTTGTAGACCGGGAGATCGCCTTTGTCGGGGGGATCAACATCATTGATGACAGGAAAGCAACCGACACCCTGCCCCCGCGCTACGACTATGCCCTGGCCGTTGAAGGACCCCTGGTGGAAGTGATACGCCTTGCCGCCCGCCGCCTGTGGTCAAGGGTGGCATGGAACCATTTTCGTAAAGGGGTGCCCCGCAGTGCACCTCCACCAGTTCCGACATTTACTGGCGGACAGATGAGCGCGGCCTTCTTGGTTCGAGATAACTTCCGCCATCGTCGGGACATTGAAAAGGCGTATCTGCATGCGATTGAGCAAGCACAATCGGAGATTATTCTTGCGCACGCCTACTTTTTGCCAGGGCTTGATTTTCGTCATGCCCTTATCGAGGCAGCCGCACGCGGTGTTAATGTGATATTGCTACTGCAAGGGAAAGTAGACCATCTGCTGCAGTACTACGCTGTGCGGGCGCTGTACGGTAACTTTCTTGCTGGTGGGGTTGATATTTATGAATACAACACAGGTTTTTTACACGCCAAAGTGGGAGTTATTGACGGGGTCTGGGCAACGGTAGGTTCTTCCAATCTTGATCCGTACAGCCTGTTGCTTTCAAAAGAAGCGAATGTTGTCGTTGTCGATGCAGGGTTCGGCGCAACCTTGACACAAAGCCTGAAACAGACAATTACGACTGACTGCCAACAGATCGTGAAGAACCGCTGGAGTCAACAGCCTGTTTATTACCGTTTTGTTTGCTGGCTTTGTTATGGTTTCCTACGCTTTATGCTGTCCATCTCTGGGTATGCTCCCGAAAGCAGTTACCCCATAAAAAAGAAAAAGCGCGCATCGAAGAAATGACTGAGTGCTGGAGAGATGCCCAATCGCGCCGAGTTCCACCAATACCATCCCAGGAGTGTTTTTCCTATGTTTCGCTGGTTTCGTGAGCGTCGCCGTACCAAGGTGCTTAAGCACCCTTTCCCAAGTGAGTGGGAAGATATCATGTATGCGAATGTGGCCCATTATAGAGTGCTCGACGCCGCGGAGCGCAAGATGCTACGTAAAACAGTGCAGGTGTTTATTGCGGAAAAACAGTGGGAGGGGTGCGGAGGGCTTGATCTTACCGATGAAATCCGAGTTACTATAGCTGCCCAGGCGTGCCTATTACTGCTGGGACTCCCCCACGACTACTATCGCAACGTTGAATCGATTCTGGTCTACCCTTCAACAGTTGTGAGCCCAGCGCGCCAGCCCGGCTTTTTTGAGGTCGTAACCAGACCGGTTGGAGCCTCGGTTCCCATACTCGGACAGGCTGTTGCCCAAGGGCCTGTAATCCTAGTGTGGGACGCGGTTCTTCACGGCGCACGCCATCCGGAGCATAGGCATAACGTGGTGTATCACGAATTTGCGCACAAGCTGGATATGCTCGACGGTACAGCAGACGGTACCCCGCCCCTCTTCGACCGTGACCAACTCACCGAATGGGTAAATGTCTGCTCCCACGAGTTTTTGCGCTTACGCCACCTTACTGAAATAGGTCAGAAGAGCTTCCTCGACAGCTACGGCGCAAAAAATGAAGCCGAATTTTTCGCAGTGGCTACCGAAGAATTTTTTGATCGACCACGCGCCCTCCAAGAGCATGCTCCTGACCTTTACCGTGTCCTGCGCACCTACTATCGCCAGGATCCGGCACAGCGCAGTTCAACTGTAGGGTAACGGTTAATATAGTTACAGCGCCTACCACTGCTAAAGTCTAAACAGATCAATTCAACAGGTGACAACAGGTGGATATCACCTGCAGAAGACAGGGAAAATAAAAACGGAAAAACAGTTTTGACCTGATGAAGTAAAAAAGGTGTGGTCGAATAATAAAAACGTGCAGTTCTGCATCAGCTAGCAACCACCGACAAACTGGTTGAGGTTGCAAAAATAGCTTCGTCAGTATATAAATTACACTTATAAGCGGTCATTCAGGGAGACACCGTTCCCCCCCACCCTAAAAGAATTTAGGTGGCTATCACAAAACGTCTAATCATCCATTTCTAACTAACTATGGAGCCCAGCAAGGTCTGATCGACAAAAAAGTTACGCGTCGAGTCAACTAAAGCTCTTCAGGAATGAACGCTCGAAGCGAAACGTGTCATCTATTATGGTGATGAAAAACATGCCCCTAGTCACCAAGGGTGAACGAACCCTGCCGTTACGCAACTCAGAGGGGCCTCTAGCCATTTTTACGAAAACCCTTTACACCGCCATAACCCGGACCTTGAGGTACCCTTCAGACTCAAATTCACCTAGTACCATCAGGTCCACTAACGCAAAGGAGATAGGACAATGGTAAAATTTAAGCGCATGCTACAAATGATCACCTGTTTGTTCGTAGTTGGATCTTTCATCGGGTGTGCATCAATGAGCACCAAGACAGACACCGTTGAGTATATCGAAGACACAGTTATTACCGCCAAAGTCCAAGCTGCAATTTTGGCGGAGCCAGAATTGAGTGACCAGCAGATCAATGTAAAAACCGTCGACGGGGTTGTGCAACTCACTGGTTATATTGACTATACTGTATATGGCAAAAACGCAAAAGAGATTGCCCAGGCTGTAGACGGCGTAGTCTCGGTGGAAAATAACTTGATCGTTCGCTAGGAACAACAGCAGTAGCAACCCAAGCGCCATTGCTAATGGTGTTAATGGCGTAGAAAGCTATCGAAGCTCGGTGCGCCTCGCAAGAGGTGCACCACCTTTCATATCTTATCCTGGGTCATAGCTGAGGTTGCCTTTGAGCTGTGGCAGACAAAACATTAAGATCACACCTGCAAGCTCCATCCATTGGCCTTGAACCACGCACGACACATGCGGTAATTAGGCATCACGCGTTCTACTTCCTGCCAGTACGCTTTGGAATGGTTGTGCTGTAGCAAGTGGCAGAGTTCATGTATCACCACATACTCAACCATTTGTGTGGGCGCCAATATGATGCGCCAATTAAACTGCACAACGCCTGCGCTACTACAACTTCCCCAGCGCGCCTTAAAACTCTTGACCTCCACCTTGGTTGGATGCGCCCCAACCTGGGGTGCCAATTGTTCTACCATCTGGTTTAACTTTTCGTGCGCCCGCTGTTTATACCAGTTGATGAGAGAATTGCGCACCAGATGCGCGTGGGTACCTCCCCCAGGAACGCATACCCACAGGGATCCGTGCATCAGTTTAACCGGTGCAAAGGGACCATTTTCCACTTTGAGGCGATAGTTGGATCCAAGATAACTGAACTGTTCTCCAGAGAGATACATACGCGGTTTCTGCAGAGTCATATCCCCCTGCAAGGCAACTTTTTTCTTTATCCAGTCCCGTCTGAGGTGCAGTAATTCGTCAATCCGCGCCAGCGGTGTTTGTTGCGGCACTCTAATTGAAACCGCACCCTCAGCTACACGTATCTCTGCAGTTTTACGTCGCCGTGAGCGAACTATTTCAATCCGCAAACCATTGTGTTCACGGTATTCTGGTTTATTTGGTGCCATTTTAACCCAAAGCAATCTGAAGCAATTCTCAACGAAGTTCACGTATGAAATACTCTTCTGGATCATTCTGGAGGAGTTCAAGCTTCTTTTCATACAGTTTCTGTTTGGCATCACAGCTGCGCTTCCGCCCAGGGGCACTGCGTACAGTAGCACAGCGGAATTTATAGTAGTGGATGCGCTCTCTAAGCATTTTCTTTTCTACTTCTACAGATTTTCTAAAGCGCTTTGCATCCTGTTTCTGCCTTTCAAGCTCTTCATTTGTGGCGAACGCCGGAGAAACGTATCTGCCGATATTACTATCCATCTGTTGATAGATTCGACGTTGATACACATCTGAGGTACCCCGTAGCTCTGTTTTTTCCTGGCTATAGTGATAGACCTCAAGTTCATCTTTATCCTGAATGGAACCCGTCAGATGGTTGGTAATATGCAGTTTCCCCTCCGCATCGCGCCAAGTGTAATAGCTTTCAGCCTGAGATTCAGCATCCAACCACGGGCACAACAACATAAAGGTAGAAAAAAAGATGACAAACAACCTCATTGGGTAATCCTCCGCATTAATAGAAACCTAGATTGCGCCATAAAGGATACATAACCATAGCATACTTCTGTTTTTCAGTGGTGCACTGATAAAATGAACCATCTCAAGCAAAAAGCCCTTAACCGTAATTGGCTAAGGGCTTAATTTAAATGGCGATCCCGGCGGGATTTGAACCTGCGACCTATCGCTTAGGAGGCGATTGCTCTATCCAGCTGAGCTACGGGATCAGACCCGAGGGGTTATAACGTATACCCTTGGGTACGAGCAAGAACTTTTTAAAAATGGAGCAGACTGAATGCGTTAACATCGCCTAATCTTTCGCGTCCGTGGAGAAAATCAAGCTCTGCCAGAAAAGTACACTCTACAATGGTGGCATCAAATTGCCGCACAAGGTCTATAGTTGCTGCTATGGTGCCTCCAGTAGCTAAAAGATCGTCGGCTATAAGAACCCGCTCTCCAGGCTTAAAGGCATCGGCATGAATTTCAAGAGTATCGGTTCCGTATTCCAGCGCATATGTTTTCTGGATTGTTTGATACGGTAGTTTGCCTGGTTTACGCACTAGAGAAATCCCAGTTCCTAGCTTATATGCCAAGGCGGAGCCGAGGATAAAACCGCGCGCTTCTATACCCACAATTTTATCTATATGCTGCCCCAAATAGCGATGCGCCAACAGATCGATGGCGCGGTGAAAATGACGCCCGTTTTCGAGTAAGGTGGTAATATCCTTGAACACTATCCCTTTTTTGGGAAAGTCTAGAATATCACGGATGCTGTTTCTAAGTTCTTCCACGTTTTTTGTTCTCCCGCGTGTTGATATTGATGATGGGGCAGAATTCGCCAGCATGGCGTCATTCTGCTAACGATTGCAACCGTGTTGTGACTTGAATCGGGCTTTTCTTCTTTAGCCACTGCTGGTGATATTTTTATTTACGCAGCACCTTCATGAAGCAGGATCATTCTGCTTCTAGTTCTTCCTGCATCATTTTTCGTAATTTTTCCAAACTTTTGGCCTCAATTTGACGGATTCTTTCCCGCGTAACGCCGTAGCGCTTACCTATTGTATCCAATGTTTCAGGCTCGTAATCGTTAAGGCCAAAGCGATACTGTAAAATTTCCGCTTCATTTTTCTTCAAGGTTTTGAGCCATTTTTCTACATATTCATATCGATCGATGTTTTCGAGTAAATCTGCCGGATTGATGGAATTATGGTCCTCAAGAGTGTCGATCAGGGTGTAGTTACTGTTCTCCCCTAGAGGATGTTCTATGGAGTAGGTTTTGCGAACCAACTGTTGCAGTCGCTCCACCTCGGCTACCGAACTTCCCATAGCTGCAGCAATATCCGCAGCAACAGGTTCCTGACTTTTACTATTCAGGATCTCCTTGGTTATCTTGAACATTTTGTTTACCTGTTCAGCCACATGAACTGGGAGGCGGATGGTGCGACTTTGGTTTACCAGGGCTCTTTCAATTGACTGCCTGATCCACCATGTAGCATAGGTGGAAAAGCGACACCCTTTATCGACACGGAAGCGCTCTACCGCTTTAATCAACCCAATGTTTCCCTCTTCGATCAGGTCGAGAAAGGGGAGCCCACGGTTCATGTAACGTTTTGCTATTTTAACCACTAGGCGCAGGTTTGATTCAATCATGCGCGCACGCGCACGCCCGTCCCCTTGGGCGATCAGCCCGGCTAGCTCCTTTTCGTCTTCGGCGGTCAACAGCTTTGATTTCCTGATATCGCGCAAATAACACTTAATAGCGTCATCCCCACCTGGCTCTGCGCTTTTCGTCTTTTTTGCTGGTGCAGTTATTTCTGCTGTAATATTTTTTTCCAAAGGTAAGTGCTCCTTAGGCAGTTATAACCCCAATTTATCCAAGCGGTAGCGCAGGGATCTGAAACTGAGATGCAACAATTGCGCAGCTTTTTTCTTTATTCCATTGCTGCGCTCAAGTGCCTGAGTCAATAGTTGAATTTCAATATCGCGTATATAAGCCTCTAGGTCTAGCCCATCCTCGGGAAGGTACACCTCTGAGGCGGTAGGAGTATCTCCATGGGTAAATGCAGGAGGAAGAGAGTTGTGATCAAGGATATCGCTTTCGCTTAAAATAATGCTGCGTTCAAGAACATTTTCCAATTCCCGCACATTGCCAGGCCAAGGATAGTCCAGCAAGGCACGCATCATAGGGGGAGAAATGCGCACCATCCGCTCCGGGGCAAGCATCTGGCACAGAGCTTCTGCCAACAGGGGAATATCTTCACGTCGCTCGCGTAGAGGGGGGATGTGCAGATGGACTACGTTAAGGCGGTAGAATAGATCTTGCCTGAATTCACCTGCTTGAGTCATCGCATCAAGATCGCGGTTGGTCGCGGCAATGACTCGTACATCAACGCTATGGCTATCTCTTCCGCCCACTGGGCGCACCTCTTTTTCCTGCAGTACGCGTAGCAACTTAACCTGCATAGCCAAAGGCAGCTCAGCAATCTCGTCTAAAAACAGGGTGCCACCATGGGCAAGATCAAACAGCCCCTCTTTCCGTTGGTCGGCGCCAGTAAATGCCCCTTTTTCGTGGCCAAACAACTCATTTTCGAGAAGGTTTTCCGGTACAGCACCGCAGTTAAGGGGAACAAAAGCCCCCTTTGAGCGCAAGCTGTTTTGGTGAATTGCCTTAGCAACCAGCTCCTTGCCTGTACCCGATTCACCACCTATCAATACGCTCGCAGTGGTTGGGGCAATCTTTTCTATCAGAGTGAAAAGTTGCTGCATGGCAGCGCTTTTACCTACAAGGCGATCAAAACTGTTACGTCTATCCAGTTGGGTGCGCAGGTGTTGGTTTTCGTGCCGCAGAGAAGAAAACTCAAGAGCTTTCTTTATGGTAAGTCGGATATCTTCATTGTTGAAAGGCTTAGCAATATAATCGTAAGCTCCAAGCTTCATCGCCTCCACCGCCTTGGTGGTAGTGGAATAAGCCGTCATTAAAATTACCAGAGTTTCGGGATGAAGTTGTTTTACCTGCTCTAACAATTGAAGGCCATCAGCGCCCGGCATGCGCATATCGGTAAGGATAAGATCATAGGCTTGGTG
>Ga0265295_1003484_pt1 | contig 22848 bp, 20 predicted proteins | sample Munlansysbiofilm_FD_192503 | JGI IMG/M metagenome (GOLD analysis project Ga0265295, IMG submission 192503) | Leachate microbial communities from a municipal landfill in Southern Ontario, Canada - Methane capture system biofilm | ecosystem: Engineered > Solid waste > Landfill > Unclassified ...
CGGCGGAAGGAACGCGTCCAAGGCCAAGGCTGGTCGCGAAGAAATCGTCGCCGTAGTACTCACGAACATGGTCGAAATCCGTTTTGCCTTGGCACATGAGGCCGACCAATGTGCGGAAAATTTCACGTTCCTTGATCTGCGGAGCTTTTCCAGGCCCAAGACGGTCGACCAGTGTATCCAGCCCGCAAACCCTGGCCATCTCGCTAATCAGAGTCAGACCGACATGGCCAATGTTGTTTCCTTCGTTTCGCTTGATATCGGTGATGAGCATTGCAAACTCCTGTCGCACCCAATGGGTGCTAAAAATCATTCAGGAAAAGCAAGTTCAATATACCGATATCATTGATTTATTTCAAGTGTAAAATGTTTCAAAACTGTATATTCAATGCAACTTTTTCACGGATTTAGGTTAAAATCTTAATACAAATTGGGGGCGAGCGGTGCAATTACCTTTATATAGCGAAATTCCTAAAGATTCAATTATTGGAACAATCGATCTTGTATACATTGGAGAAGCGACAGATAAACACTCAATTGATGCAGAGCTCTATGCAAGATCTGTTCTTGGATTTGCAAAATCCTTTAAGCGTGTAAACAAAATTTTGCTCGGAAAGATTACGAGCCTAGAAGTCCATGCAGAAAAGCCTAGCTCCTTCAAAGGAGTCCTTGACTATGTGTTATCGCCAGATGGAAAGGCAGAGATTGCATTTTGGATCGCGATTATGTCTTTTTTTGGAATTGATGCAAAGTCATTAAAAAAAGTTCCAATGATGCTTTTTGAGTATTTGATAGATCTCATTAAAAAAGGCAAGGGGAAAGGATCTCAGATTCGCAAACAGATTGAAATGTCGGATTTTGAAAAAGAGGTAAAAAATAAGATATTGCAACTGATAGAAAGTAGTGAGTTTCGTCGATCATTAGATGAAATGACATATTTTTTGCAAAATTCTGCATTAGAAGAGATGCAGATTAAGCAGGAAGACGTTGTAAATATAAGTATAAATAAATATGAAAGGACATATTTTATTTCGTATCCTGAAGATGAAGTAATAATTGAGAGTGATGATAAAGTTGTTTCAATGATTTATATTTCTCCTGAAAAATCGAAATGGCAATTTAAAAGTGGGTCAAGTCAATTTTGGGCTGATGTTTTGGATACAAATTTTTTACATAAAATGAAAGACAAGAATTTAGATGAAATAGTAGATTTAAAATTCATTGCTACTGTTGAAAAAACAACAATTAAAGAGGCGAACACAAGGCAAGTTAAAATATCAAGAATTATTAAAAATTTTAAATTATTCTCAAATCAAACACATCTAAAGTTTTTAATATAGCCAGCGGTACAGAAAATAAGGGCCAGTAAAAATGGGGCGCCCATCACAAACTTTGATGCATCGGTTTGTGTGAACAAGTTTAGCTAGTATGCAGTATTATTATGAGTAAATTGTGTATTGGATGAAGTGGAGGAGTTGGACGAATCTTTGACCATCCAGTCTTGCAGAGTCAATCGATTTTTGCTGCAAACGAGTTCTAAGAAATTCAAAGAGAGAATTGATCTTAGACCATATCCTTTTTCCAACTATATTATTGAAATTATTTTATACTAACATGCGAAAAGAAGAATATATTAAAATAGCTAGTTTATTGAATTCGGATGAAGTTCGTTCCAAGATCATTGCTGACACTTCGTATTTTGATACATACTTAGGAGTATGTCTTTCAATGTATTTTAGTCCTTCACCCAAGAGTCAATTTTTACACGAAGTAATTATCGACGGATTGAGTTTTGGAAAAAAAATACAAATTCTTTCTAGCATTAAGTTTAAACGTAAATATAAATCTCTTGAATGTATAGCTGTACTTAAAAGACTTCAAAAATTAAGAAATCATGTAGCGCATTCATATTTTACAATTCATTTTGACAAAATATTTAAAGATATACAACTAATTAAATTGCTTAGTGATTATCCGTATCAATATGGATGCACTATCAAAACGGCGAAAAATCAGCTTAGGAGATTAACAAACGTAAAAGAATTTATGGAGACACATAATAACATATAACATCAAAACAATTTCATAAAAAAATCAACTCTTACTGATATTGTTCTATTTTTTAAAATTTACTCACACATTATAAAATCTAGCGCGCGGGAAAAGGGGTCGCGTCTTGAATCTTGAATTTCCACGTCGGGCATGGGGTCAAAGCGGGCAGTTCGTGAAGTTGGTGATGCGTGGATGGACAGGGAGCCCTGTTTACGGCCCAGTCACCAACGCTTGCGGTATGCCTTGTCGTGCTGGACGTGTAGGCTGATCAGTACCAGGGTCGGGCCGCTGAGCAGGCATGTTACGGCTCGGGCGCTGCCGGTGACGCGCAGGGAATAGAGTTGTTGACCTGTGCCCGGTTCGATCATGCCGTGGAGTTTTTCAAAATTGAGGCCCGGGTGCTTCCAGAGGTCCGAGAGGTCGAGGGCTTGGAGCAGGACAAGCATTTTCGCCGCCGCCTTGCGCACCGCAGGTTCGGCGGCCATGACCGCCTCGTCGAAAGCGGGCCGGATTTCAATCCTCATCAGCCCATCTCTTGGCCACGCCACGGGCGGCTTCGGCGGTCTCGACGACTTCCGAAGGGCGAGGGTCTTCAAGGGAGCGGACAATGGCCTGCTTGCTGTCCGCAGTCCAGGCCCAAAGCTGGTGACGCGGAATGGTCTCCACAGGAATGAGCATGATGCGACCGTCCTCCAAAACCTCGATTTCGACGGTGTCGCCGGGCTTGATGCCTGTTGCCGGCGGCAGCGTGATTCGGCGGCGTGAATCGGTTTGCGTGAGCATGTTTTGTTTCTCCATGAATCGGAGAATAAGACGAAAAGGGGAAGAGGGCAATGCCCATATTGGGCATTTGCCCAAAGTGAGAGACTGGGTGGGATGGACTCAGGCGTTCAGTGAAAATGAATGCTGCATCATGAGGATGTAGGAAACTGAAGGAATGAAATAATTTAGTATTTTGAACTGTTGTGATGTGGATCAAGAAGATAGGGCAATGGCCGAGTTGTCTTCTTTTATGTCCCAATCCCTTGCAACCTATGAAAGGCTAAGAATCAATGAAGAGACTCCTACTGATTGTCGCAATCGCAATAGCCCTTTATGCAGGGTACGGAAAGACGAATGGGTTTCGCCAACTCACAGGATCACAAGCGACCTATACGAGCAGCGAACAGGCAAGTTCTGTCGATTTAATTCAGAGTGCTTTCGCTGAACAGAAAAGCGGCTTTCAAGTTCAAGGTGAAGGTATAGTATCTAAGATTCTTGCAGATGATATTGATGGAAGCCGTCATCAGCGCTTTATTCTTACGCTCTCTTCCGGGCAAACGCTACTCGTTGCTCACAACATTGACTTGGCGCCGCGAGTTGCGTCGCTGAAAGCGGGAGATCCCGTTGCGTTCAATGGCGTGTATGAATGGAACGCGAAAGGCGGCGTGATTCACTGGACTCACCACGATCCTGCCGGTCGCCATGAAGTCGGTTGGCTCAGGCATGCTGGTCAGACCTACCAGTAGACGAGGGGGGGGGTGTCCAATCACTCGCTGTGAAGAGAAACAGAGGGGAAAGGGGTCGCATCTTGAATCTTGAATTTCCCGGAGGCAAGGGGGCAAGTCCTCCTTTAACGAATCTACCCGGGTACTCCAGTCCATAGCTACTTGACCCAGTACCACGCACTCCGCCCCTGCCCGTTCCTCTCCCCTTCGAGGCTCAGTTCCTCGCGTATCCTTCACGAACAGCGTTTTCCATGCCGGCCAACTCGTCATCGGTCAGAAACCCGAAATGTGCTTCCTTCTTTTTTGCCGAAAGACGACCATTGTTCTGCAGGCAGAGCTGGATGAAAAGATCGACGAGGCGGTCTGGCATATCAACGATCTGCTGCATGGCCTGTTTGGTCTTGTCGTAATTCGCCAGAAAATCGAGTTCTTCCACGAGCTCGTGCTCGATGGTGAGCTTGACGAAATCATACAACGCTTCCGCCTGCGCGGTCATGTCGATGTGCCTGTACAGAGGCCCGGTCTCATCCGTCACGGTCATCTGGCCGAGATCGTCCAGGTTGTATTCGACCAGTCGCATCAGCGGGTTTGAGAACGCCTCCAGGGAGTGATCGTAAAGCTCCGGATTTTTCAGCATGGCGGCGGAGACCGGGAACATGAGTCCTTTCGGGATCTCACCGCGCAGGCACAGGATATTGTGAATGAGAAAGCGGTGAATACGGCTGTTGCCGTCCTCGAAGGGATGCATGAAGACGAACCCGTAGGAGATGGCGGCGGCATGGATAATGGCGGGGACAGCGCCCTCCTTCATCACGTGATGGGCAGCGATGAGTCCCGCCATCAGTCCCGGGATGTCGGACGGTCTGGGACAGACATAGTGAACGACCTGCTTCTGATAGGAAACAGCTTGGCCGACGTAGTTCTGGTTGGCCCGGTAGTCCGAGTCTTGAAATCGGGGATCGACGATGCGGTTCTGAACGTCGATCAGGAGCGGCTTCTCGCAAAAGTCCTTGTGCTCGGCCATCTCCAACAAGCCGATGAATTTCTCTGTCCGGGAGGCGTTTGGCTTGATGTGCTCGATCTCGAACGAGGACTTGGTCTCTTTGTTATACAGGTAGGTGAGTGCCCGCCTGAGAAGCTCAGGTGGATAGGAAGCCGCGACCTCTTCGCACCGTTTCCGCAGGTCGATTCTTTCCATGGCGGCGAGCTTTTCGGTGCGCCGGATGATGGGGCAGAAATCCTTTCCGCCAAGCAGATTGTCGATGACTCTCTGGCGCTGCATGCGACGGCCGGGAGCTGCGGTGTAGTAACGGTCCGGTTCAAGCAGCGGGGTGTAATTTCCCTTGGTCAGATCCGGCAGAGGGAGTTCCCGTCCGGTCAGGAATTCATACAGGAACCAGATTTTGCGGGCGTATTTCCCTGTCGGTTTTGAACTGACCCAGGCCGCTATCTCTTCTGGCGGGACCACGTCAAAAAGGGCCGACAGGACGCCAAGATTGACGCCGTCGTACTTGAGGGCGAACTCCAGATGGTCTCCCGTCCCGTCTCCGGGCCAATAGGACTGGGGATAGACGGATTCCTCCCGACCATCCTGAACAGTCGAGCGCAGCGTTCCCGTCGGGCTGACTGAGGACGTGTGCCAGTTCGGCAAAGCGCTCAAGCCGTATCGCTCTATCAGAAACGCATAGCCTGCTGGTCGGATCTGTGTCGTGCCCAATGTCGTCACACCTCAAAAAATCGTTACGGCTCTCAAAAAATGATTATAAAAATCGTATATGCTAAAAATATAGTTATTTTTGCGGTAATTCTCAAGATAATTGTTTGAGATGCCTGGGGTGAGGTCAAAACGAGGGGAGTTCTCAAAAAATGAGTTTGTGTCTTAAAATATGATTACAAATTGGCACTATTCAAGAAAAACAGTTATCGAGGCCGTCGGGGTAGTGGCAGATGATACATGGGAGCGGGGTCGCATCTTGAATCTTGAATTTCCAGAAACTCAAAAACTCATCATTATGCGTCCCAATATCGATCAGGAAAGAGGGCTGGCCGTCTTTTGACAAAGCTATTCCAGCGAGGCGAGCTTTCGAGATCACAAGCCAGCGGAAAATCAACTGAGCGCGGCGCTTCGGTTCATGCGCCGCCGCAGACAAGGGCGTGGCAATCCTTGGGAGTCAGAACCCGGATTCCCCAGTGGTTGCCCGAGAAGAAATCGAAATGGGCGGTGTTTCCGGTGATGATGTAGCTTGCCTGGCCGGCGACGGCTGCTTCGGCGAAGGGGAGGTCGAAGGGATCAGGCGCGTTGGCTGCAAGCGGGCCAAGCGGGCCGGGCAGGACATGCAGGCCCCAGCGTTCCAGATAGTCGATCAGGTCGTCTCTTTCGTGCTCGGAAATTGCGCTGGCGAACTTCGGGCGTGACAGTACTTCCCGGTATTCCATGAGGATGCGGTCGTCATGGATGCATTGGAAGCGCCCGGAATAGACAAGATCGATGATTCGCGCCGGATAGGAATATACGCCAAGCAATCCCGAAACCAGCACGTTGGTGTCGATGACAACGCGCACGCTCATTCTGCGTCGGACCGTCCGCGTTTCTCCCTCACGGCCGAAATCTCCGCGTCGATCTCCGCCTCGGACATTTTATCCAGGCCGGACTGCGCCGCCTTCCGCCGCACGGCGGACAGTGCCATCTGAGCCTTGATGCGGCTGGCCAGAAGGAGGACTTCCTCGATGTCGGTGCTGTCGTGGACTGGCAACAAAACGGCATATGGCTTGCCCCTGCTCGTCATGACGACTTCCTGGCTGGCGAGGGCTTCCCGGATTTTGCCCGGTTCGTTGCGGAACTCGCGATCGGTGAAAAATCTCATGCTGACATCCTCTGCTTGGCTACAATATGGCTACATATTCGCTACAAATATGGGCCCGGACAATGCGTGTCAAGTGAAGAAATGGGCCACGTTTCGCTTCTATTCCCACGGATTCAAAATACCCAGCGCCTCCGCCTTGAAGTCCGCCACGTTGCGGGTCACCAGCACCATGCGGTGCTGCAGGGCGGTGGCGGCGATGAGGGAGTCCATGACGTTCATGGGCTGGCCTTTCTGCTTCTGCTCCGCCGTGATCTTGCCCCACGTCACGAACGTTTCCGCATCAAGAGAAAGCACGCGCCCGGCAAACTGTCTCGGCAGCGTTTCATGCAGCCAGATTTCGAGTTCGGTGCGGCGATTCGAAGGAGGACGAAGGCTGATGCCGTGCTGAATCTCACCGATGGTCACGGCACAGATGTACACGCTCTGCGGGTCGATGGCGTTCAGCCACGCCACGACGCGCTCTTCCGGCCTCGGCTTGACGAATTCCGAAAGCACGCAGGTGTCCAGCAGGTAGCGCGTGTTCACAGGTCAATCTCACGCAGATCCGTGGTCTGATCCCGCTTGATGATCAGTTCGCTGCTGCGCAGAGGAGAATTCAGCAAAAAATCACCCAGTCGTTGTTTGGGTGCGGTGAGTTTTCGGAACTGGTCAATGGGCATAACCACCGCCACTTCAGTTCCATGTTTGGTGACCACCTGCGGACCTTCGGACAGTGTCTTATCGATCAATTCCGAGAATTTATTCTTTGCTTCCTGAATCTGCCATGTTGTCATGCGAACCTCCTGCTGGCCATTCTAGCCAGACTAGCTAGAATATAGGCTCGATTTCAGCAAGACGCAACATGAGCGTGGGGAAGCGGGATCGCATCTTGAATCGCGAATTGCCCCGCTAGCCAAACGAGGCGCGGTTATTTCTTGCATTCATTGGTTTGCCGAAACGGGTAGGGGCGCCGAAAAGCCCACCCCGTGCGTCGAGGGTGGGAAGGCCTCATTCGCCCCCCTCCGGGCGGCAGGCGCTGAAGATGTCGAGGATCGTCTTGTCCAGGTACGATTCTTCCCGGTATGTCAGGAACGCCGAATTGAAGGCCCGCGTGATCTCGCTGATTTTTCTGTATCCCAGGTTCACGTCCCGGACGTATCCGCTCAAGGCGTCGCTTCCGGAACGCCAGATTTCATCCTTTTCCTCTGGTCGCGTTGTCGTGACGAACCTTTCGTCCATTTCCGAGAGCTCTTCCTCCATGCCGTCCAGGGCGCTTGAAATGTGCATGAGGTGCGAGTTCAAATAGTGGCACATGCCAGCGGCCGTGTTGCGCAGCACCCGGTTCCTCTGGTTTTCCATGGCCTGCGTGATGTTGGAGGCGATCCCTTCGTAGTAGAGCACGGCTCCGGATTCGTTTTTCTTGGCCCGCGCGGTGATGTCCACCTCGATCGGCTCGCCCGATGTCGGTTTCAGGGTCACGGACCTGTTGGAGACGTGCCCCCTTTCGTTGAGTTCGCGCAACATCTCGTCCAGGGCCGCCGGGAGTTCGACGAAGTCGTACACGTTGCTGCGCAGGGCCGCCTTTCTGCCGGACAGGCCGAGCAGTTTGATGCCCGCGTCGTTGATGTCCAGGAACACTCCCTCTGGTGCTACGCTGAACGCCATGTCCTTGGTCTTGTGGAAAAAATCCTTGTACCGCTTTTCACTCCTGTACAGGTCCAGAGTGGCCTGTTTTTCCTCTGTGATGTCGCGGATCATGTGGTCGATGCGTTGCATGCCCCGCGACGCGCAGAAAACCACATATCCTTCGTCGCGCACCCAGCGGACCGTCCCGTCGCTGCGCACGATCCTGTATTCAAGCTCGTCGAATTCCTTGGACACGATGGAATGGTAAAAATCCCTGACTTTCCCTTGGTCCTCGGGGTGGGCCAGGGCGATAAGGTCGCTTTCGGCCGCCTCGCCCAGGTTCCGCAAGGGGATGCCGTACAGCAGCTCGGCCGCCGGATTGATGGACAGGACTGTCGCGTCCTCGGCGGAAAGCGAGACGACCACGTCGTGCATGGAATGCAGAATGCTTTGCAGCCGGTCGCTCAGTTTTCTGATCTCGTCCATGCGCCTGCGTTTCGGGGTGACATCGACAATCGTCACCAGCACCGGCGCAGGTTCTCCGGAATGCAGCAAGGTCATGCTCATCTCGATGCGCAGCATCCCGGAAGGCGTTTCGATCCACAATTCATGCGGGTCGGAGGCCTTGCCGGTCCGCCGCGCCGCGTCGTGACTGCGCATGATCGCTTCGTGTTCATCGGCGGGGAACGGCGCGGGAAAATCCATGCCCGCCAGCGTGTCCCAATCGTATCCGGTCATGTTCATGAACGCGGGATTGGCATACTCGAATCTGCCGTCGCGCAGAACGGCGATGCCTTCCTTGAGGTGCATGATTATTTCCAGGAATTCTATCGCAGTGTTTTGAACTTGTTTCTGTTCGGAATTTTTGTGGTTCAGCATCGTAATTTTCTCCGATATTAAAAAAAATGGCGCTCCGTGGAACGCCATTTTCTGTACTTCTTTATTGCAAATACGGCGTCGTCACGTTTTTCGCTTGCGGCAAAAAACTGATTTTGCTGAAATCATCGCGGACGTGTTGGTGAAATTCATGCTTTTTCTCATATAAATCAGATTATTCGCGGCCTTGAAGACAAATATGTATCTGGCGCGAATGGGTTTTGCGTTTATTCTGGAAGAATCAGCATCTTTCATTAGCTGCGTGGACATATTTTCGCAAGGGCGCGGATGCCTGAATAAAGGAAACAGGTCGAGTCCCGCGTTGACTTTTTTTAACGAGGTTCGCGAGGCTATGCCGCCTTCCTGGCTTTTCGCGCGAATTTCGTAACCTAGGCGATGGAGCCAATGGTGGCGTCCGGTGCGAGCCCTTCGATGTATCGCGCCCTGGCCTGCTTCAGGCGTTGCAGGTTCTGGTACAAAGGGTCGGACAGCATGGCCTTCGTGTCCAGTTCGATCTTGGGCTGGGGCGTGTTCGCAAATGCGGTTTGGGTCAGCGCCGTGGAGGACATGACCACCTCGCCGCCGAGCAGGTCGGCAAGATATTCCGCTCTGGCTTTGGCCAGGTTCGGTCCTGAGATCACTCCCTGGGCGGAGTTCGGCAGGTTCCCAAGCATGGCGCCCACCCTGTTGGAGGTGGTGACAAAGCCGTGATTGTCGATCTCGGCCACCACCTGGCCTCCAACCTGAACCGTGGCATAGGCTGCGTAGGCCGGGTTCTTCGATGTGTCCGGACGCGTGGAATGGCGCGATTCCAGGATCGCCTCGTGGGCGCTCATGAAACTCTCGAACAATTCCTCTGGCTGTTCCCAGACAGCCACGGGTTTAATTTTGCTCATGTCCAGCGGTTGCGCGTCGAGCACTGAAATGCGGTTCTCGATCGAGGCCATGCAGGTTCCTCCGGAAGAAAAAATTGCAGGGAAATATCATGGAAATGCAAGGGGGATGCCGCAAGGGCGAGGAAAAGGGGGCGCATCTTGAATCTTGAATTTTCCGCTTGCCAGACGAGGCCAGGGAATTTCCTGCCTTCTTTGGTTCGCCGAGAAGGGCAGGGCGGCTGAAAAGCCCGCCGTGTGCCGATGGTCGAAATGTCGCATTCGGCTTTCAGTCGGAACCCTTTGGGCGGCAGGCGCTGAAGATGCCGAGGATCGTCTTGTCCAGGTACGATTCTTCCCGGTGTGTCGGCAACGCGGAACTATAGGGGCGCGTGATCTCGCTGATTTTTCGGCATATATTGTCGTAAGAACCCGGATGCCCGACGCTGCGGCAAAAGCCGGCATCCACGAGAAGAGCGGAAATGGGGACGGGTTTCGCGATGTCTCCATTTGTCGCAGCGTCGCTGCGCCTGCGGGTTGTCTTTACACATTCGGACACATCCTCTAGGTATTGTCATACACAGGCCCGGCGGCATTCCGGCGCTTTCCGGTTCACTTCAGCTCGAGCACGGCATGACAAGTTTGCGATCGACACTTCAGGCGGCGGTATTCTGGATCATGCTGCTGGCCCTTTCCCTCGGGTGGAACTGGCAACACCTTGAACGGTCGTTGATGGGCCTGGCCGAATCCGAGGCCAATGCCGCGTTCCACAAGGACGTGACCTACAGGTTGTGGGCCGCCATGCAGGGTGGAGTGTATGTGTCGCCTTCGGAGGACACCCCTCCCAATCCCTATCTCAAGCATATCCCGCAACGCGATGTCAAAACCACCGACGGTGCAAAGCTGACCCTGGTCAACCCGGCCTACATGACGCGCCAGGTGCATGAGCTGGGCAAGGAAAAGTACGGTCTGCGCGGGCACATCACCAGCCTTGAGCCCATGCGGCCCGAGAACGCGCCCGACGAATGGGAGGCCCTGGCCCTGCGAGCCTTCGCCACGGGCAGCCAGAAGGAGACCACGCGCCAGACTTTCGACGGACAGCCGTACTTCCGGCTGATGCGTCCGCTCTTGGCCGAAGAGCCCTGCTTCAAATGCCATGCCGTGCAAGGCTACGCGCAGGGGGACGTCATCGGCGGCATCAGCGTGTCCGTGCCTTTGCAGACCTATCTTGCCCTGGCCGGACAGCAGCGTCTGCGCCTTGTCGTCGCGCATCTGGTCATCGGCCTGCTGGGGCTGGCCGGGCTGGGGGCGAGCCACAGCTATTTCCTCAATTACAAGCGCTCCCTGCGGGAGAGCGAGGACAGATTCGAGCAACTCGCCGAGCACAGCCGCACCGTGACCTGGGAAGTGGATGCGGGCGGCCTCTTCACCTACGTCTCCAAGGCGTCGTCTTCCGTTCTGGGCTATGCACCCGAAGAGCTCGTCGGAAGCATGAGCTTTTTCGACCTGCATCCGGAGGAAGGGCGCGAGGCTTTCAAATCCGCGGCCTTTGAGGTCTTTGGCCGAAGAGGGGAATTCACGAATTTCGAAAACCGGGCCCTGACCCGGGATGGGCGCGAGATATGGCTCGCCACCAACGGTTTTCCGCTGCTTGACGAGGCGGGGAATCTTCTGGGCTATCGTGGCAACGACACCGACATCACCGCTGAAAAAGAGGCCCGGACCCAGCTCGCGCAGCGCGAAGCCATGCTTTCCTCCATGCTTGAAAACCTGCCCGTGGACTTCTGGGCGCGGGACATGCAAGGGCGCGGCATCATCCAGAGCCGGCTCAGCAAGGAGCACTGGGGGGATTTCTGCTCGTCGAACTTCGGCGCCCAGCCCAGCCATCCCCACAACGCCGAGAAATGGAAGGCCAAGCACGATCGTCTCTATGCCGGGGAAACCCTGGAGCAGGAAGAGGAGCTGGTCCTGGCCGACGGACGCAGCCGTATCTTCCATTCCATGGGCGCGCCCATCGTCATGCAGGGCGAGGTGGCCGGCATCCTGGGCATCAACCTGGACATCACGGAGCGCAAGAATATCGAGGCCGAGCTTGAGCGCGAGCGCGTCCTGAGCAAGGCGATCATCGACAGTGTTCCGGGCCTGCTTTACGTCTACGATCAGGAAGGGCGGCTTTTGCGCTGGAACCGGATGCACTGCGAACTGACGGGCTACACGGACCGGGAGCTTGGCTCCATGCATCTCATGGACTGGTACCGTGACGATCCCGCCTCGCAGCGGAAGATTTCCCAGGCCATCGAGCGAGTGCTTGAAAACGGTATCGGCACCGAGGAGGCCGAGCTTCAGACCAAGGACGGGCGACGCATCCCCTTCTTCTTCACAGCCGTGCGCCTGGAACTCGAAGGGCGGATCTATTTCACCGGCATCGGCATCGACATCACCGAGCGAAAGCGCTCCGAGGAGGCCCTGCGCCTGAGCGAGGAGCGCCTGGCCCTGGCTCTGGACGCTTCCAGCGACGGCCTGTGGGACTGGAATTTCGCGACGGGCGATGTCTATTACAGCCCGCGCTACCTGGACATGCTCGGGTATGAGCCGGGCGATATCGAGCTGAGCATCACCGGCTGGGAAAAACTTCTGCATCCCGACGACTTCGAGGAGGCCAAACGCATCGAGCTGGATCACATCGAGCGCGGCGAGCCCTTTGCCCTCGAATTCCGGCTTCGCAACAAGGCCGGGGACTGGAAGTGGGTCATGAGCCGCGGCAAGGTCGTCGAATGGAACGAAGCCGGGCGGCCGCTGCGCATGGTCGGCACCCATGTGGACATCGATCAGCGCAAGCGCATGGAGAACGAGCTGGTCAAGGCCAAGGAGGCCGCCGAAGCCGCCAGCCTGGCCAAATCGGAATTTTTGGCCAACATGAGCCACGAGATCCGCACCCCCTTGAACGGCATCATGGGCATGATCCAGCTTCTGGAGTCCGGGGCGCGGGACGAGGAGCAGCGCAGGACCTGCGCCCTGGCCCTGCAGGCTACCAATCGGCTGACGCGGCTGCTGTCCGACATTCTCGATCTGTCGCGGGTGGAGGCGGGCAAGATGCAGATGCGCATCGAACCGTTCAATCTGCGGGACGCGCTCGAACAGAGCGTCGATCTCTTTAAGCCCATCGCCGTGCAGGCCGGGCTTGAGTTCAGGCATCATTTCGATCCCGGGCTTCCGGAATTCGTGGCCGGGGACGCGGTCCGCGTCCAGCAGGTGCTCATGAACCTGATCGGCAACGCCTTCAAGTTCACGACCAAGGGGTTCGTCTGTGTGGAAGCCCATCCCTTGACGTCCAAGGAGAGCGACAGCCTGCGGATCTTCTTCTCGGTTTCGGACTCCGGGTGGGGCATCGGTGACGAGGCCTTAGGCACCCTGTTCCAGCCCTTCAGCCAGGTCACCAGCGGGTTCACCCGCGACCACCAGGGCGCCGGCCTGGGCCTGGCCATCACCAAACGGCTGATCGCCCTCATGGGCGGAAACATGGCCGTTGAGAGCGAGCCGGGGCGCGGCACGACATTCTCCTTCAGCCTGACCTTCAACGCCGCGTCCGAAGCAACGCCTGTTCCCGAGACGGTCGACGACGCTCCCTCGCCTTCGCGTCCGGTGCGCATCCTTCTGGCCGAGGACGACGAAGTCTCGATTTTCGCCACGCGCGCCCTGCTCATGCGGGCCGGGTACGAGGTCGGCGTGGCCCGCACCGGGCTCGAGGCCGTCTCCATGCTTCGGGACCAGGACTTCGGCCTGGTGCTCATGGACATCCAGATGCCCGGCATGGACGGAGTCGAGGCGACCCGCGTCATCCGCGGCGATCCCTGTCTCGGAGAGAAGGCGGCCGTGCCCATCATCGCCCTGACCGCCTTTGCCATGGACGGGGAAAAGGAACTCTTCCTGGCGGCAGGCATGGACGGATACGTGTCCAAGCCGGTCGGAATGAAAGAGCTGACCCGGGCCATTGATGACGCGCTGTCGAAACAGGACGGTCGTTCATAGCCTAGGCCGGGACTGATGCCTGCGGTCGCGTGCCGCCGGACGTGCCCGGACTTGAGCATGCGGACATGTGCAGCAATGGTTTTCTGCTTGTGCAGCGCGTGTGCAGGTTTATGCTGCCTGCGGTCTTTGTTCCTCACGATCCCTGATTTCACTGTACCTTCTTGCTGGCCCGAGGCTTGCTGACGCTTCGGTCCGACCGTGTCGCCCACGCTCCGGTCGGAGCAAAAACACGAAAGGAGAACGTATGGCGAAAGCATCGAAAAAACAGAAATCCGGCCCCCCAAAAAAAGGCAATCCATTGGCGTATGGGGTTGTGATACTCCTGACAGGTGCGCTCATCGGCATTGCCTTCAGCGCCGCCTTTCAGTCCGGAACGAGTCGGAACTCCGCTCCTGTCCAGGCCCAGGACACCGGTCTGGACGCCAAGATCAAGACCTATTCCCAACGGGTGGCGATGAACCCGCAGGACGTGAACGCCTGGGTCACCCTGGGCAATCTGTATTTCGACACGCACCAGCCGGTTCAATCCATCGAGGCCTACAGCCGGGCCCTTGAACTCAATCCGGACAATCCCAACGTGTGGACCGACATGGGCGTCATGCACCGTTCCCTGGGAGAGTTCCAGAAGGCCCTGGATGCCTTCGCCAAGGCCATCGCCGTGAATCCCCGGCACGAAACGGCGCGCATGAACACCGGAGTCGTCCTGCTTTACGATCTCGGTGACAAGGATGGCGCGATCCGGGCCTGGCAAGAACTGGTGAGCATCAATCCCCAGGCCGTGAACGCCAACGGCACCCCCATCGCGGACGTGCTGCGGGAAATGAGCCCCGCCGGGGAAAGTGGCGCCAAAAAGCTGATCGCGCCTGCCGGTTCCGTCAAGCAGGAGGAGGCGAATGACGCATGAGTCCGGCTTGGAGAAGGACTTGGGGGGTGATATACCCCAAATTGATACCCCAAAAATGAGCTTGCACAGATTGTGGCGAATGAAAGATGCTGAAGGGCGGTGAATATAACAATCTGGAATCGCTAGATATCGACAAAAAAAGCCCGCATTGCGCGGGCTATTTTTGTGTGAATGGTGGGCCAACCAGGGGTCGAACCTGGGACCATCCGGTTATGAGCCGGGGGCTCTACCAACTGAGCTATTGGCCCTCTCTTGAGGAGCAACGGTTGTTAAGTCCTAGTTCGCTTCTTTGTCAAGAAGGGTGCGGCGGCGCTCCTTGACGTGGCTTATGGCGGCTCGCCCGGCCAGGGCGCCTTCGCCCACGGCCACGCTGATCTGCAGGAAGCGCCCCACGCAGTCGCCGGCGGCGAACACTCCGGGCACGTTGGTGCGCTGTTCGCGGTCGGTTTCGATGAACTGGCCGTTGCGCATGAGGCCCAGACTGTAGGCGAAGTCGCTGGAAGAGGCCTGCCCCATGGCTATGAAGAGGCCTTGGGCGTCGATCTGTCGACCTGACTCCATGCGGACTGTTTCAAGCCCGTTTTCTCCATCCAGGGTAACGATCTTGTCTTCCAGGATGGGGATCTTGTTTTCTTCCAGACGGTTGAGGAAGTCTTCGCTGATAGTCAGTTCCTTGCCTTGGGAACAGATGTGCACATTCGGGGTGTACTGCAGCAGTTCAAGGGCCTGGTTGGCGGCGAAGTTTCCTTCCCCGACGACCATGACCGGCTTGCCGCGCATGAAGAAGCCGTCGCAGCTGACGCAGTAGGATACTCCCTTGCCTTCATAGTCGCCTAGATTCGAGATGCCGGGTCTGATGCGGGACACGCCGGTGGCCAGGATGATGGACGCGGCCTCGATCTCCTCGTCCTCTGTCTTGGCCACGAAAGCGCCAGAATCGTTTTGATGAATGCCGAGTACCCGGTCGCAACGGATATCCGCGCCGAACTTGGCGGCCTGGGCTTTGCCCCGTTCGATCAGATCCTTTCCGGTAATGGTCTCGGTGAAGCCGAAGTAATTGTCTATTTCATAATCGCCGGCCACCTTGGGCGCGCAGCCGAGTATCAGGGTGCGCATGCCCGCCCGCGCCGTGTAGATGGCGGACGAGAGGCCTGCCGGTCCTTGGCCTATGATGAGGATGTCGACGCTTTCCATGGTGATTCTCCTTTGCTTGTGGCTGGTCAGATAAGGCCGGATGAAGCATGAGGCAATGCGATTTTCAAATTTTGCAGTGGCATCCGGCCAGGCATTGGCGCAGAGCCTGGCCGAGGGACACCATGTTTAGCGGCTTGGGGATGATCCGGCAAACCGTGTGGTGCGAGCAGGGTATGTTCTTCAGGGGCGAGGCCGTGGCCAGCATGACGCGGATGGATGGGTTGACCCGCCGTACCGTCGCGCAGAGCTCGTCGAGACCGTTGGCCGGACCGTCATCGGTCAGGATAAGGTCGAACGAATCCTCCTGCGCCATGTCGCACCCGCGCGCCAGGCTTTCGGCCTGTCGGACCCGGTAGCCGAGTTTGGTGAGGCAGGAGCTGACGGCGGCGCGAACATCGGGGTGGGACTCGATGACCAGGATGCGTTCGGCGTTGCCGCGAATATCGGGAATGGAGAGACATTCGTCGCAATTCGGGAGTTGGCTGCGGCTGACGGGCAGGCAGACGCGGGCCGTGGTTCCGCCGGTGCGGTTGCGCTCGAAGAGCAGCTTGCCGCGCAGCGTCTTGACGATTTTCTGGGTGACGAACAGCCCCAGGCCCGTTCCTTCATCCCGGGGCTTGGTGGTGAAGAAGGGCTCGCACAATCTGGGGAGATCCTCTTCTGCCACGCCGGGTCCGTTGTCGCTCACGCTTATGACCGCGAGCACGCTTTCGGGGTCGGTGATCATGAGCTCCGGCTGCCGCTCGGAGTAGGCCGTGGCGGTGATTTCGATGCGCGGCTCTTCCGTATCGGTCAGGGCGTGGATGGCATTGTTGGTCAGATTCATGAGGATCTGCTGCAGATGGACCGGGTCGCCGAAGAGGGTGCCCAGGTCGTGATCCACCCGGGTCGTGATCGCGATGCGCGAAGCGGTGGTGCCCCGGATGATGTCCAGGGTTTCGAGCATGGTGTCGCGCACGGAGAAATGGGTGAATTCCTCGTGCATCTTGCCGGTGAAGTGCAGCACGCTGCGGATAAGCGAGGTGCCGCGCTGGCAGACGCGCAGGATGCGCTCCATGTCTTCCTGGTCGGGAGGCTGGCCTCCTGCGATGGTTCCGCGGATGAGCTCCGTGGAGAATACGATGGAGGAGAGGATGTTGTTGAAGTCGTGGGCCATGCCGCCGGCCAGGGTGCCGATGATGCCCAGCTTCTGCTGCTTGAGGAACTGGTGCTCCAGCTCCCTATTGGCCTTTTCCAGCTCCAGGGTGCGCTGGCTCACCTGGCGTTCGAGGTTGAGTCTGTAGTCTTCGTTCTCGCGGATCAGAGCGGCCCTTTCCAGCGCTTTGTCCACGGCATGGAGCAGCACCGTGGGCGAAACGATGGGTTTGACCAGATAGTCCCAGGCGCCCAGGCGCAGGGCTTCCACGGCTTCGTCCAGGCCGCCTTCACCGGAGACCACCAGCACGGGAGTGCGCGGCGTGACTCCGGAAAGTCGGGACAAAAGCTCCAGGCCGTTCATGACGGGCATTTTCAGGTCGACGATGAGCAGGTCAGGATCATGGGTCTGGAACATGTCCAAGCCTTCCTGTCCGTTGCCGGCCTGCAGAATGGTGAATCCCCGGCTGCGAAGGCTCGCGGCGGTGGCGGCCCGGATGAACGGGTCATCGTCCACCACCAGGATTGTTGCCGGGCGTTTCGGCCGCGAAGCCGTCATGTCAGAACTTGTAACCGATCATGCGCAGGAATTTGGTGCGCTTTTCCTTGTCCGCTTCGGTTTCGACGCCCTTGGACGCGAATCCGTCGACCACCCCAAGAATGCCCCGGCCCTGATCCGTCTGGGCCACGATGACCTGCACGGGGTTGGCCGTGGCGCAGAAAAGCCGAACCACTTCGGGTACGTTCTGGATGGTGTTGACCACGTTGACCGGGAACATGTCGCGCATGAACAGGATGAAGCTGTGACCGGCGGAAAGGGCCAGGGCGTTTTCCTTGGCCAGTTCCACCAGTTCGGGATCCGTGCCCGAGGTGCGGATCAGGCAAACGTCCGAGGCTTCGCAGAAGGCCAGACCGAACTTGGCTCCGGGCACGGTGTTGACCATGGCTTCATGCACGTCTTCCACGGTCTTGATGAAGTGGGACATGCCCAGGATCAGATTGAAGGCGTGCGGGTTTTTGATGGGTACGAGCGAGAGCTCCATCTTCATCTCCTGATAGATTGCGGGCAAAAGCTATTTTTGCACTCGTGACGAGCCGTCGTTGGCGCGCAGTACGCGCACTCTCTCTCCGGCATAGAATTCCATGTCGGCTTCCTGGACCACGCTCAGGATTTCGCCCGTGTCCAGTTCCACAGTGATCTCGAGGGCGTTTTTCTTGGTCACGCCTTCCTCTAGCATGGCCCCTGCAGCCGCGCCGCCCAGCGCCCCGACCACCGCGCCAAGCACCTGGCCGCGACCGCCGCCGACCATGCTGCCGAGCACGCCGCCGGTCACGCCGCCGCCCACTGCGCCGACGCCGCTCTGCGTGCCTTCAATCTGCACGGCCCTGACTGATTGCACTGTCCCGTAATTGACCCGCATTTCCTGCATGGCCTGGTCGCGACTGTAGACCTGCGCCGACCGGCTGGAGACGCAGGAGGTGAGCAGACCGGTGCTCGCGACAAGAACAAGAAGGATGGTGAGCGTTTTTTTGTTGATGCGCATAGGAGGCTCCTGTGTTGCGATTAAAAAATGTGAGTCTTTGTTCCATGCGTGAAGAACGAAACGTCATCGAAATATATAGTGGTTCGACGATGAGGGTCAAGGATGCGCCGTGCCGGGTGGCATCGACTCATTGCGCAAGCGTTCCCGCAGCCGCGATTTGCGAGGCGCGGTCATGGGGCTTCAGCGCTTCGAGCAGAATGGCTTCGGGATCGACGATGTTCTTGGCGCGGAGCACTTTCAGAAGTTTTTCGTAGAGCGTGTCCAGATCAACGTATTGGGCCACGGATTTGTACTCGGGCATGGTCAGCACGGACGAGTAGACAGGCAGGTTGTCGGCGTCATGACCGTTCAGGATCACCAGGGAGAATTTGCGTCCTTCGATCTCGAAGTCCAGCTTGAATTCCTTGATGTCGGTGTTGGTGATGGTGTTCAGGTTGGAGATGGACTTGGCCCGGGCGAAGATTCCGGAGATGATGCGCAAGCTGTCCTTTTTCATTTGAGCCAGGGCTTCGCGTTCGGAAAGTTCGATGAGCAGGATGGACTTGTTGAGTTCGTAGTAGATGTCCTCGAAGATGCCGCTCTTCTTGAGTTCATCGTAAAGCGACTCGAAGTCCGCGTGGTTGATCTTGCGGAAATGGGCCATGTCCGGCCGTTCGTTTTCCACCGCTTCGAAATCCTCGCATACATAGGGTACGATGGACGTGGTCTCGTACAGGTAGAATTCCAGGCCGATGGAGCCTTCCTCTTCCAGGATGGCGGAAACGGACAGGTCGGCCAGCAGCGTGCCGCCGTCGATCTCCAGACCGTATCCGGCGTACGTCTGGCGCAAACGGGGATCCGCGGCGTCGAGCACATAGTTGTAGATGGGGTAGGCCAGGCCATCCTGATCGTGGATGGCCAGTTCCTTCCATGAGGCGAAGCGGGTCGCGACCATGTGCTGGAAAATTTTCTTGATGAACTTCTTCAGACACATGGTGAAGAGTTTCAGCTCCTTGCCACGGGTGGTCGGCTCATCTGCTTCCCTGGCGGCAGGCAGCTCTTCGAAATCGTCTTCATCTCTCTTCATGCGGATCCTCGTTTTTCCTTGCGTTCGCCGTATGCCTTGGCCAATCCCCCATGGGCGGTTTCCCGGTAGAGGCTTGGCAGGTCGTGTCCTGTCTCTTTCATGACTCGCACCACTTCGTCAAAGGGGATGCGGTGGGAGCCGTCGGATAAAAGCGCCATGTGCGCGATGCCGACCGCCTTGGAAGCGGCCATGGCGTTGCGCTCGATGCAGGGTATCTGCACCAGCCCGCCCACGGGATCGCAGGTCAGGCCCAGATGATGTTCGAGGCCCATCTCGGCGGCGTACTCGATCTGGCGGATGGTCCCGCCCATGAGCTGGGCGGCGGCCGCCGCTGCCATGGCGCAGGCCGAGCCGACTTCGCCCTGGCAGCCGACTTCCGCCCCGGAGATGGAGGCGTTGTGTTTGATGATCACGCCGATCAGACCGGCAGTGGCCAGAGCTTGCAGTATGGACCGCGCGCGCAGGGACATCGTTTCCTGCAGGTAGCGCAGCACCGAGGGCAGCACGCCGCTGGCTCCGCAGGTCGGCGCCGTGACCACGGTTCCTCCGGAGGCGTTTTCCTCGGACACGGCCAACGCGTAAGCGGCCAGCAGCCCGGTGCGACGCATCTCCGCTCCGCCAAGCAGGGTCTTCTGGTGGTAGGAGCTGGCCTTGCGGGCAAGGCCCAGGCCGCCGGGCAACACGCCTTCCGTGTTCAGGCCGCGTTCCATGCAGTCCCGCATGGCGGTCCAGATTCCTTCCAGAAATATCCAGATGTCATCGCCTTCATGGCGGGACACGAATTCCCAGTAAGTGATGCCTTCCTCGGCGCAGAGATCCATGATTTCCGTCAGGGTTTGCATCGGGTAAACTTCGGGGGTGGCGAAAGTCGTGTCTTTGTCGCGCAAGGCGCCGCCGCCGATGCTGAACACGGTCCAGTTGTCGAGCACGTGTCCGTTTTCATCCAGGGCCGTGAAGTCCATGGCATTGGGATGCTCGGGCCGTTGCCGGTCCTGGGCCCAGACGATGTCGACGGGGAAGGGGGCCAGGGCTTCGCGGATGGCCTTGTCGGTGAGATGCCCCTTGCCGGTGGCGGCCAGGCTCTCGTACAGGACCACCTGGAACGACGCGGCGCCGCGCACGCGGGCCCGGAATTGCTCGGCGGCGAGTTTGGGCCCCATGGTATGGCTGCTGGAAGGACCTGCGCCAATTCGATATATTTCCCGGATGGATTCCATCCGCACCTCGCCATGTGGAAATTTGGTATTGACTGTCCGAAAAAGCCTGGGTCATGAAGTCCGTCACGGACGCTGGTCCTTGGACTAGCCGCCCCGCACGCATCCGTCAACAAGGAGCCCCGATGAACAAGCCGGAACTCGAATTTCCCCTGCACTGGGAATACAAAATAATCGCCACGCGGACCGATGAGGTTTTCGCTGCCATTTGCCAGGCGATCATCGCCCATGGCTTTACCGAAACGCCCCGAGCCAGCAACGTTTCCCGCAACGGGTCGTACGTGACCTACACCGTACGTATGCGCATCGAAAGCCGAGAGCAGCTTGACGGCCTGAGCCGGGCCTTGTCGGATTGCAAGGGCGTGAAGTACCTGCTTTAATAATCTCCCCCGCTCCCCCCCCCAAAAAAAAGTCTCTTTCCGGCGCATTCGCGAGATGGATTCTCAACGTCTCGCGTAGCCCGGCTTCGCTTTGTCCTGAAGTAATACATAGATTACTGTAGATTGGTGCTCAAGCGTACTGTTTTTTTAAAAACAAGATCGTTTTTGCCAAATTTTGTAATTATTCTATTCTGTATTGTAGCTAAATATATTAATAATCATTTTTTTAAAATTATCTACGTATTAGTGTAAATTTTTTTTTGTTATGTATTTATTTGTAGTAATAAACTTTATAATAAATGAGAGGTAACATGATGATATCAGATTGATCTAAATAAGAGGTTAGCCAAATGCCATTGATTCAGATTCTTCAAAAAGACGGTGAGTTGCGTGATGTTGAAGTTTTAAGTGGGAGTGTGATCACGCTGCGACAAGGAGAACAACTGATCGTTGCATCTTCTCCAGAGCAGGCTGAAATCAAGAGCGAAAAGCAGGGTGAAGTCACCATTGCACTGGAAGGCATTGGCGAGTTTGTCGTAGAGTCGTCGGACGATCCTGCCAAAATGCTCGCGTTGGGCTTTGATGTCGTTCAAGGCATTGAACAGCCTCTTATCGTTTTTGAAGAATCGCCACGAGCCTTGAGCGATGCCATGCTGCCTCGCGAGGCATTGGGAATCCATAAGGCGGATGTGACCGATACCGGATTTCTGGGACGAAGCACGGAAGACGATTTCGGCATGTCAGAGCTTTTGCGCATGGCTTCGTTCAGCGCCGAGAGCACCGGCTTTTCAAGCAGGCAAACAATTGCCCTTGAGCCCGACGAAGATGGGCTGGACATCGAATCGACGGCAAATCCGACTGGTCCGAACATTCCCGCGGTCATCACGGGCGACGTGAGCGGATCCGTGATTGAGGACTCAGGTTCCATTCTGAAGGCTTCAGGCAAGCTCGACGTGTCCGACCCGGATGCCGGGCAGTCATACTTCCTGGCCGAGAAGCTGGTCGGTGCTTGCGGGACTCTGAGCATCGATAGGGACGGGAACTGGATGTACACGGCGGACAACAGCCAGGAGGCGATCCAGTCCCTGGGCGCGGGGCAGACGTTGACGGACACGATCACCGTACGTTCGGCCGACGGGACCACGCAGGATATCACCATCACCATCACGGGCGTGAACGACGCGGCCGTGATCGCGGGCGACGTGAGCGGTTCCGTGATTGAGGACGCGGCAACGATTCTGACAACCACCGGCAAGTTGAGCGTGTCCGATCCCGATGCCGGCGAGTCCGTCTTCCAGGCCGGAAGCATCGACGGCGATCTCGGCACGCTGACCATCGACGCCGCAGGCAACTGGTCCTACGCGGCGGACAACAGTCAGTCGGCGATCCAGTCCTTGGGCGAGGGAGAGACGCTGACGGACACGTTCACGGTCAAATCCGCCGACGGCACGGAGCAAACTGTCACCATCACGGTCACGGGCGTGAACGACGCAGCCGTGATCACGGGCGACGTGAGCGGTTCCGTGATTGAGGACGCGGCAACGATTCTGACAACCACCGGCAAGTTGAGCGTGTCCGATCCCGATGCCGGCGAGTCCGTCTTCCAGGCCGGAAGCATCGACGGCGATCT
>Ga0265295_1003485_pt1 | contig 22847 bp, 20 predicted proteins | sample Munlansysbiofilm_FD_192503 | JGI IMG/M metagenome (GOLD analysis project Ga0265295, IMG submission 192503) | Leachate microbial communities from a municipal landfill in Southern Ontario, Canada - Methane capture system biofilm | ecosystem: Engineered > Solid waste > Landfill > Unclassified ...
TCCGTGACGATACTTCCTGAAAAGGTTCAGGATCGGCCCGTTTACGGTCAGGCATGGCCCGCACGTGTCGAAGGGCCGGTTTTCTGTCAGGCACAGGATCACATCCGGCATGCCGATGTAGACTTCAAGGTTGTGATCGGCCCTGCTGCCGTTGCAGCAGCGCAGCATGGCAGGAAACCCGCAGAGGTCGCTGACATCCGTTTCGTCCCATCGCTCACGGACAGCCAGTCCCGTGATCTCGTTCGCTATTCCCGCTTTCGTCCCGAGCGATTCCTTGAGCGCGTCCAGGGTGCGCTTGATATTGAGCCCAGGTTTCCAGGGAAACTCCTCGACGGCTATGCCGTTGATTTTGAACCATGTCGCGGAAAGTTCCATGCTTTCGTGTACGGGTAGCACGAATCGCCCCACGGGGCGCATGATTACCGGGAAAGGCGGAAACTTCGGATCAGGGCTGGCAGCGTCGGTTATCATGAAATGGGGCCCTCCCAAAAATGATTGACACGCAGGATCGGGAAAATCGGATAATTTGAATTCTGTCCCGATTTGGTGGCAAGATCAATCTCGAATTGGCAAGGATTTCTGCACTGTCTAGGTGTGATCTCGGACGCAGATGAAAAATGCGCCAAAGATCGGTGTTCATCCCGCATGGGCGTAACCTGGGCTGGCTTTTCTCTTTGGCGGGCGGTCGTCGGAAAATTCAGCTTTCAGCGACGCACCCTCGGTCTGCCCAGGAGGTAATTTTGCCTAAAAATTGAAGACCCTGGATTCGGCGGCCAGGTCGATGAGGTGCGGAGCGCCGTCGAGCTGCATGTTCGGGAAGAAGCGGGCATCATCCATCCCCCGGTTCGTGGCGCAGGGCGTGCAGATCCCGATTTTGACCTCTTCTTGGACAAGATAGGGCAGATAGTCCCCCGGACAATCGCCGGTCACGGTCTTTTGTCCGAGATCCCTGGTCGTGTCCGCCCAGAGCACCCCTTCGTCGATGAAGAACAGGTTCACATGGTGTCCCTTGGAGTGGGCGATGCGCGCGAACTGGAAACAGCGGGTCGCCGCTTCGTTGTCGTCCTTGCCGAGAATAAACAGGAATTTGGCCATTTTATCCCCCCTTGTTCCGAATGCGCTTCACTAGAATGCTTTATTCACAAAATCAATATTTTCAGAGAAGGACTGTTTGGAAATTGTGGTTGATTGCGTGAGTCATTCGGTGTTGAGTGGAGACGTGGTTGGTATTTCCAAACAGCTTTTCTTGGAGAAACGTCAAAAAACGGATACGCCATTTTCATGTCCATGAACAGCGGGAAAATGAAAGACAGACTGCCGTTTCGCCTGACGGCCCTCGGCATCCCCGAGCGCCTCCTGCCCGTGGTCCGTCATTGCGTGCGGCAAATGGAAGAGGATGGGGTGCGCGGCAAGGCATTGCGCCGTCTTTTCGGCCGCTTGGCGCAAGAGCCGGGGGCGTTCGCCGATCATCCGGTTTTGGGCGACCTGGCCGGGATGCTTGGCGGCGAGTCGAAGCACGGCGTGGCCGGTTCCGTGCGGGAGGTTCCCTGGCGAGTCTGGGGCGAAGGGTTGGACCCCAAGGCGGTGCAGCAACTCCGTGACGGGTGCAGCCTGCCGGTGGCCGTGAGCGGGGCGCTCATGCCCGATGCCCATGTCGGTTACGGCCTGCCCATCGGCGGGGTCCTGGCCGTGGACAATGCGGTCATCCCTTACGGCGTGGGCATGGATATCGCCTGCCGCATGAAGATGAGCGTCTTCGCCGTGTCCCCGGACCTGGTCGATTCCCATGGCGATGATCTGGCGCAAGCCATCGAGCAGGAGACCTGCTTTGGAGTGGGCGGACAGTTCTCGGTCCGCAAGGACCATGCCGTCATGCACGAGGACTGGGGTTTCTCACCGGTGACGCGGCGCATGCAGGATACGGCCTGGGCGCAGCTCGGCACCAGCGGGGCTGGGAACCATTTTGTCGAGTGGGGCGTGCTGGATCTGCCTCTGGCCATGCCCGGCCTGGCCGCAGGGATGTATCTGGCCCTGTTGTCCCATAGTGGCAGTCGGGGCACGGGTGGGGAGGTGGCCAAGCACTATAGCGCGCTGGCCGGGAGACTGCACCCGGAATTGCCACGCGCTCTGGGGCGCCTGGCCTGGCTTGGGCTCGATACGGACGAGGGACGGGAGTACTGGGCGGCCATGGAACTCATGGGCCGCTACAGCGCCGCCAACCACGCCCTCATCCACGCTGCCGTGGCCGGGCATCTGGGCCTGCCCCCCCTCATAAGCATTGAGAACCACCATAATTTCGCCTGGAAAGAGACCTTTGACGGACGGCGGGTCATTGTGCATCGCAAGGGCGCGACACCCGCCGGCGCGGGATTTTTCGGGATCATACCGGGCACCATGGTTGATCCGGCCTTCCTGGTCGAGGGCCTTGGTAACCCGATGTCCCTGAACTCGGCGGCCCACGGCGCGGGACGGGTCATGAGCCGCAAGGAGGCCTTGAAGCGGTTTCGCAGGTCCGATGTGGAGCATGTCCTGCGTGAGCGCGGTGTGCGCCTGCTGTCGGGAGGGCTTGACGAGGCGCCCATGGCCTACAAGAACATAAGGGACGTCATGTCCGCGCAGGCCGATCTGGTGCGTATTCGTGGAACTTTTTGGCCGCGTATCGTGAAAATGGCGAAATAAGGAGAAAAACATGGCTTTGGTCGTTCAGAAATACGGCGGCAGCAGCGTGGCCACCCCGGACAAGATCCGGGATCTGGCGCGGCGCATCGTGGCCCGGCACGAGAGCGGCGACAAGGTGGTCGTGGTGGTCTCGGCCATGGGCAAGAGCACCGACGCGCTGGTCAGCCAGGCCCGGGAGTTGGCCCAAATCCCTGATCCGCGCGAAATGGACATGCTCGTGTCGGCCGGGGAGCGTATCTCCATCGCCATGATGAGCATCGCCATCAACGGCTTAAGGCCCGGCCTGGCAATGTCCTTCACCGGCTCGCAGATCGGACTGATCACCGATTGCAATCATGGGGACGCACGCGTTCTGGAGATCAAGGGCGACCGCCTGCGCGAAGCCCTGGATCAGGGGCGCATCGCCGTGGTGGCCGGTTTTCAGGGCGTGTCCACGACACGGGAGATCACCACCCTTGGCCGGGGCGGCTCGGACACCACGGCCGTGGCCGTGGCGGCGGCCTTGGCGGCCGATGTGTGCGAGATTTATTCGGATGTGGACGGGGTCTACACCTCGGACCCGCGCCTTGCGCCCTCGGCTCGCCTTCTGGACACCGTGGACTACGAGACCATGCTCGAGATGTCCGCAGCCGGAGCCAAGGTCTTGAAGGACGACGCCGTGGAATATGCCCGCCGTCTGGGAGTGCGCATCGCCGCCGGGTCGAGCAGTTCCGGTCTGATCGGGACCATCGTTTCCAGCGAGAACCTGAACCGCGACACCCTGCAGGCCATGGTCTACAATGACCGGCTACGCTGGGTCGCGTTCGGGGCCGGCGTGCCGTTGCCGCCGGATTGTCGCCTGTGCCAGTCCGTGGAGGGACGAAGCGTGGTGGTCGTGGACGAAAAGCACGCCGGGGCCCTGGAAGGAGTCCCGTGCGTGAGCCTGTCTCTCATCGGCGCGCGCGTGGCTGCCCAGCGTGAGCGGGTCGGCGAGGTTCTGGCGCGGCTGGAGGAAGTGGGAAACCGTGTTCTGGCCATCAGCAGCACGTCCTCGAAGTATGAGATTTTTCTTGAAGATCCGCTTCCACCTGTCCAGGTTTCCGCTATTCACGACATGCTTTTCGTCTGAAGTCAGAGGGGTAGATAAGGAATTTGACCCCGCGTCCAAATTTGGCCGCGGGGTCGTTTGCTTTTAATGGCAGATCCACAAGGTCGCGGATTCGAGGTGCTTGAGCAGGTTCATGCTGACCGAGCCCAGGAGGTGCATGGTCCTGCTTTCTCCCCGTCCCGTGCGCCCCGTGGCCAGGACTCCATATTCGCCTTCGCGGGCCTTGCCCAGGATGGCCTCCGCGATGTTCGTGCATGTTACGATCTTCTGATGAATGCGGCGGCCGGCAACGCCGTTTTCTTCGAGCATGCGCCGGGCCTGGGCGATGGCGTCTTCCGGGACTGTCGGAGACGAGCCGCAGGCCACGTGCAGCAAGGTGATTTCGTGTTCGGGGGCGTTGGCGAGCATGAAGCCGACATGGTCGGCGCAGCGCAGGCTGGCGGGAGAACCGTCGATGCAGAGCAGCACGCCGGGAGCGGGTTTCTCGTGGCTGCGGCAGATCCACAGGGGGATTTCCATGGGCGTGGTGAAGACCTGCTTGCTTACGCTGTCGTCGATCAATTCTTCCAGACGCGACAATCCCCTGCGTCCCAGGGCGATAGCGTCGTAAATGCCGGTGATGCCTTCCTGGATGATGTCGTTGGCCGTGCCGAGCTGTTTGAAGGTGATCTTCTTGTGGATGTTGACGTTGGGGAAATGCTTGCTCACCAGCAGTTCCTCGGCCTTGTCGAGGGCGGTCTGCGCCAGACTTTTGGTCTGGGCTTCCCTGCGGCTCAAGTTCCCGTAATCCTGGATGATCTCTGATTCGGTCAAGCCGGCCTTGGGGTTGGGGGCGACGTAGAGCAGGGTCAGGTGCGGTTTCTCTTGGCCGGCAAAGAAACCGGCGACGAAGCGCACGGCTTGCAGCGAGCTGGAGTCGTCGCTGACGGTCAGCAGAATATGTCTGTCCATATGTGATCCTCGCGCAGTGGGTTTACTACGCTGTAATGTAGAGCAAAGCACGGGGTCTTGCAATCGCGCTGACTTGATTTGCGTCTTTCGTGTTATTCCGTCCCGATTTGAACGACCGTTGTCTCTTTGTCCGTGACGCTGAAGGGAATCAGGCGGACCAATACCCCGTCGTTCTCGCGCTCGGGTTCAAGCAGCAGGTAGTTTCCAGGTTGCATGGCGCAAGCCAGGCCGCCTCGGGTCTCCTTCCAGGGCAGGTCGTCGAGGGCGCGCAGATGCCCGTCCTCGATCTTGGTCACGCCAAAATCCTGCAAGGGCTGCACGTCCTTGCCGCCCGCGACGTGCAGGGCTCCGCTGGCCGGTACGGCGGGCTGCATTTCCCAGAATTGCCAATCCGTCCCGTCAAAATACTCCACGCCGCCAAAATCGATTTCGCAGCGGGCCGGAACGCCCATGGTGCGCAAGGCTGCCGTGGCCAGCACCGCTTTGTCCGAAATCGAGGAGCCAAAGCCGCCCTGAAGAGTCTGCAGCGGGGTCAGGGGCGGGCCGAAGAGGGTTTGCGGCAGAATGGGGAGGTTATCTATATCTTTTCGGATTGATTGCATTTTTCTGGCAAGGGGTAGGGCGATGGATTTCTTCACCCATGGGTGCAGTTGGGCGCGCCAGGACGACCAGGGTTCAAGGTGCAGGCGAGGTGAGAGCACGAAGCGAGTGAAGGTCTCGTCATCATAGGAAAGTCCGGCCTTGGCCGAAGCCTCTCTGGCGTCGAGCGCAAGTTCGATGTCGCGGGACAGGGTCTCGGGGTCGGCCTGCAAGAGGTCCTTGTCGTCGAGACCGGTCATCAGGGGCAAAATCCAGGGCGTGGCCGGGCCTTGCGGCTGCCGCAGCAGACGCAGCCAAAGTGGCGCGCGTTCCCCCGCCAGGGGCAGGCTTTCCTGCAGTGCGGACGGCAGGTCGCGCAGGAATGGTTCCCAGCGCCGGGCCCGCTCTTTGCGCAGTTGCGCGAGCTTTGGGCTGGTGGTGGCCTTGAAGGCGTTTTGGGCTGGGCCTGGATGCGAAAACCTGATGGATTCGGGGAGCGCGCGGGGAGAGCCTGCCTGGAGGCGGACGCGCGTTTCGTCCATGTCCCGGGTGTCGAGCAGGGTCCAGGCGAGTCCGTCTTCAGCGGCGCATGACGCGAAAAAGATGCCGGGGCCGAGGATGACCCTGGCCATGCCGAGGTCGTTGGTGACGGCCTTGGTCACGGGCCTGAATCCGCCCAGGGAATAGACGCTGAAGAAGACGTCTCGCCCGGGAGCTGGCTCATCGTCCGCCAGACGCACGCTGACCTGAACCGTCGTGCCCCGTGTATAGGCGGCCGTGTTGTCGAGCAGGGCGAAGCCGGTGCCGGTACGGTAGACCGACGGGTCCTCAGGCTGGCCAAAGGCATAGGCCACGACCTTGGCCATGCGCGGGGCTTGGGCCGCGAACCAGGTCTGGTTCAGGGCGGAGAATTCAGTCCCGCTTTCCAGGAATTTCCAGCCGTCTTTTGTCCAGGCTTCGACCCAGGCATGGTTGCCGTCGGCGTGCTGCCACCACGGAACCATGGCTTGGCGCACGGGCAGACCCACGGCGCGGGCCGCCGCCAGGAAGAGGATGTTGGTCTCTTCGCAGCGTCCGTATCCGGCGTCGAGGATGGACATGACGCCGAGGTCGCGGCGGGAGGTGGAACGATATTCAGCCCTTTGCGCGCACCACTCGCCCACGAGCGCAAGCGCTTCTTCCATGCTCCCGGCTGTGGCGCACAGCGGGGCCAGCTCCTTGAAAAGCATGGCCCGGTGAGGCTGGAAAGGCTCCTGGCTGGCGCGGTGGGGCAGGACGTAGTGCAGAAATGCGTCCCAGGGCACGGTTTCGCCCCAGGGCATGGATTCACGCGCCAGGAAGGCGTAGTCCAGATTTTCGCTTAACTCGGCGGCGCTCATGGACAATCTGTCGGCCGGTGGCAGGTTGTCGAGCAGAAACCGGGCGGCGAGGGATTTGTCCGTGTCCCCGGCATACATCTGCCCGAAAGCGTTCAACTCGCCGGAGTTGGGATTGGCGGCGTCGGTGATGGAGAGCGGCGTGGCGATGCCCGGACCAGGCTGCCGCCCGGCGCAGCCCGCGAGCGCGACGATGAGAACGAGGAGTGTGAGCAGTCGGTTGGTGTTCATGGGGGCAGTGTAGCGGGGGAAAGGAGACGCTGTCCAGAACGGCTTGGAGGTCTGGTGCGCTGATTTTTATACGGATAGTGTTTATCCGCGAAGAACATGGCGGCCTCCGGGATGTCCTCGGAGGCCGCCATGTTTCAGGGTTCGGTGCGCCCGAGCGGCAGCTTGGTGAAACGTCCGCCGCTTAAGATCGGATCGTTCTTGTAGCCGAGGGCCTTGAAGTCGATATAGTCTGAGACGCCGACCATGTCCGCCACGTCGCGGCCCTGTGAGAGCATTTTGCCGAAGTCGGTGCCGGAGGCGGTCAGCTTCTTGAAGTCCACGCCACGTTTGTCCTGATGGCAGCGGTCGCAGGTTTTTTCTCCTTTGAGGCTCTCGTGGCACTGCACGCAGGACAAGGCCATGTCCTTGGGCATGACCTCATGCTTGATGCCCCAGTACATGTTGGTGCGCACCCATGTGTATTCCCCGCTGTAGGGCAGTCCGGCCGCCTTCATCCCGTCGACGAAGGCCTTCTGCCAGTCGAGGTTTTTCCAGTAGGCGGTGGTGTCGTCCGGCGACGTGGGATAGAGGTGGGGCACAAGCAGATAGTTGTGCTTGGCGTCGGCGGGCTGAATCCCGTCCATGAGCTTGAAGGGGAAGATCTTGGACGAGGGGTCCTTCATGCTGCCCACCGGGGCCGTGATATTGGTTACGGGCAGCTTGCGGCGTTCTTCGGCGGACAGGTTTTCGCCGGGTGAAAAGCCCATGGCCTCGGGGGCGATGGTGTCGCCCAGGAGCAGGCGTTCCATGTAGCCGTTATACCAGGCGTAGACGGGCTTTTTGGCTTCCTTCCATTCGAAGCTGCCCTTCATCCAGTTGTAGTCTTCCATGCCGTACTTGTCCTTGACGGGCTGACGCGACTTGTCCCCGGCTTCGGACCAGTCCCACCAGGTCTTGGTGGCCTTGCACTTGGAATAGACAGGCGAATGGCAGGTGTTGCAAGCCACCGCGTCGGTATGCTTGTTGAGATGGAAATCAAGCATGCTGTCCCCGTAGTGGGGCTTGCTGGTGTGGCAGTCCTCGCAGGTGCGCGAGCCTTCGGCCACGGGCAGGGAGGTGCTGCGGCCCCTGATCTTGTGGTTCACGGCCGCGTGGCAATCGGTGCAGGTGAAATCGTAACCGCCCATGTGCACGTCGCAGTTGCGCTCGGGGTAGCGCAGCACCGCGCACATGTCCGCATGCTTGACGGCGTCTCCGCCGCCGCCCTGGAAGTGGCAGTTGCCGCAGGTGTTGCGGCTGGTCTTGCCGACATTTTCGGCCACGAACGCGAGGTCCACCTCGGGAGCTGGCATGCCTGCCGCAGGAGGGGCCTTGTGATAGCTGTCCGTGGTATCGTGGCAGACCAGGCAGTCGACCCTGGTCATGTCCGTGAAGTCGAAGGTTTCGTCCTTCCAGCCGTAGCCAGCGTGGCACGAGGTGCAACGGGGCCAGTTGGAGGGCAGGGCGATGCAGAAGTTGTTCAGGGTGTCGGTGGCCTTGCCGCTCATGACCTTCTTCTGGCGTTCGACCGTGTAGGGTGACGGACCCTTCCACAGCCAGTGCGCGCTCTTGATCATGTCTTCGCCTGCTTTCTGGTGGCAGCGCAGACATTCCTGCGTGACCTGGATCGGGGTCGGATCGGCGGGGAGTTTCACCAGATCCTTGTGGTCGGGCACGCGCTTGGCATGGCAGCCGACACAGTCAATGGGGCCCTTGTTCATCTCTTCATGGCAGCCCATGCACTGCTGATGGTACGCCGCCTTGAGGCCGATGCGTTCCGGGTGCGCGGGGTTGAAGGCCTCCTGGTGGCAGGTGCGGCAGGCCACGGTCTCGGACAGCCGGTCGACCCCGGCGTCGGATCCCTCGGGGCTGGCGTGGTGGCACTGGGCGCAGTCTCCGCCCAGGCTGGCTGCGTGTTTGGAATGCATGAAGCGGGCAGGGCCGTAGAGGTTTTCAAAGGTGTTGACCTGGGGGCTGTCCAGAATCATGAGCGAATACGTGATGTCGGCCACGCCCAGGCCCAGGTTCTTGAACCTGACCTGGCGCAGCTTGGGGTCCTCGCTTTTGACCTTGGCCACGAATTCGCGCGGGGTCTTGGCCCGCTCCATGGCGGCGGCGTGATCCGGCGCTTGCCAGCCTTCAGGCCTGGGATTGAGCGAGGTGCGGATTTTTTCGACCGGGCCGAGGGGTTTGGCCTGCTCCGGCGCGGTGGTGGCCGAATGGGGCATGATGACCGCCGCGATCAGGATGACGGCCGCACACAACGTGGCCGGGATGAGTCGTGCTCGTCTGGATGTTTTCATCGCGTCAACTCCTCCTGCGTGGGTGCGGACAGGACCGGCGCATAGGTCACGAGCGTCCGGTACAGAAACATGATCGCCGCCACGGCTCCGGCCGTGACGAGAATTTCGCCGATGGACGGAAAATACGGGATCGTCCCGGTTTGCGGGGTGTAGGCGACCAGAAAGACATTGACCCGGTTCAAGAGCACGCCGCCGACGATGAGCAGGGCGGCGAAGAAGAGCCCTCGCCTGGACCTCCGTACGGACGGGAAGAGCAGCAGGGTCCAGGGCAGGATCACGCCCAGGCCCAGTTCGGCCAGGAAGCTGTTGGCCGCCAGCGTTCCTTCAAAGGCCATGGACAGAACCCCTCGATGCAGAAGGTCCCAAAGCTTGAGTGTCATATACAGGCCCAGGGTGACGATGGTGAAACGCGACAGCGGGGCCAGGACCTCCATTTCGCTGGAGAGGCCAAGGGAGGTGGTGGCCAGGTTGGTCTCGACGATGACCATGGGATAGCCCACCGCGAAGGCCGAGAGCAGGAAGAGCAGGGGCAGGAAGGGCGTGTACCAGAGCGCGTGGACCTTGGTCGGGGCGATGACCATGAGCGTGCCCAGGCTTGACTGGTGCATGCAGGACAGGACCACGCCGAGCACGATGAAGATCCACATGAAGGACGAGAGCTTGCGGTTGAACCAGCCCAGAACCTTTATTTTCGTGCCCCATTTTTCCGCCAGGATCGGGATCATCTCGATCCAGAGCACGCTCAGGTAGATCATGACGCACATGGCCACTTCAAAGAGGGCCGAATTGTAGTTGTGGAAGAACACGGGCTTCCAGATGGCCCAGGAGCGCCCGATGTCGACAAGGACGGCGAAGGCGACAAAGGTGTAGCCCAGGGCGGCGGTCAAAAGCGCCGGCCTGGTCACGGCTTCGTAGGTGTGGCGGCCGAAGATGTGGGCCAGGGCGGCGGTGGTGAACCCGCCGGCGGCCAGGGCCACGCCGGAGGCGACGTCCATGCCGATCCAGATGCCCCAGGGGTTGGTGTTGGAGAGGTTGGTGGCGTAGCCCAGGCCGAAGATGAAGCGGACCATGAGGGCCACGCCTCCGGCCAGCATGAAGGCGAACAGGACCAGGACGCCCGGGGACCAGAAGGGACGGTCGATGGGTCGGGGGTGGTGCATGAGCTTACTCCTTGTCCGGATTTGATTTTTCGCCCGAGAGCATTTTCATGGTCAGGGCCAGCCCGCCGAAGAGCAGGGCGGGGGACCAGAGGTAGCTGAACAGGGCGTGCTGAATGGTTTCGCTGCGTCTGGGCAGAGGCTCCAGGGGGACGCGGGGGAAACCGAGTTTGGCGAAGGGTGTGCCGGCGACGTATAGCCAGCTTGTGCCGCCACCCTCGTGCTCGCCGTAGATGTGGTTCTCGTAGCGGCTGGGGTCGTTCTCGATGCGCTCCCGCGCCAGCTTCAAGAGCGTTGAACGCTTGCCGAAGGTAATGGCCTCGGTGGGGCAGATGGAGGCGCAGCCGGGCATCTTGCCGTCTTCGAGCCGCTCCAGGCAGAAGGTGCATTTGCGCACTTGCGGGGTGAGCGGGTCATGAAAATCGTAGGCCGGAATCTCGAACGGGCAGGCGACCATGCAGTAACGGCAGCCGATGCACCGGTCCTGGTCGTAATGCACCGTCCCGTTCGCCTTTTTGGAGAGGGCGCCGGTGACGCAGGCCGAGACGCAGGCCGGGTCCTGGCAATGCATGCACTGGATCTTGACGAAACTGGGCACGAGTTCGCCGCGTTCGGTGAGCTGGCCCGGATAGTAGCGGTTCACGACCGTGTATGAGCCGGCCGTGGGGCGGCGTTTGCCGTCGAGCACGCGCATGTCTTCGAAGGATGTTTCGGGTGCGGGCAGTTTGTTGACCTGGTTGCAGGCCAGCTCGCATTTGCGGCAGCCGATGCAGCGGGTCACATCGATTAGACAGCCGAGCGGATCGTCCGGGGCCTTGGATTCCCATGCATGGGCCGGTGCCGCGGCCATGGCGGCGATGCCCAGACCGGCTGATTTGAGGAATTGCCGACGAGCGATACTCATACCTCCTCCTTTTTGCGAGTGATGCCTCCTGGATGCCGGAGCGCGGGGGTTCTCTATTCTGAGGAAAACCTATACCCAAGGTTCGACGTGAGCATCTTGATGGCCGTCAAGTTTTGAGGAGAAAACTGTGGAAATAATGCGCGCGCTGGAAGAAATGAGCCTGCTGCAGGGCCTCTCCACCCAGGAACTGACCGGGCTGGCTCGGGGTGCGGTCTGGAAAGTTTTCGCTCCCAACGAATTCGTTTTTCATCAGGGCGATGAAGCCAGGAATTTTCACGTGCTGCACTCGGGCATACTCAAGCTTTTCCGCAGTACGGCGGAAGGCCGGGATCAGACCGTGTATCTGGTCGAAGAGGGCGACCCGTTCTGTCTTTGTTCCTTGTACGGGGCCGCTGTCCTGCCGGTCAGCGCGTTGACCATGACCGCCTGTCAAGTGATCGCGTTTTCTGTGGAGAGCATGGAAAAGCAGCTTCGCCGCTCACCGCAGGTGCTGCTCAATATCGTGCGGGTGCTCAATACCCGGCTTACGTACTCGTATCAGATGATCGAGGATCTGGCTTTGCGCAGCATCCATCAGCGCGTGGCATCTTTTCTGTTGCATGCCGCCCGGGTCCGGGACGAGGACGCCCATCGCGTGACCCTTTCGGTCTCGCGCCAGGAAGTGGCCAAGATTTTGGGCACCACGCCGGAGACCATTTCCCGCGTCCTGGCCCGACTGTGCCAGGATGGGTTGATCGAAGCCCAGGGACGCGAGATTGTCCTGCTCGATTACCAAGGGATGGTGGATGTGGCGGGCTAGGTCCGTTACCGGGCCAGCCGGGGAGCAGGCTTTGGGCCCTGTAAATCCGACTGGACGCACCAGGGCGCGGCGGATACACAAAGGCGTTTCATAGAGGATCCACCCCAATTTCTTCAGCATTCCGGAAATTTTTCGTGTCCACCAACCGAACCATCGCCAAGAACGCCTCCATCGTCTCCGGGGCCACCATGCTCAGCCGGGTGCTTGGGCTCGTGCGCGATTTGATCATGGCCTATGCCCTGGGCGCGTCCGTGCTGGCCGATGCCTTTTTCGTCGCCTTCCGCGTGCCCAACCTGCTCAGGAGCCTCTTTGCCGAAGGGTCCCTGACCATGGCCTTCGTGCCCACCTTCGTCAAAATCCGGCAGAGCGAGGGGGACACGGCCGCCTTCACCCTGGCCCGTTCCATCCAGTTCTGGCTGCTGGTCATCCTGGGCCTGCTTACGATCTTTGTTCTGCTTTTTCCCAAGGCCGTGACCCTGCTCATCGCCTCCGGTTTCGCGGCCAAGCGGCCCGAGCTTTTCGAACTGACCGCGAGCCTGGTCCAGATCTGCTTTCCCTACATCCTGTTCATTTCCGGCGTGGCCCTGTGCATGGGCATTTTAAACAGCATGGGCCATTTTCTCATCCCGGCCCTGGCTCCGTGCATCCTCAACATCGTGCTCATCGCCGCGAGCCTCCTGGCCATAAGCGTCGGCGGGAACGTGGCCGTGTACCTGGCCTGGGGCGTGCTCGTGGCCGGGATAGGGCAGTGGCTTCTGCAGCAGCCCATGCTGCGCTCCAAAGGCTTTTCCTGGGTCGGTCCGGTGGAACCGACCGGCCCTGGCGTGCGCCGCATCGGCACGCTCATGCTGCCCACCATTCTGGGTTCGGCCGTGTACCAGATCAATATCCTCATCAGTACGGGCATGGCTTCTTTTCTGCCCGAGGGCTCCGTGTCGTACCTCTATTACGCGGACCGGCTCTTCCAGTTTCCGCTCGGCGTCTTCGGCGTGGCCGTGGGCGTGGCCACGTTGCCGTCGCTCTCCCTTTTGACCGCGCCGGAGAAGCGCGCCGAGTTCAAGGACACCCTGGCCACCTCCCTGGGTCTGACCCTGTTCGTGAACCTGCCCGCCGCCGCCGGCCTGGCCGGATTGTCCCTGCCGCTGGTCGATCTGCTCTTCGGGCGCGGGGCCTTCTCCGATGCCGCCGTGCACGGCACGGCCATGGCCCTGCTTGGCTACGTGGTCGGCCTGCCCGCCTTTTCCAGCGTGCGCTCCCTGGCCTCGGCCTATTATGCGCTGGGCGACACCAAGACGCCCGTGCGCGTGGCCCTCGGGAGCCTGTGCGTTTTCGTGGTCGCGGGGTACACAGGCATGCAGGTGCTGGGGCATGTGGGGCTGGCCCTGGCCTCGTCCGTGTCGGCCTGGATCAACGTCGTGCTGCTGGGATTTTTTCTGCGGCGGCATTGCGGAGCGTGGTTCAGGATCAACCGCGACATCGTCCTCTCTTTTGTCTTGAGCCTGGTCATGCTCGCCGGATGCTGGGTCAGCACCCGCCTCGGCCCGCTCTGCCTGCTCTTCATTCCCGTCTGGGTGCTGGCGTACATGGGCGCGGGGCTCGCGCTGAACATAAGCCAGGCCAGGCTTTTCGCCGACGTGCTGGGGCGGCGGTTATGGCGCAAAAGGGCCTGACTTGAACTGCGCGCTCTTTGACGTTAGGCTTGTCGCTTCCATCCAACACAAAAAAACAGCAGTGAGGACCACATATGATCCGCATCAATGAAAATTATACGAAACTCAAAGCCTCCTATCTTTTCGCCGACATCGCCCGCCGCGTGAATGCCTTTCAGCAGGCCAACCCGGATAAGACGGTCATCCGCCTCGGTATCGGGGACGTGACCGAACCTTTGCCCGAAGCCGTGGTGGCGGCCTTTCATCAGGGCGTGGACGAGATGGCCGGCGCCGGCACCTTTCGCGGCTACGGCCCGGAGCAGGGGTATGACTTTTTGCGCGAACTCATCGCCAAAGAAGATTTCCAGTCGCGCGGCGCGGACATCGCCGCGGACGAAATTTTTGTCAGCGACGGGGCCAAGTGCGACACGGGCAACATCCAGGAGCTTTTCGCCGGAGACATCCGCATCGCCATCCCCGATCCGGTCTATCCGGTCTACGTGGACACCAACGTCATGGCCGGACGCACCGGCGTCAATGTGGACGGCCGCTACGAGGGCCTGGTCTACCTCGATGGAACCCGGGACAACGGATTTATTCCCGAACTGCCGGGCGAGCCCGTGGACCTGATCTACCTGTGCTACCCCAACAACCCCACCGGCGCGACCATCACCAAAGCGCAGCTTAAAGCCTGGGTCGATTACGCCCGCGAGAACAAGGCGCTTATTCTTTTCGACGCCGCCTACGAGGCCTTCATCCGCGACCCCGAGCTGCCCAAATCCATCTACGAGATCGAAGGCGCGCGCGAGGTGGCCATCGAATTTCGGTCCCTGTCCAAGACCGCCGGGTTCACGGGCACGCGTCTGGCCTTCACCGTGGTGCCCAAGACCTGCATGGCCTATGACGGCGAGGGCAACGCGCACAGTCTGCACGCCATGTGGAACCGCCGCCACACCACCAAGTTCAACGGCGTGTCCTATCCTGTGCAAAAAGCCGCCGCGGCCGTCTATTCCCCCGAGGGCAAGGCGCAGGCCAAGGCGCTGGTGGACCATTACCTGAACAATGCGTCCATTATCCGCAAGGAGATGACCCTGCTCGGCTATGACTGCGTGGGCGGGGAAAATTCACCGTATGTCTGGATCGACGGCAAGATGGGCTCGTGGGATTTTTTTGACATGCTCCTCGCCAAGGCCGCCGTGGTCTGCACTCCGGGGGCGGGCTTCGGAACCTGCGGCGAAGGCTACATCCGCATTTCCGCGTTCAACAGTCTGGCCAATGTCCAGGAAGCCATGGAGCGGCTGCGCTCCGTACTGAAGTAGGATGCCGGCTGCGGCCGTGGATCAGGCCCGGCGGAATTTTCCGCGCGGGCTCTCCCAGCCGGAGTCGGGTTTTCGTTTTTCCATGGACGCGCTGCTGCTGGCCGCTTTTGCCGGACGGGAGCAGGTGCGCGGCCGGGTCCTTGATCTGGGAACCGGATGCGGGGTGGTGGGGCTTGGATTGGCCCTTGACCACCCCGATTTTTTTGGGATTGGCCTGGACCTAAGCCCGGGCATGCTGTGCCATGCCCGCGAAAATGCGTGCCGTCTGGGTTTCGCGGAGCGCTTCGCCCTGCTCCGGGCCGACGCGTGCGCTCCCTGGGGACTTGCGCCCGAAAGCATGGATCTGGTGCTCTCGAATCCTCCGTACCGTGATCCGGGCCGGGGGCGGATCTGTCCGGATGAGGACAGGACTCTGGCGCGATTCGAACGCCGGGCCGGACTTGCGGATTTTGTTCGCGCCGCCGCGTATCTGCTGCGCAATCGCAAGAGCTGCGTCTTCATTCATCTGGCCGAGCGCGTCGATGAGCTGCTGGACCTGCTGCGCGCCTCCCGGCTGCAGCCCAAGGAGGTGCTGTTCGTGCATCGGCGCCAGGGCGCGACGGCCCGGCTGGTGCTCGTGCGCAGCCTCAAGAACGGCGGGCCTGGTCTGACGGTGCTTCCCCCCCTGATTCTGCATGAGGGCCGGGGCGGCGAGACCCGCCTGAGCGCGGCGGCGCTGTCCTTTTGTCCGCGTCTGGCTTGCAACGCAGGCTCCACAAACAGGAATTCCCGCACAACTGGCGGGAATTCCGAAAGCTTGGGAACCTGACGGGGCGTAGACCTTATTTGCTCATGCGTCCGATGATGAAGGAAATGAGGGCCGTCGCGAAAAGCAGGCCAAGGACGTATTCCGTGTCGAGGGCCGCCTGCAGGGTGTTGATGATTTCAACGAAAGTGTCCTTGATGGGATAATGCTCTTCCATGGGTTCTCCTGCCTCCATAGGCAAAACCCGTGAATGACTCCACGGGTCTTGAAGGCGGTCCGGTTTAGTTGATGTTGTCCCGGACCCAGAAGGTCAGGTTGTATTTTTCGGTCAATTCGTTCTGCAGCTCGTTCAGCGCGGATTTGTCCATGTCCATGATGCGGATGAAGACTTGGCGATGGCCCTTCTCGACCTTGTCGTAGGAGGTGAGGATGGAACTGATGCGGGCCTTGTGTCCGCGGATGCACTCAAGCACTTCCTTCAGGCTGCCGCGTTCGTCGGTCAGGTTGAGACCGATCTGCACGCCGCCGTGGTAGATGCCGGTGATGCTTAGGAGCACGCTGTAGACCTCGTTCTGGGTCATGATGCCGACCAGTTCGTCCTTGTCGTTCAGGACGGGCAGGCCGGAGATTTTTTTGTCGTGCATGATGGCCGCGCACTTCACCACCGTGTCCGTTTCCCGGATGGTGATGGGGTTCGGGGTCATGATGTTTTTGACCTTGATTTCGGAGAGCAGGTAGTACAGTTCGTGCACGTCAAGGGTCGTGGCCTTGGAGGGCGAGGCTTCCTTCACGTCGCGGTCGCTGAGCATGCCCACGACCTTGCCCTTGTCGTCGACCACGGGCAGGCGGCGGATGCCTTTTTCCTTCATCAGCTTGGCCGCCCGCATCATGGAAGTTTCGGGGTCCACGGTGATAACGTCCTTGGTCATCCATTCTTTTATGATCATGGTATTTCTCCTTGGAGGCGGGGTGTCCGCCATGAAGCTGTGTTGCTTTCAATGCAGTGAGAATTGCATGTAAGTTGTTCATGCAATAATATCTTTTCGGCCTTCCGTCAAAGGCTCTGTGCTGAATTGCCTGCAACTTCGGCATAGAGTTCGGGGCGGCGATGGGCCAGGGCCGGAATGTTCTTGCGGATGACGGCAAGTTCGGCCAGATCGACCGTGCCTGCGGTCAAGCCTTCCTGATCCGCGCCGGCCAGTGTGATTTCGCCGCCGGGCGTGACGAAAAGGGAACGGCCTCCGAAGGGGAAGGCCCCCTGCTCGCCGACCCGGTTCGCTCCCAGCAGGCAGCATTGGTTTTCCAGCGCCCGGGCCGCGCAGAGCGTCTGCCAGATGTCGATGCGCCTCTTCGGCCAGGCCGAAGCAAGAAGCATGGCTTGGCAACCGTGTAGGGCCTGCACCCGGTACAGTTCGGGAAAGCGTAGGTCGTAGCACACGGAGAGACCGAAACGGACTCCCTCGAAATCGAAACAGACGATTTCGCTGCCGGGGCTGAAGACCTCGGTTTCATCGGCATCCACGGCCGTGAAGAGATGGATTTTGCGGTACCTGGCCAGTATGTCGCCGGTTGGTCCGAAGGCGACCAGCGCGTTGGCCAGTCCATCCGTACCGGGCAGGCACACGCCGCAGACCAGGCAGATTTCATGTTCCTGCGCCAGAGCCATGAGCCTGTCCCGGACCCTGGGCCACCAGTCGCGCCCGGCAAGGGCGATGGACGGCATGTCGTAGCCGAGGTCCGAAATTTCAGGGAAAAGCAGCAGGCGGCAGGAGGCTTCGGCCCCCGCCTGGACCGCAGCGCCGATCTTGTCCAGGTTGCCACTGACATCTCCTGGAAATCCGGACAGTTGAACTGCGGCAATTTTCATGTGATACCCCTTGTCATAACACATCACGAATTGTGAGGAAACACATGCCCGAGTTGCATCTTGATTGTCCAGCCGGGATCGCCGGCGACATGTTCCTGGCGGCCATGGCCGATCTGGGAGTGGATCTGGCCCCGTTGCGCGCAGCCTTCGCCACGGCCGAAGTCGATGTCGAAATCGCGGTCCTGGACGCGTGGGACAAGGGCATACGGGGCAAGCGCCTGGAGATTCTCGCGCCTCATGCCCAGCCCATGCGCCATCTGGCCGAGCTGACCGCGATTGTCCGCGCGTTGCCGTTTTCGGAGCGGGTCCGGGAGCGGTCCGAGGACGCCCTGACGCGTCTGGCCGAAGTGGAGGCGGGGGTGCATGGCTGCGCGGTGGCGGATGTTCACTTTCACGAAGTGGGAGCCGTGGACACCCTGGTCGACGTGGTCGGGGCGTTCTGGGCTCTGGAGACGCTCGGCGTGAGCCGCGTGACCTGCTCCCGCCTGCCCTGGTTTTCCGGCACGGTGCGCTGCGCCCACGGGCTGATGCCCCTGCCCGCCCCGGCGACCACGGTCCTTTTGCAGGGCAAGCCCGTGTACCCGACGCAGTTTGAAGGGGAGCTGATCACGCCGACGGGAGCCTTGCTGCTGGACCGGATGGTCGATGAATTCACGTCGGGTCCGGCCGGGTGTCTTGAACGGACCGGGCTGGGGCTTGGGACCATGGAACTGTCCACGGTCAATGGTCTGCGACTTTTGCTTTTGGCAGGGGATGGGCCTGGACTGGAGCGGATCATGGTGCTGGAGACCAATGTCGACCATCTCACCGGCGAGGAGATAGGCGGGGTTTTCGGAGTCTTGCTTGATGCCGGGGCGCTGGATGTGCTGTTCCTGCCCGGAGTGATGAAGAAAAACCGGCCCGGAGGGCTGTTGCAGGTGCTCTGCAAACCCGAGGATCTGGCCCGTATCCGCGATCTGACCTTTGCCCAGACCATGACTCTTGGCCTGCGCATGACCGAGACGACCCGCGCCGTGCTGCCCCGCGCCGTGTCCGCCAGGAGTACGCCCTGGGGCGAGGTGAGCGCCAAGGAGACGGAAATCGAAGGGCAGCGCTACGCCCGTCCCGAATTCGAGGCCCTGCAGGCCCTGGCCAAACGGACGGGCCGCTCCGTGGCCCAGCTGCGCTACCTGCTGGCCGAGGAGTAGGCGTCAGTCTGTCCGGCCCATGACGTTCTTTTAGCCTGTCGTCATCGTTCGGATCAGTATCCCCGCCCGGTCAGCAGCCGGTCCAGCTGATTGGCGAACTCCTGTCTGTCTTTGGCGCCAAGGGCCGACGGCCCGCCGGTCATGACTCCGCTTCCGCGCATCTCGTCCAAAAAATCGCGCATGGTCAGGCGGCTGCGGATATTGTCCGGCGTGAACAGCTCGCCTCGGGGGCTCAGGCCGAGGCCCCCCTTCTCGATGACCCCGGCGGCCAGGGGGATGTCGGTGGTGATGACCAGATCGCCGCTTCGAGCCTGCTCCACGATGGCCAGGTCCGCCTTGTCGAAGCCCGCGCCGACCTGCATGAAGTCTATGAATTCCGATTTGGGGACGGGGAAGCGCGAGTTGGCCACCAGAATCAGGCGGATTTTGCGCCGCTCGGCCGCGCGGTAAAGGATGTCCTTGATGACTCTGGGGCAGGCGTCGGCATCGACCCAGATGCGTAGTGCTGTCTCGGTCATGGGTCAGCCGGCCTGGCTGTTGTAGACGCCGGGATGGTGGGCGCGCAGGAACATGCCCGCTTCAAGGCCCGGATAAGCGCAGCGCAGCATCACCCGCATCCCGCCGTGGACCGTGGGCAGAAGCTCGCCCTCGGCGTTTTCAACGCCGTAGTCGCCCGCGTCCAAAATCGGGCGGCGCAGGCCGGGGAACAGGATTTCAAGGGGCGAGTGGGTCTCGAAGCGATGCTTGACATCCATGATCCAGCGGTCATCCCCGGCGGGCTCGACCAGTCTGCCCACGATGTTTTTGGTCAGGGATCTGGACAGGGAGGCAAGCAGGGTCACCGGCTGGGGCGTGAAGAAGGCCGAGGTCAGGGGGCGGGTGGCCAGCTGCTGCAACTCCTCCAGATAGAGTCCGGGGCGGAAGGTTCCGGCGGCCAGGTCGTCCAGGGCCGTGCGGTACACGTCCGTGACCTGGGCCAGGTAGGAGGGCGTCTTCATGCGGCCTTCGATCTTGAGGCTGGCCACGCCGTTGTTGCGGAACCAGTTCAGATATTTGATGAGACAAAGGTCCTCGGCGGCCATGACCTGGCTGAACTCCCCGCCGCACTGGATCTCCCAGGTGTCCTCGCCGGGGCGCAGGCGCTCTTCCAGGCGCACGGCGGTGACCTTGTAGTCGAAGCGGCAGGGATGCGTGCACTGGCCCAGGTTGCCCGAGCGCCTGGTCAGGTGGGAGGAGAGCAGGCAGCGCCCCGACACCGCCATGCACATGGCTCCGTGCACGAAGACTTCGAACTCCAGGTCCGGGACTTTTCGCACCATGGCCCGGATGCGGGCGGCGCCCAGTTCGCGGGCCACGTTGACGCGGCGCGCGCCCAGGTCGCGCCAGAACGCGGCCGTGGCGGAATTGGAGGTGCTTGCCTGGGTCGAGACATGGATGGGGATGCGCGGGACGCGTTTCATGGCCATGCTCATGATGCCGGGATCGGCGATGATGAGCCCGTCCACGTCGATGCCGGCAAGCTCCGCCAGGTAGGCTTCCACGCCGGGCAGGTGCTCTTCCCAGGCCAGCAGGTTCAGGGCGAAATAGACTTTTGTTCCGCCGGCGTGGGCCAGGTTCACGGCATCGCGGAGTTCTGGAAAGGAGAAACCGTCGGTTTTGGCGCGCAGGCTTAGGGCCTGGCCGCCGAGATACACGGCGTCGGCTCCATAGCGCAGGGCCGTAGCCAGTTTATCCGGGCTTCCGACAGGGACGAGGAGTTCGGGGAGTGCGTGCATGGTTCAGGAGCAGAGCGGAAGTTGAAGACCGAGCTTGCTGCGCGCTTCTTTCATGCGCAGCACCAGTTCGTAGGATGGCCGCAGGCCGCCCTTGCCCCGGCCCAGGGCGATGCCCCGCTTGTTGTCGCCATGGAAGTCCGAGCCCGCGCTCTGGAGCAGCTCCAGCGTGCGGCAGAGGTTCGCGTAGAAATTTGTCTGGGCCTGCGTGTGCATGGAATAGAAGACCTCCACGCCGTCGAGTCCGAAGTCCTTGAGTTCGCGCAGCACATTTTCGGTCTCGTCTTTTTCGAGTTTCAAAGTGCAGGGGTGGGCCAGGATGACCGTGGCCTGCTCGTCTTTGAGGAGCTCGATGGCCTGGCGGGGCGAGAGCTTTTCCTTGGGCGCGTAGCCCTTGGTCCCCGGCCGCAACCAGTTCATGAATGCGTCCTGGAAATTGACGGCGAATCCTTTTTGCACCAGCAGTTGCGCGAAATGGGGCCGGCCGATGGAGCCGCCGGTGGTGATGTCTTCCAGTTCGGTGCGGGTGATGTTCACGCCGTAGGAGTTCAGGTTCTCAATGATGTTATCGTTGCGCGCCGTGCGCAGGTCGCCCAGGTGGTCCAAGGTGGCCTGCAGGCGCAGCGGGTGCCGGGGCAGCCAGAGACCCAGCAGATGCATGCTGCCGCGTTCGAATTCAACGCTCAGTTCGCACCCCCCGATGACCTCCAGGCCGAGCTCGCGTCCGGCGGCGCAGGCTTCGGGCAGCCCGATGACCGTGTCGTGATCGGTCAGCGCGATGGCTTTGAGGCGTGCCGCCACGGCCGCGGCAACAAGTTCCGCAGGACTCAAGGTGCCATCGGAAGCGGTGGAGTGGGTGTGTAGATCTATTTCCGGCATAAGTTCATGGGTACGGCAGGGGCCGGGTGATGACAAGGTTATTTGCCCGGCCGGATCCGGCAATAAAAAACGGCACGCGTTTAAAGACGCGTGCCGGGAATTCTCGACAGGGGGATTATTTGAAGCGGTAGGTGATTCTGCCGCGGGTCAGGTCATAGGGAGAAAGCTCCAGCTTGACCCTGTCGCCGGGCAGGATGCGGATGTAAAACTTGCGCATCTTTCCGGAGATATGTCCGAGCACCTGATGGCCATTTTCCAGACGAACCAGAAACATGGCATTGGGCATGGCTTCCTCGACGACACCTTCAACTTCGATAGACTCTTCCTTGGCCATATAAAACGAATACCTTCTCTGTTTACAGTAGTTTTTTGTTTAAAGACAGAACTCCTTACCCGCTTGATTCATAAATGACAAGGCCGGATATCCTGTTGCACTGGACGCGGCCTCGCGCAGGGTGGTCGACGCGCTTGTCCAGCGTTCAAAATTGTGAGGCTGGACGCGAAAGTGCGAGGAATATTTTCCTCGAAAGATGAGCGTCTTTGCGATACTGAAAAGGTCGTAATCAGCTTTGTTCCGTAACGACATGGTTGTCTTTTCAAAAGGAACGGTTCCCGCATGGCTCCCAGGAAATCACTCTTCAGGCGGCTCTCTCTTTCTCTTGGTCTCTTGAGCACGGTCATCATCCTTGTCGTTTCGGCGCTGGTTTTCTTTTTTCTTTCGCGGCGGGTGGGTGCTCAGATGCAGGAACGGGCCGAGAACACCATCGCGTTTTTGGCTCAGGCCCTGGAGACGCCGTTCTGGGCCCTGGACCGGGAAAGCGCGGCCGCAGTGGCCAAGGCCACGAGCATGGACGTCAACGTCGGCCTTCTGGAATTGCGGGACTCCCGGGGCGAAGCATGGTTCGGCTACGACACCGGCAATTCCCTCTTCATCATCCGCGAGGCCGAGGTCAGCCATGACGGGCAAGTTATCGGTTTTATCCGCCTGGGCCTGGAGGATTCCGTTCGACAAAAGTCATTGGCCGGCATTGGGCTTGTCGGCGGCGGCATTGCGCTGCTTGTCATTGTTGCGCAGTATTGCCTGGCCAAAAGGCTCCTGCGCCATTATTTCCAGCAGCCCTTTGCGGCGTTGGATTCTCTGGTCGGAGCCTATGCGCGCGGGAATTACACCGAGGTCGACCCCGGCGTTTACTACACGGAGTTCGAGCCGCTGGTGAATGCATTTCTGGGCATGGGGCAAACCATCCAGCGGCAGGTGAGCACCCTGGCCGAGAGCGAAGAGAAATACCGGGTGATTTTCAATAATTCCCCTGTAGGAATCTTCCGCTCGACCCTGGATGGACAG
>Ga0265295_1003486_pt1 | contig 22846 bp, 14 predicted proteins | sample Munlansysbiofilm_FD_192503 | JGI IMG/M metagenome (GOLD analysis project Ga0265295, IMG submission 192503) | Leachate microbial communities from a municipal landfill in Southern Ontario, Canada - Methane capture system biofilm | ecosystem: Engineered > Solid waste > Landfill > Unclassified ...
GGAATTATATTTATTGTTCAACTTTTAATTCACCTTATTTTTATAAATATACTATGGACGGAGTATTTGTAAAATCGTTTACTATTACAGGCGTCGAAAATATAAGAGATTTGACTTATAATCCCACAACCCAATATTTCTATGGCTCAAATGCAACCACTACTATATATGAAATGGAATTTGAAAACGAATATTTAATAAGAACGTTTACTTGTCCTACTGTAACCCGTGCAATTTTCTACGACGACGACAACGATATGTTTTGGGGAAATAATTGGAGTAGTGATTTAATCGCATTTTATGATGGTGGTGGTGGTCAGGGTAGTACTATGTCAACTACCAGCATTTTTGGAGCAACTTATGATAATTGGTCAGACCCTGCAAATCCAACATTCTGGAAGTTCACCAGCGATGCGGGAACTCCTTCAAGTACTATTCTTGAGGCAGAATTTGATGAATACGGTTCACATACCGGAAGACAAATAAACCCGGTAGATGCTCCAGGATATGATGAAGAAACTATTGGTGGCGGTCTTGCTTCATTTGAAAAAGACGGTGTTGCTTATTTATTAGCAGACTTTCAACAAATGCCTAACTTAATTGTTATGTATTATTTAGCTCCCACTTCTCCTATTTCAGGTTATGACGTAAAGTTCAGAGTTAAGGATGGTACTAACCCAATTCAGGCAAATATTGTAGTTACCGGTTTAGAAATTGATTTTCTTTCAACTCCAACCGGCGTATTGCAACTAGTTGGTATTGAACCAGCGAAATATATTTATTCAGTTTCAAAAGAAGGTTTTGCAACTTATACTGGAATTTTTGAAGTTGTTGACCAAGATATTGAAGTGAATGTAAATTTATCTCCTTTAAGTATTGAAAGTATTGATGCAAATGTTTCTATTGGTCCTAATCCGACTAAAGGAATTATCAACGTAACTGCTAATCAAAACTACCTGATTGAGGTTTATGATTTAACTGGTCGTGTTATTCAATCAGTAAACATGACCAACCACAATGCTTCTATTGATATTACCTCTGAAAGTAATGGCATGTATATTATTCGTTTCACAAACGAAAATGGTACTGGAACAGTAAAAGTTATTAAGAAATAATTTTTAGTAATTGATTTTTTAAAAGAGGTTTTTTATAAGCCTCTTTTTTTATAAACTCATTTTTATATCTTATTATAATCGATAAGTTTCTGTGAAAGATAAAATATTTAACATGAAAATCATGATATTTGTAACAAAATCATTAATTTTGTACATTAATTTAATAACTAAAAAATCGTATTATGAAAAAACTTTTTACCTTTTTAATTGCCATTGTCATTTGTGTTGCGGCAAATTCACAAGTTGACGCAGTAAGCAAGTCTGGAAAAATCGACTTGAATACTAAGTTTGTAAAGTCTGAGTTAAAATCTGGCCCAAGAAGCAGTAGAGCTAATTATGTAAATGAAACATTTGACACAGCAATACCTGCAACATGGACTATAAACAATACTGGTACAGGTTCCTTGCCAGGCTGGTATTGGTTAGCAACGAATGCAAGCTTTCCTTTTACTGGTTTTGCAGTAATTAATAGTGATGTGAATGGAAATGGTAATCTTACCGAAGGAACCCTTACTACTCCAATTTTTAACTGCTCTGCAGCAGCAGTTGTAAATTTAGAATTTGATGTGCGTTACAATGACATTACTGTTGGTGGCGAGGATTTGTTTCAAGTTGATGTATGGGACGGTACTGCATGGCAAAATGTTATTGATTGGGACGCAGACCACGGTACAGCTGGAGCGGCAGAGCATGTTAACATAGATATTTCTCTTTATAAAAACGCTGCTTGTAAAGTTCGTTTTTTCTATACAGATGCTTCTGCTTGGGATTGGTATGCTGGCATCGACAATGTTGTGATTTTTGAACCAGAAGCAAACGATTTAGGTGCTATCTCTGTTTCTCCTAGCGGTGCTGTTACAACTGGTTCTACTATTACCCCTACTGTTAAAATAAAAAACTTTGGCAGTGCTTCTCAATCTACTTACAATGTTACATTGGTTTCGACTCCTGCCGGATATAATCAAACCGTTTCTAATCCCGGTGCTATTGCTGCGGGAGCTGAATTAGTTGTTAATTTCCCTGCCTGGACTCCTGCAGACGGTGATTATACTTTAACTGCCACTGTTGTTCTAACTGGTGATGCTGAAGCCGGAAATAATGTTGCAACTTCTCAAATTGAAGTAAGGGGTATTGGTTTTGGCGATTTAATTCATTCATTCAGTACTTTTGCTGGTGGTTGCCCTGGTATTGAAACCGATGGTAATAATATCTATACTGTATATTGGGATCCTTCTGTTGCTCTAAGAAATTTTGATAAATATACTATGGACGGTGTATTTGTAGAAGAATTCGCTATTCCTGGCGTTAGTGCAGTAAGGGATATGGCTTATAATCCAAATACCGGATATTTCTACGGATCTGCTGTCAGTACTTCTTTATTTGAAATGGACCTTGCAAATAAAACTTTAATAAGCACAATTACTATTCCTATTGGAGCTGCAGCCCGTGCGATTTTATACGATGACGACGATAATACTTTCTGGTCTAATAACTGGGCTTCTCCTGTAATTGAATTTGATATGACAGGTGTTGCCACTGGTAGATCTATGGTAATAACTAGTTCTTATGGTTTAGCTTATGATAATTGGACAGACCCTGCTAATCCAACTTTTTGGGTATTTACTAGTGATTCTGGTACTCCTGTAAATACTCTTGTTGAGTATGAAATGGATGGTACAGCAACCGGAAGGCAAATTGATCCATCTATTGTTCCAGGATTTAGTGCTGGTATTGGTGGCGGTCTTGCTTCTTATGAAGAAGGTGGATACTCATATTTATTAGCAAACATTCAACAAAGTCCTAACTTAATTGCTATTTTCTGTTTAACAGCGCCTTTGATTGATACTTATTCAGCTACTTTCACAGTTACAGACGGAACTGATCCAATTCAGGGTGCAAACGTTGTGGTTGCCACTTTAAGCGTTAACGGTAATACAGATGCAAGTGGTCAATTAGTGATTGCTGATGTTGCCCCAGGAACATATAGTTATTCCGTTTCTGCAACAGGCTATGTGCCTTATGATGGAACTTTTGTAGTTGTTGATCAGGATATTACAATTCCTGTTGTTTTAGTTTCTACAGACATTGCAGAATTTAATACTCATGTTTCTGTTGTTCCTAATCCTTCTAACGGAATTATCACTGTTTCTGCTGACCAAAACTACCTGGTTGAGGTTCTTGATTTAAGCGGGCGCATTATTCAATCAGTAAATATGAATAATAACAATGCTTCTATTGATATTACTTCTGAAAGTAATGGCATGTATATTATTCGTTTCACAAATGAAAATGGTACGGGAAATGTAAAAATTATTAAAAAGTAATTTTAGTAATTGACTTTTTAAAAGAGGCTTTAAAAAAGCCTCTTTTTTTATAAACTCATTTTTATATCTTATCATAATCGATAAGTTTATGTGAAAGATAAAATATTTGACATGAAAATATTTACAGGTATTACTAAAAATATTAATTTTGCATATTAATTTAATAACTAAAAAATCACCTGATGAAAAGAATTTCCCCCTTTTTATTGTTCCTTTTTATTTGTGTTTGGGCAAATGCCCAAGTATTGGATTGCGCTTCTAGCATCAATGTGCCGCAAAGTAAAGATCAACAAGAACAAGCCAGTTTGATAACAAGTGGAATTTCGCAAACGAATGTTCATCAAGGTTTTTATCAGAACCCGCGCAATGGTATAGTTGAAATAGGTGCAGGAACTTTATCACATGAACAATATCCTATTCACGCTTATTCTAACTACTCTTACACTCAATCAATTTATTTGCAATCTGAATTGGGCGCAGCTGATAACATTACAAAAATTTGGTATTATTTTGCCGGAAGCTCTTTGTCTCATTCTAATAACTGGACAATTTATATGGGGCATACTAGTAAAACTCAATTTAGTAGCAATGCTGATTGGGAGCCACTTGCGAATTTGACACAAGTGTATAGCGCTACTTTTACTGATCCGGGTGGTTCAGGGTGGGTACTGTTTGATATCACCGATTTTGCTTATGATGGGATTGATAATTTGGTAATTGCAGTGGATGAGAATAGTACAGATTGTAATGACTATTCGGATAGATTTTACTGTTCTTCTGTTTCTAATAATAGAAGTCTGTCGAATTCTTCTAATGTCACCAATCCCAATCCAGCAAGTCCAGCGGATGCAGGTGAGATTAAGGCGGTTATACCTAATATCCGATTATTGTTTGGTGCTCTTCCAACCCATGATTTAGGTGTTACAGAAATCACTCCTTCTGGCGTATATGGTGCGGCTACATTTACTCCTACTGTTAAAATACAAAACTTTGGTACATATTTTCATTCTACTTACGACATTACATTAGTTTCTACTCCTGCTGGATATAGTCATACAGTATCTAATCCCGCTAAAATTACTGCGGGAAATTCTTTAGTCGTTAATTTTCCTTACTGGACTCCGGCTAATGGTAGTTATATTTTAACTGCCACTGTTGCTCTTACAGGTGATGCTAACAATGGAAATGATGTAAAGACTACAGGATTTGATGTTTTTAATCTTAGTCCTCCTATTTTTGAACAACACGAGTTTATTAATGAAATTGGAACACATGAAAGCGGAGCAGATGTTAGTATGCTCGAATCAAACCAAACTAGATGGGGTACCACTTTCATGCACGTTCTTAATGAGTGGGTAGCTGACGACTTTACTATACCTGTTGGCGAAGTTTGGCGTATTGATGGTTTTAATTTCTTTGGATATCAAGCGACCGCTGTACCTGGATCTTCTCCTTTTACAGGCGCTTTTGCAAAAATATATGATGGTAATCCTTCAGCTGGAGGAACAGTTATTCATGATTTTAGCACCAACATTTTTATAAGCTCATTTTGGACAAACTCATACAGAATATCAAATGGAGAGTATGCAAATGCAGTTAGACCAATTCATCAAATAGTATGCGCACTACCTGTTCCTATTCAATTAACAGAAGGAACATATTGGATTAGTTGGTCCACAAAAAGTCCTCTAAGTTTAGGACTTTGGATTCCTCATTTGCAATTGGTAGGTGGCAATACTACAACAGGGAATGCTGTGAACCTGAATAACGGTTCTTGGAAGTCAGTTTTAGATGTAGGGCCACAAGGATTACCTTTTGATATTAACGGAGTAGTTTTGGGAGATTCTTATTCTGTTACATTCACAGTTACAGACGGAACTGATCCAATTCAGGGTGCAAATATTGTGGTTGCCGCTTTAAGCGTTGATGATAATACAGATGCAAGTGGTCAATTAGTGATTGCTGATGTTTACGCTGGAACATATAGTTATTCGGTTTCCGCAACAGGCTATGTGCCTTATGATGGAACTTTTGTAGTTGTTGATCAGGATATTACAATTCCTGTTGTGTTAGTTTCTACAAACATTGCTGAATTTGATGCTAATATTTCTGTTGTTCCAAATCCATCTAATGGAATGATCAACATTTCTGCTGATCAAAACTACCAAATTGAGGTTCTTGATTTAACGGGCTGTGTTATTCAATCAGTAAACATGAACAACAACAATGCTTCTATTGATATTACTTCTGAAAGTAATGGCATGTATATTATTCGTTTTACAAACGACAATGGTACTGGAACAGTAAAAGTTGTTAAGGAATAATTTTTAGGAATTGAATTTTTTTAAAAGAGGCTTTTTTTAAGTCTCTTTTTTTATTCGATTTAATCTAATTGGACATATTAATAATTCTTAGCGCCAAAAAAAAGCTGCTCTTTTATTGGGAGCAGCTTTTCTGTTATGTTTAAGAAAACTATTCATCTTCTTTTTCTTCTTCTTCGTATGTTTTAAGAAGTGCAGTTTGAACATCAGCTGGCACCTGTTGGTATTCGCTATATTTCATAGTATAGGTTGCCTTTCCGCTTGTAATGGAGCTTAATGAAGTTGAATATCTATTCATTTCAACAAGGGGTACTCTTGCACGAATTTTCTGATAGTTTCCGTCACTCTCCATTCCCATCACAACAGCCCTTCTTCCTTGAAGGTCGGTCATCACATCACCCATGCGGTCAGCTGGGACAAATACTTCTACATCATAAATGGGCTCTAGAATTTTTGGTCCTGCATTTTTGAAAGCTTCTCTAAAAGCATGACGACCGGCAAGTTTGAAGGAAATTTCGTTTGAATCAACCGGGTGCATTTTACCGTCATAAATATAAACAGAAATATCACGAGCATATGAACCTGTGAGGGGACCCTCTTCCATTTTTTCCATAATCCCTTTCAGAATGGCTGGCAAAAAGCGAGCGTCAATGGCACCACCGACGATACAGTTATTAAATATAAGTTTTCCACCCCATGGCATATCATATACCTCGGTGCCACGAACAGGAAATTCGGTGGGTTTGGGCATATTTTCAGTGAAGGGTTGAATCATCATATGAACTTCGCCAAATTGACCTGCTCCGCCAGATTGTTTCTTGTGGCGATACATTGATTTTGCCGCTTTGGTAATTGTTTCACGATACTGAATTTTGGGAGTCAGAAACGTAATAGGAATTTTCTCAAGAGTTTCAATCTGCCATTTGGCGATATTGATATGAAGTTCACCTTGACCTTCTACAATCATTTGCTTCAGTTCTCTTGAAAAGAAATAAATGAGTGTGGGGTCAATTTTATGCATTTCGTTTAGAATACTGCTTAGTTTTTCATCATCTGAACTGCTGACAGCCTTGATGGCAGTGCGGTATTTGGGATCGGGATATACGATTGGATCAATTTCATCATCGCTATTTTTGGGACTAGTAAGTGTTTGGTTGGTGCCAACATTTTTTAGTTTGATGGTGGAACCGATGTCTCCAGCAACAATTTGATTGACTTTTTCGCGATTTTTTCCAGCTGTAATAAACAACTGACTTACTCTTTCCTTGCTTCCATTTGAGCTGTTGATCACGTCCATACTTTCAGTGATGGCTCCTGAACATACTTTAAAGAAAGATACTTCTCCAAGGTGTGATTCGATGGCAGTTTTGAAAATGAAAGCAGTCATTGGCTCAGTGGCGAGACATTTTATTTCTTTTCCTTCTTTGGTTTTAAAAGGAGTAACTTCGTTGGGAGCAGGCAATGAACTAGCTACGAACTCAAGAAGCCTGTCAACACCCATGTTCAATTTTGCACTGACACAAAAAAGAGGATAAACATTGCGTTGTTTGATAGATTCAATCAGACCTTTTAAAATTTCTGCTTCTGATAATGTACCGTTTTCAAAAAATTTCTCCATAAGAGCTTCGTCACTTTCAGCAGCAGCTTCGATGATTTGATTTCTCAACTCTTCTGCTTTTCCCATCAATTCGGCAGGAATGTCGGAAATTTGTGCTTTTCCTCCATCAGCTCCATATTTGTATAATTTCATTGAAATCACATCAACAATGGAGTTGAACCCACCACCAGTAGAAACAGGAAACTGAGCAGGAATTATCTTGTTGCCGAATTGTGTATGTAAATCATTTAAAGTTTCATCAAAATTCGCTTTTTCATGTTCTAATTGATTGATAACAAAAACCACAGGTTTTTCGTAACGGGTGGTATAGCGCCAGGTAATTTCAGTGCCTACTTCAACACCGTTTTGAGCATTGACAACCAATAAGGCACTATCGGTAACTTTAAGTGCTGCAATAACTTCGCCCACAAAATCATCAAACCCAGGAGCATCAATGATGTTTATTTTCTTGCCTGCATATTCAGCGTATAATACTGTTGAGAATATTGAGTTTTCGCGTTCAATTTCAATTTCCCTGTAATCAGATACTGTGCTTTTGTCTTCAATTGTGCCGCGCCTTTTAATGACACCGCCTTCAAATAAAATAGCTTCAGCAAGAGTCGTTTTACCTGATTTAGCACCACCAACCAATGCAATGTTTCTGATTTCGTTTGTCTGATAAACCTTCATAATGTTTGATATTCAAATTTTTAAGTCACTTTTTTAAGGAGAGCGCAAAATTATGAAATTCTTATCAATTTGAGAAATTAATTACCAAAAACTTGTGTTTTTTCTAATGATGACTGATTGATTTAAACTAGATTCTTTAGTTTTGATGCTTGTCAGTCGTTTGGTTTCACAAATTATAAGCTGTAAGATTTTAGAAATGCTTGCTGTATTAGTATACTTTCAAAAATCGTCCCTGGCGAATGGATCTCTCTGCTCCAATGCTAAGAAAATACATTCCCGGCTGCAGTTCTGAAATATTTATATTGTTGGAATGAATGATTCCCGATATGACAATCTGACCAGTAATATTTGAAATTGCATAGCTATCGCCAGGCGATGCATCCACAAAAATATTCTCCGATGCAGGATTGGGATACACGAGAAGTTCAGAGACGTCATCATTGTTGTGTTCGGCAAATCCAACACCCGGTAATGCACCACGATGCATCAACATACTATTGTAACCAGTAGCGTAGATGGTTCCCGAAGGAGCTTCGACAAGCGACTTGATGGGGCAAGCTGTAAAATGGTCGGATTTGCTCCATGTAATTCCTCGATCGACCGAATAGCTAACCCTCCCACCAACACCAAATGCAAAAAGGGTATCGGTTGAAGTCAACAAAAAATTATAAATTGGAAACTCATCGTTAATGGTAATGTGGCTCCAGGTAGCTCCAGCATCGTAGGACCGAAGCACTGTACCAAGCCATCCACCCGCAATCACGGTGTCGGCACTCACGTGAATCACTGAAAAGATATTTTGCGATATGCCCGATGTCACCTGGTTCCATGTTGCACCACCGTCGGTTGTGCGAATAATATTACCAGCCCAAGTAACGGCCACTCCATTATTTACATCCGAAAAGCTAATGTCAAAAAACAAATCGGTGGTTCCAGTAGTCTGCGAATTCCAAGTGGTTCCGCCATCGGTACTTTTTATAATTTGTCCGCTTTGTCCGCAAGCCCAAATATGGGCCTCATCGATTGCAAATATTGATAACAGAAACCCCGTAAATCCGTTCATTGCAGTAGACCAAGAAGCACCTGAATTGGTTGTTTTTATAATCTGGCCACTATTCGAACAAGCCAATGCAGTTGTAGCATTGAGTATTTCTATATCATTTATTTCGCTAGAAATGCTCGAAGGAATACTATCCCAAGAATGACCACCATTGATTGTCCTAAATATAGCTCCTCCACTTCCAGCAACAAGAATTTTATTGTTATCGAAACATGCAATATCGTTGAGTTGAATTCCTGGAGAAATGACATCAGAAGTATAGTCGCTCCATGTGCTACCTCCATTGGAGGTTCGGTATAAGCGAGCATATTTGCTTCCGACAACTACATTGTTGGCATCAAAAGCCCAAATGGCTTGAAAATAATCGTTATTCTCTAGACTGTATCGGGTCCAACTACTGCCACCATTGGTCGTTTTAAAAACTGCACCTTCTGCGCATAAAAAGCCAGTGTTTACATCTAAAAATGAGCAAGCCTTTATATCCTCGTGCGTCGAGAGGCTTTGACTATTCCATGATGTTCCGCTATTGGTGGTTTTATAAATAGCTCCCCAATCGCCAACTGCCCAACCAGTATTGGCATCGACAAACCAAATGCATTGAAAATCTTCAGCAATGATCATATCAACTTCGGTCCAAGTAGTCCCACGATCGGTTGTTTTGAAAAAATAGCCGTCTTGGGCCGAAATGTATCCAGTTGTTGCCGTCGGAAAGCAAATAGCAGTCATGTTCTCAGAAGAGCCGGTGCTAATGGACGACCAAGTTAATCCACCGTTATTGGTACGAATCAAAATACCATAATCGCCACAAATAAAACCAGTATCGGCATTCAGAAAGTAAATGTCCTTGAAACTGTCGTCAGAAAAAGGAGTTGTTATTTCGCTCCAGCTATTGCCACCGTCCGTTGTTTTTACCACCGCGCAATTTTCTCCGCAAGCAAACCCTAAGCTCGCATTCAAAAAATAAATAGCGTTTAAATACTCTTCGGTGGGGTTTGCAATAATACTCCACGATGCGCCTGCATTGGATGATTTTAGAATAGCGCCACTTCCAGTCGAGGCAAATCCAGTGGTGTTATCAACAAAATACATGTCGGTAATTCCGTCGCCTTGAGGCGCTGGATTAAGCCAACTCCACTGAGCAGCAGCCAAAAATGGCATAACAATAATAATAATGGATACAAAAAGTGTTTTCATATTGTTTTCTTTATCTTTAGTTTACGGACCATCATGTGCAAGCACCTCTTTTGCCTACCCATCATTTTCGAATGACTTTTATCTTGTTTCTAACTTAATAATCTTGCTCGTCAGACCAGCAACCTGCAAATAGTAAATACCCGGTTGTAGATTGCTGATGTCAACATGAGAATTATCATTCAACAGTATTTTCATAACCTGATGTCCCACCATATCGAAAATTTGAATTGGTTGGGGGAATGTGATTTCATCTATGTTTATACAAATATAATCTGATGCAGGATTGGGATACACATGAATTGCATTGGTATTTAATTCAGTTATCGAAGTCGTTGTTGTGGCTGTTTCAGTGTTAGAATAATCGGAGATTCCATAGCTATTCATTGAGCGTAGTCGGAAATAATAGGTTACTCCGCCCATTAAGCCAGTAATGGTTTGATTGAGTCCTGTTAACACTAAACTATCATAGCCAGGTAAACTGGATGCGAAATTATCGTCAGAAACAAAAAGCGCATATTCGGTTGCATTGGTTCCAGCGGTCCATTCGGCAGTGAATCCATAATCGTTGAGCGATGTTGCCGGTTGAACAATTGGTGCTGAAATATCTGCATTCAATACCAACGTGATAACGGTGTCGGAACTGATATTTAAAATCCCGTTTTTTGTAATATAATTTGCACATGAGAACGAATAGTTGTATGCTCCTGCGGCCAAGCCATTCGCAGTATAAGAACCCACAGGATAAACACTGCTGTTGAAATCCATTGTTGCATTGTTAACAGCTAGACCAAAATAATTTTCGATTACAAAATCGACTTGATAAACTGGCACAATTGCTTTGCGCAAAATCATTCCATCTTGCCCCACAATATAGCCTGTTCCATCGGGTGTAAACCAGATAGCACGAAGGCTACGCTGCGTGGGACTTTCGATTTGAAACCATGTTGTTCCAGCATCTATACTTTTATAGATGGCTCCATTATGACCAATGGTATAGGCAGTTGTGTCATCAGAAAAAGTAAGATCGTATAAAGAAGTTCCTGTATTCTTTATTTGACTCCAGTTTGCACCCGCATCGGTGGTTTTACATATTATTCCCCAGTGGTCAACATAAAAGCCAGTGTTAGCTGATAAAAAATGAATACCCAAAATAATATGTGGAACTCCAACAGGGCCCATCCATGTATTTCCACCATCAAGCGTGTAGCCAAAGTCTCCGAAACCACCAAAATAAACCGAATCATTGTTGAGCACTGTTGCGCAGTAAATGGCACCCATTGTACCCGAAACTGCCCAGCTACTTCCCCCATTATCTGTTTTATATATATTTTGTTCGCCATAAGCAAAACCTTCGGTGGGAGAATACATTTCAATTCCTCTTGTTTCTCGCATATTAAATCCGGCTGCTGAAGGGGTCCAACTCAAACCTGAATTGATCGATTTTAACATCAAACTATCATCACCCGCAATAAAAATGGCTGTAGGTAGGGCGAAACTAATGCCATGCAAGCTTTTTGTTGGGTGAACCGATTCGGTAATCCACGAATTACCACCATCTACAGTGCGCTTAATTTTCCCATTATCACCAACGGCTATGCCAGTAAGATTATCGATAAATGTAATGTCGTTCAAATAACCCGAAAAAGTTCCAATGTGCAAAGTATCCCAAACAACACCATTGGGAGTTGAAACAATAAGGCCGCCTTTGCCAACAACAAGGAGGTTTCCATAGCCATCGAGTTCAATGTTACTGAAGTTCCCATTGGCTGACTGATATGCAACACTCCAGCTTACCCCAGAATTGGTGGTTAAATATACTTTTGTACCCAAACTATTCAAGACAAACCCAGTTGAACTATTCAGAAAACGAACTACTTTAAGCTGTTCAGAAAAAATATAAGTAGAAGTCCATGTATTTCCAGAGTCGGATGAAACATATAGATTTTGATTATTATTAATATAGTATCCGTGAACGGGATCGCTGAACCACAAATCTCTCAGATACTGGCCTGCAAACTGTTCGCTCCAATTATTTCCACCATCCACACTCGAATAAATTTTGGAATCAGCACCCGAATGATAACCTTTCAATGCAGTAACAAACCAAATACAATAAATATTATTAACCCCCGAGCGATTCACGATAGTCCAAGTTGATCCGGAATTGGAAGTTAGTTCTATTGTGTTACTATGCGAAATCCAGCCAACACTATCGTTTAGGAAATACATATCACTTACTTCTTGAATATACGAATAAACTTCGGCCCAGTTGTTTCCGCCATCGCTGGTACGAAGGACTTTGCCAAAATAACCACCATCGTATTTATTTCCGCCCAAAATATATCCAACAGTTGGGCTGGTAAACTGAATCTGAAAAATGGTGTATCCAATACCAATATCAATTGACGACCAAGTTGTTCCACCATCGGTGGTTTTCAGAAAAGCGCCACCCGATCCAACGGCGAAACCTGTTGAGGGCGAAATGAATTCAATATCATTCAATTCTGAATTGTTAGATGCGTTGCCAATTTCAATCCAGCCTTCATCGACCGGGGCTTGTGCAAACAGCACAAACGAGATGAGCATGATAGTTAAAAATAAAAAGTTCTTTTTCATGGTTTAATTGTTTTTTTACAAAATAACATCAACTTTTGGTTGGTGTCTATCAGTAAAATTACGGAAATTGACTATTTAAAAAAAGGCTCCATTCAATTGGAGCCTTTTCTATGTTTTTAAGTTGTGATAGTTATCTATTATTTCACAATAAATAAATCCTGAATAGCGGAATTAGAGCTAATCAAAAGCACATTTTAAAATCCGTAAAATTACTGATGTCTTGCGAAAAGACAAACAATAACTTTGCTGCAAATAAAATCTAATAAAATGAAAACAAAATTTATCTTTCTGCTGATCGTAGTTGCAGTTATGTTCAGTTCAGCTGGACACGGACAAATCAGTCCCAACACAATCTATCCTGCACAGGGAATCTATGTCCCGGGAGTTTTTCCTTTTGATGGAGTGAATGGATACAGCTATAATGCTTCTATTTATAAAAAGTCTACCATTGGACTCAGTGGTCGAATCAATGCATTGACCTTTTATGTAGATTCGATTTGCCTCGATAGCGTAACAATTACCATTTCATTCGAGAATCTGACTGATGACGCTTTTGGTGGATTGGGTACCTGGGCCTTTTATACCTTTAATGCGACACAAGTTTACAGTGGCAAGGTTGCCTTTAATATCATAGGAGAAAAAACGATTAATCTGCAGACTCCATTTGATTATGACAACAACAAGAATCTTGGTATTTACATTTCATGTGCATGGGGTGGTGTTGGGCCGACTACTCTTCCCTACTTCAGGTGTAAGGAAATTGATTCTTCTGTAGAACAGATCAACTTATCATGGCGACTGAACCACCACTTCCCAACTTCTGATGATTGTGCTTTAACAGATTTTTTACCCGCCATCGGATTGAAATTTGTTGCACCCAATCAACCGGTTATTGTTGCTTCGCAGGATGCCTGCAATATTATCTCTTTAGCTACTACTGTTTCGGTGCCATCGCAAGAAAAAATACTGATAGCTGCTAATCATAATGGTGTAATGACCACTCCTGCCTGCGGTGAAATATATAGTATGGGCGGCACCTTAAGTGATGGTACTGAGATTATTTACGTAGGACCTGCCGGAAATATTGAACACAGTGGGCTAATCTCAGGCGCGAATTATAGATATAAGGGCTGGGCTTATACTACTTCACATATATATAGCGCAACACCAGGTTTAGCAGCGTCTAGCGTTAATTATACAATTCCATATAGTGCTATATTCGATGGTGGTTGGGATCTCCCTGAGGGGTGGTCTGGTGATTTTGAAAATCTTATGAATCATGGAGTAGAAGATGGTCAGTGTATTGCAGCGCAAATGATTCCGTCTGGAGTCGATAAACGTGTTTATTCGCCAAAATTTTGCGGGCTTACATCGCAATCAATGTTAAGATTTGATTACCGTATTGTGAATGTTGCTGGTTATCCATTAAATGCAACGCCTGTTGACGAAATTGGCACTATTCTAATCTCGATGATAAATCCAGCTTCAGGATACTGGACAATGGCTTACAATATCAATTCTACTAATCATATCGCTTCAACGGAATTTAAAGCTGTTGAAATTCCAATTGGTCTTTATTCTCCTGGGTTGACACAAGTCTATATTGAAGCTAGCAGTGGCACTGGGTCCTTTTTTGTTGATATTGATAATTTCGCTATCACAGATCCTTCAGGAATTGAAAATAATAATGCGGAACAAACATTGGTTTATCCAAATCCAGCCGAAAATATTCTGAACATTGAGATTTCTGCACCAGTTATCGTTAATATTATGGATATAACCGGGCGTGTGATCATGAGCCGTGAGCACAACGAAAACGATCTTCTCTCAATTGATATCTCGTCATTAAATCCAGGTCTATATCTGATTGAATGCAGTACAGGCACAACTACAAAATTTATCAAACTATAATCGATTCAGTTAGTTTACTTAGTTTTTTTTGAAAAGGCTCCAAGCAATTGGAGCCTTTTCTATGTTTTTAAGTTGTGATAGTTATCTATTATTTCGCAATAAATAAATCCTGAATAGCGGAATTAGAACTTATCAAAAGGAGCCTCATAGATACAGATAGGCTATTTCAAGGTTTTGTTGTCAGTAATCGGAATTTTCTTTGACAGAAATAACATCACAATTCCAAAAATGATAAATGGGATACTTAAAATCTGTCCCATATTGATGAGCATATCTTGTTCAAAACCAACTTGAACTTCTTTGACAAACTCGATGAAGAAGCGGGCTCCAAACACAAGAATCATAAACCAACCTATCATGACTCCCCGTGGTGTATTTATTTTTTTCCTATTGTATAGGATCCACAGGAATGCAAAAATTGCAAGGTAACATAAGGCTTCATAAATTTGAGTGGGATGTTTTGCTACGGTTTCACCGTTTCTTGAGAAAATAAATCCCCATGGCAATGAGGTTTCATGACCATATATTTCAGAGTTCATCAGGTTGCCTATTCGAATAAAAGCCCCTGCAAGTGCAGTGGGCATGCTCATGCGGTCTAATATCCATACATAACGTGGGAAATTCCGTTTTGCATAAAACCAAAGTGTGATGAACAAACCAATTGTTCCTCCATGACTTGCAAGCCCGCCTTCCCAAATTTTAAAGACATCTAATGGGTTATGAAGAAAATACATGGGTTCATAAAACAACACATGACCGAGTCTTGCACCGACCACAGCACCTATGAATGCCCATACTGAAAGGCGATCAACTTCGTTGACATCAATTCCTTCGATCTTGAAATATCTAACAAAAAGATAATATCCTGTGATAAATCCAAGGACGAAAAATAATCCGTAATAACGAACGGTAATAGGTCCGATCGAAAAAATTTCGGGGGAAACATCCCATGTGATTGAAAGTAGTGTGGACATATAGCTTTATTTTTATTTCTTTTTTAAATTCTGATAGGGTTCAACAGGTTTTCTTCTATATGCTAAAAACAGAATGGTTATGCCTGTTATAATAAACGGGATGCTGAGCAGCTGTCCCATATTGAGCATCATTCCATGTTCAAATTCCACTTGTGGTTGTTTTACAAATTCTACTAGGAATCTTGATGAGGCGTAAAGAGTAAGAAACCATCCTGTCAATAATCCTTTTGGTGCATCTTGTTTGTACTTTCGGTACACCAAAATCAGGATAACAAAAACAGCCAGGGAGAATAAAGATTCATAAATTTGAGTTGGATGCTTAGGTACTGTTTCTCCATTTCTAACGAAAACAAAACCCCAAGGAAGCGATGTTTCATAACCATAGATTTCTGAATTCATTAGATTCCCTAGTCTTATGAAGGCGGAACACAAGGCAGCCGGCACTACAAGTCTATCAATCAGCCACAGCAAATTCCATTTTTTTATAGCGGCATAAATTGCGAAAACGACAAACAACATAAACCCAGCTCCATGGCTTGATACGCCTCCTTCCCAAACCTTTAAAATTTTTCCTGGATTTTCAAGATAATATGCTGGTTCATAAAAAAACACATGACCAAGTCTTCCTCCGACAACCGCAGCAAAAAACCCAAGAATAATAAGTATATCCACCTGATCTGTCTGAATTTTGGAATGTTTGAACATCCACTTTAATATAAAAGAGGCGATGACAAAACCGAGAATGAAGAAAAAACCATAAAAACGAAGTGTCAATGAGCCGATTTTCAGCATTTCAGGAGAAACATCCCATGTGACAAATAAGTTTATCATTGTTTTGTTTTTTTATTATTTTGGGTTGCAATTGTTTCTGTTAGAGCAATCACTGCAATTCCAAGTACAATAAAACCTAAGGCAATGAACAACTGTGCATTTACTTCAGGAGTAAGTATCCAATTATATTTTTCCACAACTTTATCTCCGCCTCTGCTGAGGATAAACTCTCCTGCAGTGTTTGTTTTCCACACAGGTGTTTTCCATGGCCAAATAACAAGCAACGATCCAAACATGAATCCTGAAAGTGTGGAAATGGTTTGATTTTTAAACTTTTTAAAAATCCAAGATAGGATATATGAAAATACAAGAAGCCCTGCACCAGCACCAATTATAACGGGTATCAGTATGCTCAAATCAAGCGTGTTTACGGCTCTAATCATAATAAGTTCATAATTGCCCATCAGGACAAGGACAAATGAACCGCTGATTCCCGGTAAAATCATGCTGCAAGCTGCTACAGCACCGCAGATTAAAAGATACACAAGACCAGTGTTTTCACCCATGGGTTTGAGTACTGCCATAATTACAGCAACTGATGTCCCCAAAATGAATAAGATGATTATCCAGAAATTCCATTTAGTCACTGTTCGGCCGACAAACCAGACGGATGCCAGAACAAGACCAAAGAAAAAGGCCCATAGATAAACAGGATAAGCAACAAACAGATATTCAAAGAGTCTGGCAATGGACGCAATGGCAGCAATAATTCCGACACCGAGCACAAGAGCAAACATTATATCAGTATGTTTCAACCATTGAGAAAATTTTCCGGTAAAAAACAATTTTGCAGATTGTATGCTTAAAGTGTTTTTTATGGCATCAATAATTCGTTCTAAAATGCCAGTAATAAGGGCTATTGTGCCTCCGGAAACTCCAGGAATCACATTGGCTGTTCCCATAGCCAATCCTTTTAGGAAAACTAGAATCAATTGTCGCATGCTAAAGAAACTATTGTTTCAGATTGTCGGGAAGAAAATCGAAAAATGTGTCGCCTCTCATTCCTAAACGAAGGGTTTCAAGGGATACAACTTCATGAGGAGGAATATTTCCCAAATTGACATTTGTTCCGAATTGTTTGATAAACCAAGCTTGTTGGGTTTTGTTTGGAGCTTCCCATAGAATCTTATCTTTTTGCGTTTTCTCGCTGATAAGATCAATCAGTTGGGTTTTAGGTTTTCCTGTATTATCATAAATACCAATGTTGCCTCCTTCGCGTGCTTCAGCAATAACAATGAATGATCCTGCTTCCAATTCAAGATTCATTTGGCGCACCCATTCATCATCTGAAAGAATAATGTCGGCTTGTTTGCTTCCTACTTCAGAAAGCACATGAAAATGCTCTGAAAAATCACGAATGATATCCAGTTTCAGCTCGTGAGGGATACTCATTGAACCATCTGAAATCTCAACATGGTCAATATTGAACCTACGACAAACAGCGATATAGTCTTCAATCGCATTGCGTATAAGAAAAGCTTCAAATAAAGTTCCTCCAAAATATACGCGAATGCCTGATTTTTGATAAATCCTGATTTTGTCTGCTAACCCATTGGTTATTAGAGAAGTGCCGAATCCAAGTTTTATAAAATCAATAAGATGGCCGCTGGAGTCAATTAAGTTTTCAGCTTCAGCAACGCTGAGTCCTTTGTCCATAACCATGGTAACTCCGGTTTTTCTAGGACGGTTTTCTCTTTCAGGAAGAAAAGGGATGTTGTAATTTGTAAACATATGATTAGATATATAAGTTGATAATTTGAATGATTTCTTGATTGTTTATGAGCAGAGGGTTATACTCAAACATCAGCTCATATTTTGAACTGTCTTCTGAAAGAGCATCATGCAGCCATTCCCCGCCTTCGCTAGTCAGTCCGCCTTCAAAACAGATAGCAGCGCAGCGATAAAGAATTTCAACATTGCCGGGATGTTCTTTCAGAGCTTCATTGAGTATATCAAGCGCACCGTAATAGTTGTCTTCGTATTCCGTATGCATTCCTGAAAGTGAAAGCCAACCGTCAATATCAGATGGGTTTATTGTTATTCCTTTCCTGAAAGAAATAATAGCCTCGGGATATTTCTCTAGCTGTTCCTCGAGATAGGCTTTGTAAAACCACAGTTCGGCAGTGTCTTCATAATCAGTTATGATTTTTGTGATGTGCCTGTATGCAGCTTCAAATTCACTATTTCCCGCGTAGGCATATACCAAACCCAAATGTGCTTCTGTCATTTCTTGATCCAAACTGATGGCTTTGTGAAAATAATGAATGGCCTTTTTATAGTTTTTTTTGGTTGAATAACAATGACCAAGGTAATTGTATATGGAGGCATCCTTTTTTTCGTATTCAAGAACCTGTTTGTATACTTCAATGGCGCTGTCAATTCTTTCAAGAGCCGAAAGAGATGCTCCCATTTTTATAACAGCAGACGTGAATTTTGGTTCTATTGCTAGTACATATCCATAAGACTCAATCGCCTTTTCATAAAAAGTAAGATTGTAGTGCAGGTTTCCTAAGTTAAACCAAGCATAGGTATTGAAGGGGTCATGTTCGATTATTTTCAGAAAGAATGTTGCACCTTCCTCTTCGCGGCTGAGAATATTATAGCAATACGCAAGACTGGACATGGCATCGGGGTTTCCGGGCTGTATTGAAATAAGTTCCTTTAAATAAGGGATCATTTTGTAGTGCTGCCCTGCATCGTCTAAGGCATCAATGATTTGCTGAATAACAATGGGTCGCTCTTCCTTATCAACATGTTTCAATGCTTTTTCAAGACATTTTACGGCTTCACTTTGTTTTCCGGTATCAGACAATATTTCACCAAGAGAAATGAGTGCTTCAACATTATCGGATTGTTTTTCAATAATCTCACGTAATAGTTCAATGGCTTTCGCAGAACGACCGGCAGCATGAAGGTACATAGCCTTATACACTTGAATTTCAATATTTTCAGAATATTGACTCAGGGCCAAATCAAGTGCTCTTTTTGCCAGATGCAGTTGAGATGTCATGATATAATAATCAATCAACTCAATTAATTCGTCAGAATCAAAAAACTCAGACTTCTGGTTTTTCATCATCTGTTCAAAACGTGATAAAAGTTCTGAAAGAAAATCGTCAGACTGTGATCCGTCCATATTAAAATCTCCGTGTTCCATAGAAATATTTACTTTGCAAAGTTACAAAAAATTGTCAGATTGAAAATTAACTTTTGATGTTCTAAAATGCTATTGTATGCTATGTTAACATGAAGTTACAGAAAGCAGAAAAAACAATATTTTTATGAATGGTATTAAAAAAGGAGACAATATTGTCTCCTTTTTTAATAAGAACGTTGTAGGAATAAACTATGACTTGAATTTTTTAAGAGATTCAACTAGTTTTGGTAATACAGTGAATGCATCTCCCACGATTCCGTAATTGGCATATGAAAAGATCGGTGCATCCTTGTCTTTGTTGATTGCCACTATTACTTTTGAACCACTAACACCTCCAATGTGCTGAATGGCACCTGAAACTCCCACAGCGATATAAAGGTCGGGGGCAATGATTTTACCAGTTTGACCCACATGCTCTTCGTGAGGTCTCCATCCTTCATCAGAAACTGGACGTGAGCAGGCAAGCCCGGCACCTAGAATCTCTGCCAGTTCTTCGAGAGGTTTCCACTGATCGCCAGACTTCATTCCTCTTCCCCCTGAAACAACAACTGAAGCTTCGGTGAGCAGAATTCTTCCAGTGATCACATCAACATTTTTTACAGTTGTTTTTGCCACAGATGCATCAGCCTGAGGTGTGTAATTTTCAAGCTGTAGAGCAACCGGGTTCTCAACGATATCACAACAGTTTTGGTTGATTGTAATGACTTTCTCCTGAGACTTTATAATAACATTTGACAATGCTGCACCGTTGTAACTTCTGCGTTTTACGGTAAATGGTTCAACAGATGTAGGCAGAGCTGCAACTCCTGATACCAAACCGGCTTTCATTCTGACAGACAGACGTGGAGCCACGGCTTTTCCAGTGTTTGAATTGCAGAAAATAACAAGAGATGCTTTTTCCTTTTCTGCGACTTCTGAAATCATCATTGTATAAAGTTGATTGTCAAGATTTTCATATTTTGAATCTGTGATAGTTACAACTTTATTTGCTCCTATTTTTGCAAGTTTTTCCAACTCGTCGTTTCCAACACTGCCAACAGACAATGCTACAACTGGAGCAGATATGTTTTTTGCAACAGCAACAGCATAGGCAACAGCTTCTAAAGCATGTTTTTTAATTTTGCCGTTTCTGTGTTCTGTAAAAACTAATATAGACATGGTTTTAAATTTTTAAGTTTGAAAATCAAGAAATTAAATGGCTTTTGCTTCGTTGTGCAACAGGTCAACTAGTTTGTCAGTATCGTCTGCTTCAACCATTTTACAAGCCGCTTTTGCAGGAGGAAGTTCGAAAACACCCATTTCCACAAGTGGCTGCACATCAGTTGCAGGCACCACTGTTAGTGGTTTGGTACGTGCCATCATGATCCCGCGCATGGCAGGTATTCTTGGATTGATACAAATTCCTTTTTGAACAATAGCAAGAAAAGGCGTAGGGATAGATATTGTTTCTTTCCCACCTTCAATTTCACGTTTCAGTATTATTTCATCATTGTCAATGTCGAAAGTTGAAACAGATGAAATAGATGGAATATTGAGAAATTCGGCCACCATAGCACCTACAGCTGAGGCGTTGTAGTCGCTGGATTCAATTCCGGCAAGAATAATATCGAAATTTTGATCTTTAACTGCTGCTGCAATATTTGCGGCCACAGTAATAGAATCCGTTGGATCGACATCCACCCTGATTGCATCGTCCGCACCAATGGCCAAAGCCTTGCGGATTGTTGCTTCAGCATCTATTTTGCCAACATTGATGACTGTTACTTTTTCAATTTTGCTGCCTGCCTGTTCTTTCAGTTCTATGGCTCTGGTCAATGCCAGTTCATCCCATGGGTTAATGACCCACTGAACACCGGTTACATCAAATTTTGTCATATCCCCTGAGAATCTGACTTTAGTAGTCGTGTCCGGCACATTTCCTATACACACTAGAATTTTCATGTCAAAATAATTTTAGACTGGTTAACTAATTAATTGATTATCAGATCACTTAGTGATTTTCTTTGGTTTTTTCCTCAGAAAACGATCATTTGATTAGATTCTGCGAAATTACTGTTTTTTCAAACAATAGCAAAACTATGAAAGTTTCTTGTATATAATAGAAACCAGTGATTTGTCGTCACCACCCATGTTGATTGATAAGGCGTATGGGCGGTTTGCAGGAATCTTTATTTGTGCGTCACCAGCTTTTCCTGTGAGTTGTTCCAAAATCGTTACTGCTTGGTGAACTCCTGTTGCACCTGTGGGATGTCCCCAGCCAACAAGACCTCCTGTTGTATTGAATGGGATTTTTCCGGTACGGGAAGTATTGCCTTCGCTGACGAATTGTGCTCCCTTGCCATGTTCAGCATATCCGATTGCTTCGGTGGCCAAGATTCCGGCTATTGAAAAACAGTCGTGACATTCAACGGTGGCAATATTATCTTTTGTAAGTCCAGTAGATTCAAAGACTTTTTTTACGGCAGCAATGGTTGTTTCAAGTACGGTGAGTTCAGTAGGGTCTTTGGTGATGTTATATTCAGCCATTCCAATTCCAACTACTTCTATGGCTTCACTCATGGGAATGCCACAGCGTTTTAATCCTTCTTCAGAAACGACGACAATTGCAGATGCACCGTCTGAAACTTTTGAGCAGTCGAACACATTCAGATGGTCAACAAAAGATTTTCCGTTTGGTTCTGTCATTCCTATGGCCATCAAATCTTTGGTTGTATTTTGATATTCTTGTGCTGTAGGACACAGACGTGCATTTTCAATTGCATTCTTATACCATGTAGCCATGGCATGGCGGGTATAGTCATATCCGAACTTTTTGTAATAAGCACCTGCTCTGTCGCTAAATTTTCCTGGGAAAAAGTGTGCATAACCTGTCTTTCTTTCCTTAGCCCAGCCGGCAGCTGCTAAAATATCTGCACCGTAAACAGCTTTAACAGTGTTCTGAACTTCAACGCCAATTACAAGAACAACTTCAGCAGTTTCAGCAAGCACGGATTTTATTCCTGTGGCAAGTGCGAGAGCTCCCGAACTGCAAGCACCTTCGGTTCTGACAGCGGGTT
>Ga0265295_1003487_pt1 | contig 22842 bp, 19 predicted proteins | sample Munlansysbiofilm_FD_192503 | JGI IMG/M metagenome (GOLD analysis project Ga0265295, IMG submission 192503) | Leachate microbial communities from a municipal landfill in Southern Ontario, Canada - Methane capture system biofilm | ecosystem: Engineered > Solid waste > Landfill > Unclassified ...
ATACATAAGTTTCTCCAGAAGACACAGTTAAGCGCAATATTTTGATCAAGCATAATGGTGTCAACAAGAATTTACGCTCATATCATGAGATTCTGCAGTAAAAGTATAAAGAGTCACCGAAATTGAAAATCGGAGGAATGTGGTTTTTTAAGTTCTCTTTTCTATCCATTTAGGTCACCAATATTGCACCCCCACTACTTTCTCTATTCGTTTGCTCTATTTCTGCTCATTATCTCCTCATGAGATGAGGACATCATGAGGGAAAGATAAGCGAAGTGCGAAGGATTGCAATGGCTTAGCTCCATAGAATCGTTAGTACTCACTGCACTTGTTCTCAATAATAGATTTAAAGACAATTAATTAAGCGAGAACTTTGCACATCCATATATAGCAGTTTATTTATGCACGAGATGTCGGTTTGGTAAGCTTATTTTGATAGTAGCTATGCCTACGAACCACCTTTGTAGCATGAGGCTCCGCTTCATACCCCGATTATTCAAAGGTCTATTATATTGGTTCTGTCTTGACAAAAATGGGCATAAAAAAACGATAGTATGCAAAATCATTAAATATTGAGGCGATAATGACAGATAATCTCGAGGTTTGTTCCTATTTAACACCCGAACGTGTTCTTTGTTTGGATTCAAGCAGTAAACAAGATATTTTGTCTAAAATGGCAGATCTGATTGGGCAAGATCCCAGCGTGAAAGATGCCACTACCATGAAGAAAGCGATATTTATGCGTGAAAAGACCATGAGTACTGGAATTGGGGAAGGTGTTGCAATTCCACATGCTCGTACAACAGCAGTTGAAGACTTTGTAATTGCATTTGCAAAGATTAACGAAGGCATAGAATTTGATGCTGTGGACGGTAAACCTGTTTACTTAATATTTATGATAGTGGCAAACAACAACCAGGACAAGAAATATGTTAAATTACTATCGCGGTTGATGTTGAGGATGAGAAAGCATCAACTAGTTGAAAAATTGATGCAGGCAACAAACCCCAAGGAAATCTATGAGATATTGGTGGAAAGTAAATAATGCAAGATGTTTATCTACTCTCCTTTATGGGAATATGCTTGTTGTTTTCATTAATAAGCGGGAGAGGAGCTAACTATATAAAGGTTCCTGTAATTATTGGATACATAATTACCGGAGCTATTTTTGGTCCAGCAATAATTGCTTATGTGAACTTGAATCAAGTAGAGAGTCTTAGCTTTATCAATCTCATAACATTGGCGTTAATTGGATTTAATATTGGTTCGGAATTACGGTTTAAAGAGTTGCGGCAGATGGGCAAAAAGATCATTATTATTGTGGTACTGGAAGCGAGTGTTGCATTTGTAGTGGTAGCAACTGCCACGGCAATTGCCCTTAAGAGCATTCCCATGGGAATTATCTATGGGGCTTTGGCTTGTGCTACTGCACCAGCAGGGACGATAGACGTAATTCGTCAGTATCACGCCAAGGGAGAGCTTACTTCTACGCTATTTGCAGTAATGGGTTTAGATGACATATTCGCTCTTATTCTTTATTCACTGGGGATTCCTTTAGCTGGAATTATGTTAGGTGCTCAAAACCTGAGTGTTTCACATGCAGTGATTGGAGCCATTGGGGATATTCTGCTCGAGATTATTTTGGGGGCAGCAATAGGTTATCTTCTGGTTATATTTGCTCGTTATATACACGAACAATCTCTATTCCTTATTTATTCTTTGGGTTCATTGTTTATTATGTGTTCTCTAGCAGAATTTTTGGGTATTTCCCCAATATTACTTACAATGAGTGCAGCCATTATAATGACAAATAACAACGGAATTATCACCAAAAAATTTACTCATTCTCTAACTCAATGGTCTCCTCCGGTGTATTTAATGTTTTTTGTTTTGTTGGGCTCACGTCTAGATTTCGGTGAAATAGCCTCTTATTCCATGTTGATAATTGCTTATATCATCTTTCGTAGCATTGGGAAGTTTGGCGGAGCCTGGTGGGGAGCAAAAATAACGAAATCTGAATCTAAGATTCGTAAGTATCTGGGTTATACCTTACTCTCTCAAGCTGGAGTGGCTATTGGCTTAAGTTTGGGAGCAGCAAGTATTCTTTCTGAATTAGGATTAGAAGCAGAGGCTACCCAAGTACTAAGCGTAATGACTGCATCCACTTTCTTAATAATGTTAATTGGTCCCGTATTGGTTAAATACGGGCTTGGCAAAGCCGGAGAGCTGAGAGTTAAAGAATGATTTTAGGAGATACGCGATGTACATGATTTTACATTTGTATAACGATAAATATTTAGATGATGTAATTCTGGCTCTATCAGAAGCAGGAATTGAGGATACAATTGTGTTAAGTGGTGAAACACTTGGGCAAAAAATGCTTTATGATATTCCTCTATTTGCGTCTTTTAAGGAATCTCCAGACATCCGTCAGGGATATGGAAGCGTGATAATGGGCGTTGCAGAAAAGAATGATATCGATTTTGCCATACAAGAATTGAAGGAATCTGGACTAGATCTTATCAATATGGGAATGGTAAAGGTATTCTTGGTACCAATAACATGTATAGTAGAATAACTAGATAAGCAATTTAAAGAATTAATCAATGATGATCTCTACTAATAATAAGACTTGGGCATTTAATTGTAGCAATAGATCTTGTTAAAGCAGAAAAAGATTGACTGCTTTGGGAATCTTACAATAATTGATTTGATAATGATAATACGTTGTGTTTTAATCACATCAAGAAGAATATTCATGGGAGATAATATGCGTCGATTACTGATTGCTGCAATATTGATAAGCCTGCTGATAGGTGCTTGTGGAAAAACTCTGACAACCGGTAAAACCAGAGTAACATTTTGGCACGGACTAAGCGGACCCTTAGGTGATACACTAAATGAAATGATCATGGAATTTAATCGTAATCATGACGATATAGAAGTAGTGGCAAACCCTATCAGTAGTTATACCGCATTATCTCAAAAACTAATGGCATCAATCCAGGCAAAAAAGCAACCGGACATAGCTCAGGTTTTCGAAAGTTGGGCATCTAAATATATAGAATCTGGAGTATTAGCATCACTAGATGAGTTGATTGCCGAAGATGAAGATTTTGATGAAGAGGATCTGAAAGATGTATATCCGGTATTTAGAAACTCCAATACATTTAATGACACATTATATTCATTCCCTTTCAATAAAAGCGTAAGAGCATATTTTTACAATAAAGATGAGTTTTACCGGGCTGGATTAGATCCAGAGAGCTTCCCCCAAACATGGCAGGAGTTCAGGGATTATGCAAAATTACTTACCAGAGACACTGATAATGATGGTGAAATAGATAAATATGGTACAAATTTCAATGTAAACGAATGGCAATTTGTGAATCTATTACATCAAGCAGGAGGTACCTTAATAGACGAAAAGGGGAATCCTGCACTAAATAGTCCGCAGGGTGTAGAAGCACTTACATACATAACCGATATGATGTACAAAGATCAAACTGTATATTTGGTGCGTGAATATGAAGGTCAGAATGACTTCTTGGCTGGAATTGTTGCTATGTATGAAGGATCCAGTGTTTCAATTACTCATATGCGACAACAACCCATCAACTTTAATATCGGTTATGCGCCATTACCAAGTTACCGTACTAATCAGAGCGCAGTATCTGGAGCAAATATTGTAATATTCAAATCTGGAGATAGGAAACGAGAACGAGCAGCATGGGAATTCATTAAATGGTTTACCGATACTGAACAGACAGCTCGCTGGAGCATTGCTACAAGCTATATGCCGGTGCGAAGAAGCGCAATGAGAAGCGATACGATCGTAGATTTTTTAGAAAAATATCCACAATATCAAGGTATTTACGAGCAGCTTGAAACAGCGGTATATGAACCCCAAACTGCTGCCTGGTTTAAAGCCAGACCCGAGCTTAAAAGCTACCTGGAAAGAGCGATGCGCAATCAAAGCACACCCAAAGAAGCTTTAGACGGTGCAGCGCATAAATTTGCCGAGTTAATTGCCGAAGAAGCACGGTGATCATTTTTTAACTTGACAAAGAACGGGAATTATTAGTTTTGAGAAAAATATGTGCCGAAGTGGTGAAATTGGTAGACGCAGTGGACTCAAAATCCACCGGGCTTCTTGCCCATGCCGGTTCGATTCCGGCCTTCGGCACCATACTTTGCAAGGAGTATCATTGTTCATTTGTTAAGCGGCTAAATTCTATGAAAGTTATGACAATTCGCATCACAGAAATTTTTATTGAATTATATTGTTTGTGTGCGAATATTGTCCCAAGATACACGGGGATATATATGCGCCCTGCTGAAACCATAAATCAAGCCTGAAACCTGTGGAGGTATAGATGTCATTAAGACGCATCACCTTAAGCCTTATCCTTGTAATTGTTTTTGCAGTACCCTTAACTGCAATATCTCAAGGTTCCCTACTCTTTCTCACCTTTGAACCCGGTGGTCGCGCAAATGGAATGGGCAGAGCATACACAGCTGTAGCCGACGACGCATTTGCCATGTGGTGGAATCCGGGAGCAACTGCATTTAATCGCGAAGGACAACTTGCCCTGAACCATATACCATGGCTACAAGGCTCTGGATTGAACGATATGTTCTATGAATACTTAGGCTGGAACCAGTATTTTGAGGGAATCGGAAATTTAAATGCTCATATAGTGCTACTGGATGCAGGAACACAAGAACATACTGATTCAAACCAAGTTTATTTGGGAACTTTTCATCCCTTCGATATAGCCGGAGCTGTTGGCTATTCTTATGAAATGATACCAGAGATATTAGGTGTTGGGGCAAATTTTAAGCTTATCTATAGCTATCTTGCGCCCGGAACTGGATCAACCGAGAAAGAAGGAAAAGCTTTTAGTTTTGGCTTCGACTTGGGAGCAAAATACCGCAATGCAGCCAATATCAATGGATTAGATTTAGCGCTTGTATTACAAAATCTTGGTCCGGATGTTACTTTTGTAGATCAAGATCAAGCAGACCCATCACCAATGACTGTGAGAGCTGGTGCCGCATATAGAGTGCTTGATAATCCCATGAGCCGGTTTACGATATCTGCCGAAGCAAGTAAGATGTTGGCAAATGAAGATCCCCTGTTTAAAAGATTCGTAACTGGCTGGGAGCATATAGATGAAACCATTTATTCTGCTGGTGCTGAATACTTATATCTGGATCTCATCGCCTTGAGGGGAGGATATTTTGCTGATACTGCCGGTAAAATTACAGGACCTAGTTTTGGTGTAGGACTTCAATATACATTCGACCAAAAGTATAAACTGACTGCTGATTTCTCGATGGTTCCCGGTGGAGAACTAACCGATTTTAATAAAGTATTCTCTCTGGGTGTTGAATACTAATTCTATGCAGTTTAAACAGTGGAAGCAGATCGCTATGATCTGCTTCTGCAAGTTTTTAAAAATGAATCATTAAACAAGGAAATCATGAAAAGAATAAGCCTCTCTGGGCTGATTGTCGTGTTGGCAATGATTATGATACCCGCAACATATTGCTCTCAGCTTTTTGCCCAAAAAATGAACTTACACCCTTACCCCAAAACAAACAAGCCTAAGATTCATCCTTATGCCTCGCTATTAAAGCAAGAGAGTACTTTTGAACATGCTCAAAAAAATAAGGGCGACTATCGAAAACTATTGGTGATATTGGTAGATTTTCAAGAAGATGAAGATCCCTTGAGTACTGGAAATGGAAAGTTTCAACTTGAAGAAGATGCTGACTACCTATTCTCCATTGGCAAGCCTCCCCATGACCGTGAGTACTTTGAAGCAAACCTAGAAGCTATGCGCCATTACTATAGTGCTGCTTCAGCGGGATATTACGATCTTATTTATGATGTTTGGCCAAAGGATAAGGCTGCATACACACTTTCACAACCGATGTCCTATTACAACCCCCCTAATGCAAATTCTGAGCTTTTTGTTAGCAAGATGGAAGAGTATTTTAAGGAGGCATTTGAAACCGCTGATAATGATGATCCCCAAATTGAATTTGGACAATATGCTCATTATATGATTATTCATGCTGGTTCAGATTGGCAACACGATTATGCCGGAGACAGTCCCGTAGATATTCCCTCGTTTTTTATCCGAGTAGGAGATGGTAAGCAAGCCGAGGTTGACAATGGAGATCACGAGATATTTCATGCTTGTAATGTGCCTGCTACGATATCTCAAGATTTTGATTTCATAGAAGAGGGTGGCAAAATTACTCATACAGGTTATGGTGCATTAAATGCGGTACTATTTCATGAATTTGGACATTCATTGGGGCTAGTAGACTTATACAATGTTTATAGTTTCTCACCAATGGTTGGTATGTTCGACATTATGGATAGTGGCGGATCCGGTATTTCAAAATTCGATTTGGGCAATGAAAATGACGATTATGTTTTAGTGGAAGGAGCCCTACCCACATTACCAGGTGCATTTAGTCGGTCTTTACTTTTTGAAGATATTTTTCGGAGTAATGGTTTATACAAGGACATTAGCGAATATGAAGCTTTAAGCACGATAGAGATAGCAAGTAGTAGTATGATTCAGGATGAATATGTTAAGCCAAATATTATTCGCTATCAGATTAGCCCAGATGAGTACTATTTGATAGAAAACCGCAATTTGGATCCTGATGGTGATGGCTTCACATCTGTTTATGCAACTTTAAACGGAAGGGTTATTCTTCATCCGGTTGCCTTCGGCGACCCAACAAATAAACCAACTTATGAGTACGACTATCTTTTGCCATCGTTTTTGGACGGAGACCTTAATGTAAAAGGAGGTGGACTGCTGGTATGGTATGTGAATGAAAAAGTTCTTTACCAAGAAGGTAGTGTTCTCGACGATGGATCATTTTGGTCTAATTTTGAAAACAACACTGTAAACACTAGTTTTAATAGACCTAGTGTAATGGTGTTAGAGGCAGATGGCATTCGGGATTTGGGAGAGTATTATTCTCAATACTGGACTGGTACACCCTATGAGTATTTTCATGCTAGAAAGCCATCATTTGGTGCTTATGGAGAGTTTATAGAATGGAGCGATGAAGAATGGCGTCCACGTCTTAGTGCACAATCTGAGCCAGCTTTAGTAAATGAAGCTGGATTAGGAGGCCAATTCTTCTTTGATAATATAAGTGATCCTGCCCCGATTATGACCTGTACTTTAGAAAGTTCATTGTGGGATACCACAAAAAGTATTTTTGTAGAATCCAGCCCCTTGGCTGCCCAGCCTATATCGACTGATTTCTGTGAATTATCTATGCCATTTTTTGGTAGCGGTGGACTTAGACTCTTTTGTGATCTTGGTGGAGAATGGATAGAGATGATAGAGCCCGTCCAGATTGAAGAATGGGATTTTGATTTTCCGGCAATTAGTATCGAAAACAGCATTACTGGTGATAAGGAAATTGTGGGTGTAAAGGATAACACATTGAGATTTATGCTGGTCAGCACGATTGGTGTAGCGGAAAACGCAATAGAGTTTTCGGGAACACTTGCGCAACCAATTGAAATAGATAACAATCTTTATACTCATGTTGGCGATACAATATTTAGAGTATCAGACTACATTATCGCAGATAGTACTTCAGTAGAAGACCTCAAAAATATTACGGGGTTTAGTGGCACCATTATTGCTCTTTCTGAAAGAAACTTCCATCTTCTGGATGCACAACAACTATCGTTAATTGATGCGATTGAATTGCCTGAGATATTTGGAGAGTACGAACCTATTGTTTGCAAATCCGACAAAGCAGTAGAAGTATTCTTAACTGCCAACAGCGGAAATATCTATCGCTATACTTATGCCCTAGATAGAATGGATACAACTAATCTGAACCTAATATTTAGGAATCCGAGCTCATATTTACCTTCTCAGCCTGCTCTTCTGGCAGATTCCAGCAAAGACCTAAGGCTTTTTTTCGGTTTAGGCAACAATGCATACCTCATTAACTACAATGGATATCTAAATCAGGGCTTTCCACGCTGTTTAGATAGGATTACTATAAGCCCCAATGGGAACTCAAAGGTTGTTAGATTTGAAGATGAGACAATTCTGTATCTTCAAGTAAATAGTCAAGGATACGTAGCCATCTCCGATAGGGGAGAGCTTCGTCCTGAATTTTCGATGTTGGTACCATATCATAGCGAGATTGAGCATCCGGCTTGGACGGATATTTTATATTATGATGCAGTAAATAGCAGATTATTGTGGTACTATACAATAGCGAATCCGGGAAAAAACATTGGCTACATTCACTCAATAGACGGATTAGATGAAAACCCAATATTGTGGAATGGGTATCAAAACTCGGGTTCTGGTGTGGTTTTTGGAAGTATTCAAGCAGAGCCTGGCACTACCCATGAGGCATTTAATGCTTTTGTTTTTCCCAGTCCAGTTAGTAAAGAGTATTACCACTTGCGTGTGGAAAATGCGCCAGCAGACATAGAGATAAATATTTATGATATTTCAGGATTGAAAGTTCAATCCCATAAACTACAGCATGAGCCGAGATTGGATTTAGAGCTAAGTTCAAAAAAGCTCAGCTCGGGAGTATATCTGGTTAATGTAACTAGTGGAAATAAAATAAAAAGCTTTAAATTTGCCGTGGAGAAATAGGAAGTATCTTATGCGTAAAATAATAATATGCTTAATGCTAATGACTATAGTAAGCAGTGTTTTTGCCCAAAATGCCGAAGATTGGCTTTGGGAGAATGAAACACCTAAAGAAGAAGAGCTTAAAGCAGATTTTATTCAAGTTAATTACGAAAAAAAGAATGCTCGAACCGCAATGGTAATGTCGATGTTATTCCCCGGCGCTGGACAATTTTACGCAGATCGTAGCGCTTTTACCACATATCTGTTTCCAGTCTTAGAGGCTGGCATGATTGCGGGAATTGTATACTTTAATAAGCGTGGCGATGATAAAACTAAGGATTACGAATACTATGCAAATGGTGAACTTATCGATTATACTCTCCCAAACGGTGAAGTGATTCAAAATACTTTCCGATACAGCAGAGAAAGGCAAGAAAGAGTAGAAACCTTACTATTGAATTTAAACTCGGCAGATATCTACGAACAATCATACTTTAGATTGGATGATAACAACACTCAACACTTCTATGAAGATATTGGCAAATACGCTCATTATGTATTTGGATGGGCAGATTGGTATTATACTTTTGCTACTGACGAAAGTGGTAGTTTTCAAGGTCCGAATTGGAGTCCCTCTGGTTACGATACTGATCCCCCCAATCCTAATTGGACATGGTCTGGCAACTATCCATTATACGATGTTCCCGAACGAGATTTATACATGGATCATGAAGTTAGAAATGATAGTCATGATTTCAGTATTATGCGCAGAAAGTACATTGAGATGCGTAATGAAGCAAAAAGCGATTATGCAATTTCGCGAGCATTCACTTTTGGCTTAGCGTTTAATCATATTGCTGCCGGTCTGGATGCCATACGCCTGACAAGAAAAGTGAATCGGGGAGCTATAACCGATAGGGGAATAAGAATGCAATATTACACTCGTTTAAGAAACGATAAATTAACCCCAACACTTTCTTTTAACTGGAAGTTTTAATGAAACACAGATTTGTTCTAGTCTTAATGCTCTACCTGTTTGGTGGTGCTCTTTTTGCCCAATCTCGCTTTGCATACATTGGTATGAGTGCTTTAGTTCCCGGAAGCGGAGAGATTGCCATGGGAAAAACTAATCGTGGATTATTTTTACTTTCTTCAGAAATTATAGCGGCATACAGTTTTTTTAAAACAGATCAGGATATGAATTTGCAAAAAAACAGGTATAAACGTTATGCTAATGAATACGCCGGTGTACCCTTAGATTCTCCACAGGGTCATTACCAATATGTACAAGAATACATCAGCAGCGATGATTACAATGAATATATTGAAATGGTAGTTAGAAACTATTACCTAATCTCTAACTACGATCCAGTGAGTTATGCCGAAACTATAGCCGCAGAGAGCTTTAGTGGAGATGAACAGTGGGAGTGGCAAAGTATTGAACACTGGCAAACCTATAATAGCATGCGGCGTAAGCATCAAAAAATGAAGATTAATCACAATCTTGCCTTGGGCATAATGCTGTTAAATCGTGCTATTAGCATTGTAGATACTGCGTTACTAAGCAGAAACATGAATATTTACGCTGGACTAAGTGGCTATGATGGAGTATCGCTAAACTGTGAATTGAGGTTTTGATGAAGAATCTGAAATACTTACTCATCCTTTTAATGTGCGCAGCCTCAGTTGCATCGCTGAATGCTCAAAAAAAAGACTTCCTAATGTCTCTGTTAATTCCCGGATACACACAAGTGAAAAATGGCAGAACTTATGGTTATGCGCTTGTTGCAGCTGAAGCACTTGTTATTGGCAGTCAGTTATATCTAAAAAGTGAAGCAAATCTGCTTAAAGAAGAATCCTATGTTTATGCAGTGAAATATGCTCATATAAATCCTGGTGACTACGATCAGGAGTTTCTAAAAAATTTGGGCAAGTATAATAGTAGCGGTTATGACGCTTTGGGCTATAATGCAGCTGTAAGAGCAGAGGCTATGCGATTGTATTCTGCCGATCCAATTCAACAACAGCAGTATATAGACGATCATGCCTATCTGGATGATAAGTATTTTAGCTGGGAAACCGAATCAGATAGATCTCAGTATAATCAAATGCGGAATAAAGCACAAGATTTTGAATCTTTTGCTAAGCTAGCCTTGGGAGTAACAATCCTTAATCACCTTATTAGTGGGATCGATGTTTTAAGGTATAATGCTCAAGAACGTAGGGCGAATTTCAGTGTAGATGTTCGGCACAACGTACCCCAAGTGAAGCTTTCGGTAAAATTCTGATGAAAAAACCTCGAATTCTCTTATGTGTATGTGGGGGCATAGCGGCATATAAGGCTATAGATCTTGCCAGTAAGCTTTATAAGATTGGCTACGATATCCGTACCGTCCTAACCGAAGCTGCCAACAAGTTTGTAAGTCCCGTAAATTTCTCTGCCATAACGCATGGCGAGGTTTATTCAACACTATGGTATGAAAATGATGCCATACCCCATATAAACTTGGCAGATTGGGCAGATTTGATAATTGTTGCCCCTGCAAGCGCAAATACTATAGCCAAAGCAGCCCATGGTATTGCGGACAATCTACTTAGTTCCATTATTCTTGCATACACCAAACCTATACTATGGGTACCTGCAATGAATGTGCACATGTATCAAAATCAGGCAACAATAGATAATATTGCATTACTACACAAGAGGGGACATTTTATAATTGAGCCAGATACCGGCTTATTAGCTTGTGCATACAGTGGGAAAGGCAAGTATCCTCCAAACGAAGAGCTTGTTTTTGCCATTCGCACCTATTTGCAATATGGTCGTGATCTTAAAGGGATCAAAGCATTGGTTAGTGCCGGGGCAACTAAAGAGGCTATTGACCCCATGCGCTTTATAAGTAATCGATCTTCTGGGAAAATGGGGTTATCTTTGGCTCGCGCACTTTGTTTAAGGGGAGCTGAGGTTACTTTAGTTTATGGTGCGATTAGCACAGAACTGCCATATTACTTAAATGATGCGATTGAGGCTGTTTCTGTGGAAGAAATGCACAAAGAAATGATTGCGCATTTTCAACAATGTAACTGGGTGTTCATGTGTGCCGCTGTGTCAGATTACAAACCAGAATCTTACAGTAGCGAAAAAATTAAGAAAGGTAAAGATTTGTGTATAAAACTACGAAGCACAAAAGATATATTACAGGAACTTGGAGAAACTAAGGCCCCTGGCCAAAAACTGATAGGATTTGCTGCTGAAACTTCTGATATTGTTAAGAATGCAAAACTCAAACTGCAGAAAAAGAATTTGGACATTATCGTAGCAAATCATTTAAATAATGCCGGAAAAGATACTAACGAGATAACAGTACTTAGTTGTGATTCATCTTCCCAAACTGCTCAAGGCGATAAATTTGATCTTGCCCACAAGATTGTGGATATTACCAAAAAATCATGAATACGATTCTTATTAGCGGAGCAAATTCTCATATAGGCAGCTATCTTGCCCATATTTATGAGGCTGAAGGCAAAAAGCTTCTACTTCTATACCATAAGCACAAACAGCGCATAAGTGATCTCAAATCTCCACAAATATCAGTGGATCTTAGAGATTATGAAGCTGTTTCAAGGTATCTTACAAATTATTTGGATAACATAGACGCAATGATTCACTGTGCTGCGGTTAGGAGTGAAGACCATCAGTTATTGGATGAAACAAAACCAGATATTTTTTATCGTGTTTTAGAAGATAATATCTATCCGGCATATAATTTACTTAAGCTAATTATCCCAAGCATGCGAAAGCGATCTTTTGGTAGAATTATACTTTTTAGCTCGGATGTAAGCAAAACTGGTTTGGCAAGAGGATCAGCTTATGCGGCGGCAAAGGCAGCTATTGCTAATATCGCAAAAAGCTGCGCTCTCGAAAACGCCGAATACAATGTATTGGTTAATTGTATTGCCCCCGGGCCCGTTGAAACCAATACAAATAAAGATTTTACTGCAGACTATCAGCAGTTTAGAGAACAATATTTTGCCAAACATCTTGAACAAGCTGCATCAAAAGCATTAGTGAAAAAAGATGAATTGAAGGCAGTAACAGATCTTCTTCTTTCATCCAATCTTCGCAATCTATGCGGAGAAGAAATAGTTATAAATGGAGGAAAAGCATGAAACGATATATACTAATAATACTAATACTATGGGCAATGGGTTTAAATGCTCAAGTATTCATGGATGGAGAAAGGCTTACTTTCAAAGTTAAGTATGGCATTGTTAGTGCCGCAGAAGCAACCTTGGAAGCTCGAACCTCTGTTTATCAGGGTGTTCCGGTTTGGTATCTTAGCACCAACGCAAAAACTTACAGTTTTTTCGATAAATTTTTCCGCGTGCGTGACAGGGTTGAATCTTGGTGGGACAAAGAATCATTATTGCCTTACAAGTTTGCAAAAAACTTGCAGGAAGGAAAATACCGACAACACCGCGTTCATATTTACGATCATCCCAGGCGAAGAACTACATATCAGAGGTGGTCTTTTAAAGACAATCGATTTGATAATAATGAAATGGATATGCCCATAGATTCGCAGGATATTTTAAGCGCATTTTACTACGTACGTCATCAACCTTTACAAGTTGGACAGAGCATTATGGTAAACATTACAGCAGATGGTAGAAATATGCCTAGCGAAGTAGTTGTTCACCGTAAGGAAAAAATCAATACAATATTTGGCGAAGTTGAATGCTTGGTTATCGAGCCCAAACTTGCCGGAGAAGCCGTGTTCAAACAAACCGGTAGTATCCTTATATGGGTTACAAACGATTCCTATAAAATTCCGGTTAAACTAGTAAGTAAGATATCATTTGGCTCCTTCACGGCAAGCTTAACTGAAGCTCAAAAGGTACCGTTAAAACTGAAATGACACAAGATCTACACAGAAAAATTGCATATCATTATATATTGCCAAGAGAGCTTATTGCTCAGTATCCACTGGCAAAACGTGAAGCATCGCGATTGATGTGCCTAAGCTGTGAAAATAACTCAATTCATAACAGAATGTTTACGGATTTACCTAGTCTTCTACGGGCAGGGGACTTATTGGTGCTTAATAATAGCAAGGTATTTCCTGCCAGGCTTTTTGGTAAAAAAGAAAATGGTACCCCAATAGAAGTTTTGCTTTTAAATCCCCTCGCTGAACCCGATTTGTGGAAATGCCTGATTTTCCCTGCTAAAAGGATAAAAAAAGAGCAGTATATAGTATTTTCCAACAATATGAAAGGATGGGCATATCCAGAAAATGACGATGGCATGCGTAAGATAAAACTGGAATATGAAGGTGATTTTTGGCAAGAAATCGAGAAAATTGGTCATATTCCACTGCCTCCTTATATTAACCGTCCCGATGAGCAAAATGATAGGCTGCGTTATCAAACTATTTATGCCTCAGAAAACGGTTCTGTAGCCGCACCAACAGCAGGTTTGCATTTCAGTAATGATCTTATGCTGAACCTAAAGAATATGGGAGTGGAATTTGCTGAACTTACCTTACATGTTGGCATTGGTACCTTTAGACCGGTTAAAACTGAAGATATTACTAAACATATAATGCATAGTGAATGTGTAGAAATATCTGAACATACTGCCAAGATTATTAACCAAGCCAAAACAGACCTACGCCGAGTTATTGCAGTTGGCACAACTTCGGTTAGAGCCTTAGAAAGCTTTTGGGAGAAAGACAAATTAACCTATGGTAATAGGTGGACTGATATTTTTATATTTCCCGGATATGTGTTTAAGGTTACTGACGCTATAATTACCAATTTTCATTTACCAGAATCTACTCTTTTAATGATGATATCGGCATTTGCTGGTTACGATTTTATTCGCAAAGCCTACCAAATAGCCGTAGATGAGCGTTACAGATTTTTTAGTTATGGCGATGCCATGTTTATTGAAAAATGATGGAAAGAAGCTACTTTTATTACAATGTACTAGATAGCACAATGTTAGAATACCAACGTTTGCGTGAGTATAACAACGGAACCATATGTGTGCGAACAGATTATCAAGGTGATGGAGTGGGAAGAGACAACCATAATTGGCTTTCTCCTACAGGAGGATTGTGGTTTACCTTCGATATCGTCTTTAGCGGTTTTGTAAGCTCGTTTGGGTTGTATACTGGTTATTGCCTACATCGCGAATTGTGCCGACTATTCTATCCCCTGGCAGACAAACTACAGATTAAATGGACTAACGACATAATTTATGATGGCAAAAAATTAGGTGGAGTTTTGTGTAAAAGCCATCCTGGGCGCTATACAATTGGAATTGGTCTTAATACAAATAACGATATTGATAGTAGCTTAGGAAAATTTGGTGCTGTTAGCTTGAAGAATATTCTCAATACAAACATATCGAATGAACAGCTATGCTTCAGTTTGATCGATGCAGTAGAAAGAAATGTTCGCTTGCTATCTCATGAGATTACATACATCACCTATTGTAATGAGAATCTTTTTGGGAAAAACTGCAAAGCCTTGATTGATGTGGGAACAGAACCTTTTGAAGCCGAGATCTTAGGTATCGATTTGAAGGGCGCATTAATCGTAAGAAAAGGGATGGGTGAAATCATTAATTTGAGCTCAGGTTCAATTCTTAGTATTGAAGCTTTTTCTTGACAGATAGAGCAAACAAAAATCTTTGTGAAAGATAAATAATGAATATTCATAACCTGGAGGATCTAATGAACAGATTGTTGCTGATTGCCATGGTTGCCCTCTTGCTGATATCAGCTTGTTCGGTGAATACAGGCATGCCTCAACCTTCTCAAGTTGTTGAAAACTATAGTGGCTTGGTAACTAAAGTAGCCATTTTGCCTCTTAAAACCATGGATGCAAGAAGCAGGAACGTGCGAAAAATTCTCACGGTACGCGATTTTGACTATGTTTTTTCCGCTTACCCTCAATACGAGCTTTTAGACATGGAATTTGTTGCCGATGAATTCGAGGTTCTTGGTATTCCAAATGTTGATGATATGGAACTGGAAGAAATGAACGAGATTGCCGAGCTTACAGATGCCAATGTTATTGTTTTGGGGAATATAGCTTCCCTTAGAGCGGATCTTTTTACTCTTTCTCTTAGGTTCTATAGCGCTCGAACAAATGAGCTTCGTCAAGTAAACTTCAATGTCCCCAATATTAAAGAACAACGTTGGGAAAGCTTGAACAAAAATCTAATGGCAGAACTAGACCGCTTCATCACAAATGAGGTTGAAAAAATCTTTAACGTGGCTGCTAATTTCTATGCCGGAGGAAATTACCAAGAGGCTGAGAACCAACTTAAAGTAACAATTGGTTTAGATCCTGAAAAAATAGACGCCTATTACTATCTTGGCGCCACATATTATAAAACCGAACAGTATAGTTTGGCAGAAACTAACTTCAACAAAGCTCTTGAGTTAAATCCTGAACACTATCAAACGCTTGTTATGATGAACGAGATGTATGAAAAAACCGGCGAAAAAATGAAACGGATTGGTGTAATGGAAAAAATAGCAGCAACAAAAGATGATGCCGATCTGTGGTTGGTGATTGGCAATCTATATGCTGAAGAGCAAGATTATGAAAGTGCAGAAAACGCATTGAACAATGCCCTCAGTTTGAATGACGATAATCCTCGCGTAAAAGTACGTTTGGCATTTCTTCTTTACGATCAGGGACGTTATAACGATGCCTTGCCATATCTAGAAAGCGCCAATGAAACCTTTCCAGAAAATGATCTTATCTCAAGAAGGCTTGCAGTATCCTATCAACGTAGCGGACGCATGGCAGACGCAATTGCCAATTATGAAGGCTTGATAAGATTAAATCCCAACAACACACAAGCATACTTAAACGTTGTAAGTTTGTATCGCAATCAAGCAAGCGAAACTACAGATGAAACCATCAAACAAGAAATGAATAATAAAGCCATAGAAACCATGAATCAGCTTATTCGCATTCAACCCGATAATGCCCTGGCTTATCTCAATCTGGCAAGCATCTATCTTGCCATGGGCAATAACGATTTGGCAGAAACTAATGCTAATGCCGCTATTGAAAGAGACCCAAGCTTGTATCAATCCTACGTGATTATGGCTACGATAAATCAATCTAAGGGAACAAATGAATATAACCGCTTTGCGGATTTGGAAAGACTCGCAGCTGATGCTGTTGGCAGACAAGCGACTACTCTATCCAGACAGCGCGATGCAGCAAAAGCAAATGCAAATAGGTATTTCCGTAACGCTGTAGATCAACTTAATACAGCTCGGTCATTAACAGCCGAACCGGATATTCTGAATGATATTCAAAATAGACTTAAATCGCTTAGCAATTTAGTGTCTCAAACTCAGGGATACTAAATATAGATCCTCTTCTAATAAATGCAGCCTTAAAAAAGCTGCATTTTTTTTGACTCTTGGCCAAAGCCTTACCATAAGATTAAGGAAGGTTAATCCCGAGATGAACCTCATCTTCAGCATAATGTTAAGGTAAACCTTATTTAACGATTACCAAAAAGTGCAAGGGGGGGAAGAGCAATAAAAAGCTTAAGTTGAGTCCCAAATGTTGGTGTAAATTCCAACTCATTGTTTCTCTGGTTGTTTGAGGGCATCTGATATCCCAAGGTACTCATAATCTATGTAAGGCAAGAGACCCGTTGCATTGTTTTCATCTTTGTAAGCGATGTTAAGTCAAAAAAGTTCGGAAATCTCGTTATTATCGAGCGCAAAACCTGCAAATCGGACACTGTTTTGTACCATTTCTTGTACCTATATTTAACTTCAAATCTTGATAAAAATACTCTTAATGATATATGCAATATACCAGTATGGATTTCGTAAAAAAAGCATTGTAGTCTTGGATTTAGATCTGTTTTGGCACTTGCATTTGTCCAAGTAATCGCAATATGTAAATCTGGGTGAATCTTTATAGTCTATTTATCGCGATTTACATATCTTACTGATTATTATAGAGATATATGTTATACTGCAGAAATAACTAAATTCTACTTGACAAAAAAGCAGGATTAAAGGTTTATGCAACAACATACGCATACAGAACAAAAGCTGGGGGCGTAGTTCAGTTTGGTTAGAACGTCTGCCTGTCACGCAGAAGGCCGCGAGTTCGAGTCTCGTCGCTCCCGCCATAATATCGGACGCCTGTAAGGCGTCCTTTTTAATTGGGTTGCAATGAAGATATACTACAACATTCTCTTGGTGGGGTATAAGCTAGTAACAGAGCTGATCTTTTTTATCAGCCGTCCAATCTTGTGGCTAATTTTACCACTATTTAATTATCGTGAGTCAATAATAATTCCAGAATCCAATAATGATAATCCAGTATTGATTCACTGTTCATCTGTTGGTGAACTAAATGCTATTATCCCACTAGTAAGGCATCTGATCAAGGAAGGCATTCCTCTTATTATAAATACTGTAACAGTAACAGGAAGAGATTTGGCAAAACGTCAGTTTCCTGAATTGAGGGTCACGCTTGCCCCCCTAGATTTTGCATCATTAAGGTTTAAACAAATAAAGGCGATATCACCAAGATTAATAATTGTTGTAGAAACCGAAATATGGCCAATGATGCTGGATATATCGGCACGCATGAATGTAGCAGTTATATTTATCAATGCACGTATGAGTGATAAGTCTCTTGATAGATACCTGAGAATGAAAGGATTATTACGCTATTTAGGGAGAAATGTTCAACTTGTTTTAGCGCAGAGTAAAGATGATCAGCAACGTTTTAAGAAGATTTGGAATACAAGAGTTCTCGCAGCTGGAAATCTCAAGTACTGCCTCCAACTTACTCAGTATGACAATTTGAAAACCAGAGAAAAACTTGGCTTTAAGAAAAATGATAAGATTCTGGTATGGGGGAGTTCGCGTCCTGGTGAAGAAAACCTTTTAATGACAATCTTTCCCAGTTTGAAAGCAGAAATACCTAATTTACGAGTAATTTTGGCACCACGGCATCCCAAACGTTGTGATGAAGTAGAACGAATGCTAATAGAATACGAGTATTGCAAGCTCTCAGAATTGAGCAATGGCAGTTTATATGAAATATTATTGATTGATGGATTGGGATATTTAGACAAGGCTTATGCTATATCCGATTTAGCTGTTGTAGGTGGATCTTTTTATAATTTTGGAGGTCATAATCCTTTAGAGCCTGCTTTTTATGGTAAGGCAATAATAATTGGAGAATATCATGCTTCTTGTAAAAGTTCAGTTAATAAATTGGCTCAGAATAAAGCGCTAGTGGTATCCTCCATACGTACTTTACAGCAAGACATCATCAAACTTTTAAAAAACGATACCATGCGTGAAGAAATGGGGAAGAGGGCAAAAATAGTCTTGACTGAAAATGCCGAAGCTCTGGAAAATCACATAAAAGGAATTATGAAATGTCTACCATAATGCGTGAAGCAATGTTTTACAAGAACTTAAACAAGGAGACAGTGCAATGTGAACTGTGTCCTCATTACTGCGTCATTCATTCCGGTGAGCAAGGTAAATGTCGTAGCCGTGAGAATATTGAAGGTAAACTGTATGCCAACAATTATGCTCAAAGTATAGGCATAAGTATCGATCCCATCGAAAAAAAACCTTTATATCACTTTCGACCGGGTTCTCGCATTTTATCGTTAGGGCCAAATTCTTGTAATCTGAATTGCAAATTTTGTCAGAATTACAGCATATCTCAATTGCTTAGCCCCACAATCTCCATATCTATTGATGATCTTTACCAAACTGTATGCAGCAAATGCAAAATAAAACAAATAGCATTTACTTATACCGAGCCACTAACTTGGTATGAGTACATAATTGATTTTGCAGAAAAATACCCCGACGTAGATGTTGTATTGATATCCAATGCATATATAAATCCAGAGCCCCTAAAGAGAATCATACCTTATATTAAAGCGATAAATATCGATTTGAAGTCTTTCACAAATGAGTTTTACCAAGACCTGTGTAGCGGCTCAATCGATCCGGTTAAAAAGTCGATTGAAATGTGTGTAGCTGCTAATATTCATACCGAAATTACGCTTCTTTTGATACCGAGTCTGAATAATAATAGCAAAGAATTGGAATTGTATTGCCAATATTTGGCAGAAATCAATAAAGAGATGCCTCTACATATCTCTGCTTATCATCCGGATTATTTGATTGATACTCCTCCAACCTCAATAGACGATGTGGCTTCTGCTATTGCTATAGCCAAAAATAAGTTAGACTATGTGTACGGCGGCAATCTTCCTATAGATGATTATGCTAGTACTAAATGTCCCAATTGCGGTAAAGAAATAATTGAAAGAAGAATGCACTGGTGCCGTAGTACAGTTGAAGCTGATGCTCTTTGTCCCCATTGCAAACATAAGATTTATGGGGTTTATGATTTCTAAGTATCTTCGCAGCTTAACTATTGGTGACCTAATACTGGTGCTGCTCTGTTTGATCGTTGCAGCAGCTTTTTTTAAAGCCCAATATTCAAAGCCCCAAAAGGTATATGTTTATAAGGATGACCACTTACAAGGAAGCTATGAATTGAATAAAGATAGAATAATAGAAATTGATGAGCATGTTACAATTGAAATCGCTTATGGTAAAGCTCGAATAGCAAAAAGTGATTGTCCGGATAAACGATGCGTTAAGCAGGGATTTAGCAATAAGATGCCAATAATTTGTATGCCAAATCGCATAATGCTGCAGTTTAAGAATGCAGAAGATGAGCATATATTAATTCTTTATTAGGGGTTTCATGAAAGTAGCACTATATGCTTCAAATCATGGTTTTGGCCATGCTTCAAGAATATCTGCTTTAGCACAAAGCTTTATTGAGTTTGGAATATTTGTATATCTTTGCACCGATCGCCCTCAATTCCTATTTCAGGGGCTTGATTCGCAATTTGTTGTGTATAGGGAAACAAAAATCGATAGGGGAGTAGTGCACAAAGAAAATCTGATAAGCGATCTTCCAGCTACAAAGACAGCCCTTCTTGAACTATTTTCGAAACGAGAAGAATTGGTTGCCCAAGAAGTGGATTTTTTGCGAGATTCAGGTATAGATTTAGTAATTAGTGATATCCCATATCTAATCGTTGAGGCTTGTGGTTTTGCCAATATTCCTATATTTGGTATAAGCAATTTTGATTGGTACTTTGTATATCATGAGTTGTTTAATACGGATGAGGATCTTGTACCCGTGCTTAACACAATCTGGGCTCTGTATCGCCGTATGGATAAAACCTATTTGCTGGATTTGGGCTCTCGCGAGAGTGTTCCCGGATTTAAGGAACCTACTGAAGGTGGGTTGGTGTCTAGAACTAAAAATGCTTTCAAAGATATACACAACCAATATAACATCAACAAAGAGCAAAAGATACTGCTTCTAATGTTTGGCGGAGAGGGCAAGATTTCCCTTCCAATTAAGGAAATATGCGAAGCTTGGGATGGAGTGGTTATTAGTCCCTATCACCACGAATCAATGCCAAGACTAATTAATGTGCCGCAGGATGAAGACTTCTTAAGTCTGATCCATTTTTCAGATTTAATTATCTGTAAACCAGGCTACAGCACATTTGCCGAAATTTTAACTATGGGTAAATCCATGCTTTATATCCCGCGGAAAAACTATCCCGAAGAACGAGTTTTAATAGAAGGAGTAAAGCATTATCCCAATGCATTAATGGTTGAAGATTTTCCTAATCAGGTGGGGGAGATCCGAAAACTTTTTGCAACAATAAGTAAGACCGATTATAAATGGGAAGCATCAAACTCCTTCATCGTTGGAGATATGCTAAATGAATGGATAAAAATCCAGTTTCCTAAAGACAGAATTCTCAGCATTTTTGATTTGGGTTCAAACAATATGAACTACCTTTTGTATAATAAGAGCAGAAGCATGGTTATTCATCGTTTTTGGTGTACTACTGGATTAGCTAGAGGATTCAATAACGGCATGCTAGCAGATCAAAGTATGCATTGTGCCATATTAAGCATGAACAAGTTATTAATGAAGGATAAGCATATAGAATCCCATAAACGGTTAATTGCTACTGGAATAAGCAGAAAAGCAAAAAATGCAGCTAAGTTTATAGAATCACTCTCCAATTCTTACCAGATCAAAGCGAAAACAATTAGTGCAATGGAAGAATTAAAATACTCATGGCTTGCGGCACAAGAATATATGCAACCGACACAAGATAATGTAGTTATTGATATTGGTGGGTCAAGCACAGAGATATCTTGGGAACAAATTGATGGTGAACCAACTGGGGTTTCATTAGACATGGGTCTTATAAGTTTATTAGATGAAGAGAATCTAGGTAACGATATTATTGCCATTATTGATACTGGATATTCTAAGTTACCGCAATTTAATAAGCTACGACTAATAGTAGTAGGACTCACGGCAACTATGTTGTTGCACTATATTAGAAGTGTTCCTATAAAACAAAGTAATGATTTGGCACCCAATATCACGTTAAAAGAGCTTGATGATTTTTTACTACGTATTTCTAATAGTACACACGCTAAACATAAAGAGAAAGCAGACAACAATTGGGAGATTTCTTCAATGAGAATTGCTGCACAAATAGTCAAGCTATTGCTGGACAGATATGAGGGTTTAGATTTCGTGGTATGCAACAATGGAATTTCAATGGGATACGCAAAATGGATAAAATAGAAAGATTCGGGTTAAGTAAATTCGAGATAATAGCAGGGCCATGCACTATAGAGAACTATGAAAACCTCTATAATAATGCTCAAGTTCTAAAAGAGCTTGGTATTAAGTATTTGCGTGGAGGAGCATACAAAATGCGCACATCATTCCATAGCTTTAGAGGACTAGGTGATTCTGGAGTTATTCATTTAGAAAATGTGGGTAAAGAACTAGATATGATTACCGTATCTGAATGTACACAAATTGATAAAGTGGAATATATGGCGCAACATATAGATGTTCTGGTAGTTGGCACTAGGAACATGCATAACTACCCTCTTTTAGAAGCACTGGGGAATATCGATAAACCGATTATCCTTAAAAGAGGAATTGCCGCTACATACGATGAATGGTTGGCAGCAGCAGGATATATAATTGATAATGGAAATGAGCAAGTAATACTCTGCGAAAGAGG
>Ga0265295_1003489_pt1 | contig 22833 bp, 18 predicted proteins | sample Munlansysbiofilm_FD_192503 | JGI IMG/M metagenome (GOLD analysis project Ga0265295, IMG submission 192503) | Leachate microbial communities from a municipal landfill in Southern Ontario, Canada - Methane capture system biofilm | ecosystem: Engineered > Solid waste > Landfill > Unclassified ...
ATATATGCTTAATCCGTTCTCTTACAGTCGTTTATGAATATGTAGTTTTCATAATACTTGTCTTTTAATGCCGAGAAATAGGCCGAAAATACCTGTTTTTGCCCTGGGGGTGGTAAAGTCGGGTTGAGCAGATCTTATGCGGCAGGGACGCTACATGAAATGACCTGCCACTCGGTGTGCCAAAGTGCCGAATATGCCTCGTCTTTCACTATATTTGGGTCATGATTTTGCTGTTCTGCAGGCGTGGTGCCAGTGCTCTTGTTTTCTTAGGCTATAAATTCGTACATTGTACCTGCGTCATTTAAAGATATAGATCAAAAGCGGCAGATAAAACAGGGAAATGATGATGGAAAAGCTGACCATGGTGGCGGCAAATTCGCTGTCCATATTTTCCAGATCGGCAAAGATCAGGGTATTAAAGCCGATGGGCAGGGCCGCGCAGACCGTGATGGTGGTAGCCGTAATCCCTGTGAGTCCCAGCACCAGGCTCAGCAGATAGCCTATGCCCAGTCCTATGCCCATGCGGATAAAGATCGCCCAAAAGGCCTTACCCATGTTCTTCAGCCGGGGCTGGAAATACAGACCCAGAGCGATCATCACCAAGGGCGTGGTGGGCTGCCCGATCAGGGAGAGGAAGTTCAAGGGCAATTCTGGCAGGCTGATACCCGCTATTTTGAGGGAAAACGCGATAAACATCGCCCACAGCGGGGGCATCTTCAGGAATTTGCTCCAGTCTATCTTATCGGTATGGGAATTGTCTCCATATTTGATGGCATTGAAGTAAGTGAAAGTAAAGATCATGAAGGTATTGCCGATATCAAAGAGCGAGGCACGGGCCAGGCCTTCATCCCCAAAGGCAGCGTGGAAAAAGGGCAGAGCCATGGCAGAATTCATGATCATGGTGCCTACCAGGAAGCTGCCAAACATCGCTCTGGGCAGCTTTAGTGCCTTATTGGCCAGATGAGAGATCAGGAACATGCTCAGCACTATCACCATCGCCAGCACGGGGATCAGCAGCATGTCCGCGCTTACCACCACGTTGTTTATGGCGATGATGGTGAGAGCTGGCAGACTCACGCTCAGCACGAATTTCAGCAGGACATGCGCATCCGCTTTCTGCAGCAGCTTGAGCCGTTTTGCCAGAATGCCCACAAAGAAGGCCAAGATCAGCGGGATAATCTTTCCTACAAAGGGATTCATCTACTTCTTACCTTCCACAGTCCTGAAGCTGCGATATAGTACTTCCAATTTGCCATCGAGCATGCGGTTATGGTTCTTTTCCCTTTCCGTCCTGGCCACGGCATAGCGTTTAAATTCATCATGCTGGATCAGTTGTTTCTTGAGCTGCCATTTGTGCCGGTAGCTCTTGCCTTCATATTTCGAGAGCACCTGCAGTTCCTGGCTGTCAAAGCGCCGGTTCATTCCGCTTACGGTCAGCTTCTTCATCTCTACTTTGAGGCGATACAATTCCGCGATCTTGATGATCTTCATGATCTCATCCCGGGAGAGCAAGCCCTCTTCACTCAGTTCATTGTAGATATCCTGTTCGGAGCTGAAGACCCGGCCATTCACGGTGGATAAAGCCGCACTATCAAAGCCATCATCGACGATCTTGATAATGGTATGCCAATCAAAGATATAGCTGGTTTCCTCTTGCACCTTGAGCTCGAAGACATTTTGCATCACGAAGAGCGTGGCAAAGCTGATCAAAAAAGCCAGAACCGGAGCCGTCACCCAGGCCAGAGAGATCTTGCCCAGGATGTTGTAACGGATATTCTTACCACCTTTGGCCAGACCGATGCCGACCACCGCTCCCACGATCACCTGGGTGGAAGATACCGGCACCAGGGGAATGGTGGGCAGGCCCAGGCTCAAAAGCAGATTGTAGAGCCCTTTGGAGGCAAAGAGGAAGAGCACGATGGCCTCTGCCAAAAGCGCGATCAAAGCGGTGATGGGGGAAAGCTGAAAGAGGTCCTTGCCCACAGTGCGCATCACTTTGTGGGAATATGTGTAGATGCCCACCACTATGGAAAGGGCGCCCAGTAGATAAAGCTGTTGCACTCCGGTGAGCACAAAGTGGCTGCCTATGAAGATATCCTTGAAGGGAGAAACCGGAACAAAGACACCCACCACATTGGCGATGTTATTTGCCCCCAAAGAGTAAGCGCCAAAGGCTCCCACCACCACCAGGCCATAACGCACCACGAGGTCTTGCTTTAGCAGATGCAGCTTGGAGCGGTTTACCAAAGGCCTCACCATAAAGAAAAGCAGGGCGGCGATAACGCCAGAGAGCACAAAGGCCACCACCCAGGAAGAGGCGATGGTCAGGATTGAACGGTAATCCGTAAGCCTTCCGGAGAAGACATTCCAGGCAATGATCGAGCCCACGATGGTCTGGGAAGTGGAGACCGGGATGCGGGTGCGCACGATCAAAAAGATGGTAAGCGCGGCAGCCAGAGCTACGGTGAAAGCTCCTCCCAGGGCATCTACAGAACCCAATTTGCCCAAGGTGCCGGAAGGTCCGCTACCTTCAAATACCGCGCCCAGAGTAATGAATATGGAGGCAATCAGTGCGGCACTTTTGAACCTTAACATCCGGGTCTCTATGGCCGGGCCAAAGATATTACCGGTATCATTCGCTCCGAGAGACCAGCCTAAAAACAGGCCGCTGAGCAGATAAAAGAAGAACATCTGAGCCTAAAGCTGCCTTTTGATGGTGTAGATAGCCAGCCGGTCGCAGACATCCTGTGCGGCATCGGAGATCATTTCGATATGGATGGCAAAAAAGCGCAATTGACTTTTGCGGGAGAGCTCAATGTCCAGGGCAAAGATCTGGCGCCGCAATTTTTCACCGATCTGATCTGCTTCGCGCTCGAAGAAATAGACCTTATGGATGTAGTTGTTTACCGCAGACAGGTCACGGAAAAAGGAGCGTACGGCAAAGACGAGCTGCTCCACAGCCGCCACCGAAGCCTTGGTGGTCTGAATCCAGAGATCGTTCAATTCCGGGGGGATCTCCGGCATTTCAATGGAAAATTGCACCAGCGAATCTTTGATATTGTCGATCACCTCATCCGTATTTTCCAGGATGGCAAGCACATCGCCCCTATTTTCAGGGATCAGGGTCCGTTCATACAAAAAGCGCTCGATGCTCACCCGCAGGTCGTCGGCACGGTGTTCCAGCTCCCGGATGGAAGTGAGACGTTCTTCAAATTGATCGATGCGTCCAGCCAGATAATCCTGTATTGCCAGCTGGAAAGTGGTGGCGGAATCGCTGACCATATCCAGGAAGTTGTCAATCTGAGATTCTACAAATCTGGTGGTTTTGAGTAGCAGTGCCATATCTTTACCTTACCTGTTTAGTTCTTTTTCACAGTATAAGCGGTTGGGGATTTTTGTCAAGTAATACTGCTGGGGGTGCCCTGCCTTAAAAGGCAGGGAAATTGTCTTGGGCAGATAGCAGCTTGTGGCACAGGGGCTAAAGCCCCTGCCTATAGTCTTTCAAGGAAGATCTGAGCAGAGCCGGAAAATATAAGCTCATGCATTGAGATCACTGCTTGTAGTCTTTCAAGGGGGGAGTATTGGATTGCAGACGTCCCCGTCTGCAGAGCAGGGGACCTGCTCCCTCTTTTAAGGCCTGCTCCGCTTTTTTGGGACCTAATCCCCCTTTCCACATCATCAGCAGTTCCACCGCCATCAATCAGCAGCCTGCTCTCCTTTTTTGGGACCTAATCCCCCTTTTTCCAAGGCCGCTGGCCTTGCTCGACGCGAGACGCATCGAATCCAAAACTCCCGCCTTGAAAGACGATAGCTGGCGATTTTAACCGCCAGGCCTGGATCTATCGCCCGGGCAAAGACGATTTCCTGGCCTTTTAAGGGCAGGCACCCGCAGCTCTATCATTTTATTTACACAGATCAAGAATATGGCTGCGCAATACAGCTCATACCTTGCTCAGCTTTGTATGACAATTGATAGCAGAGTCGGATTCAGAGCTTTTCGCACTCCACAAAAAAGAGGGGGTTTCCCCCCTCTGAGAAGCATTGTTTTTTTAGCCTAATTTCCGGCTGTTACCTTATAAAACTGTGGCGTATCTTCATAGGACAGGGTAGTAAGCACCTGCCCATCGCCATAGTCGTGATCAAATGTTTTACCCAAGAAGCTATAGGGGCCATCCGGTGTGGAGGCGATATAAACGTTGTAATAAATAGCCTCGCTCACCTGATTCCAGCGGAGTTTCATTTCACCGAGGTTAAAGCATATGCTCAGATTTGCCGGGGCAGGGAGGTTTGTAGCGCCACCCCCGATGGTGATGTATCTGCCATTGACAGTGGTGGTCCGTGGCTGCCAGACGCCGAGCGTATTGGGGTCTATGATCTTATTCAGAACAGGTGTGCCTGAAGTAGTGCCGTTATAGTACCACTGTGCAGAACCGATCTCCGAAAGCAATTGGAAGCTGGTAACACTGATGGTGCCTGTATTGAGAATATATTGATCAGTTATCCCATTGAGCAAAACTTGGTAATTTTGGATGTTGCCATAATTAGTCAGGTCTTTGCGGCTCTTGAGATAGAGATTAGCACTTGAAGGATGGTTTCTGATCGTGCCATAGTTGATCAGGTTTCCATTGATCTCCAAATCATAACTGTTGTTGGAATAATTGCGGATCGTAGCGTAGTTCACCACGTCCTCAAAGTGGCAATTGGTAGCTATCGAGACTTCGCCCCTGAAGATTATATCCTCAGCATTTACATTAATGAGATAGGCATTAGCCGAGAGATCCAGCGTGCTAAAACCGGCAGTATCAAGATAGACATTGTCCAATCTGCCGCCGGACAGGGAGATACCGTAATTGCTCCTGCCATTGTAGAGCAACATGGTGTTGCCATTCAGGATGATATTGGAGCCGGAAAAACGCAGGTCGGACAGCAGCTGAAAATCACCCGTGGATAGAGATTGGACTACCACGGAGCTGATCGCATCTGCGGAGGGAGCTTGCCAGACTACGCTCTGCCCTGTATTGGAAAAGTTTAAGGTATAGTTACTAATGGTTCCATAATCGTAGAGATCACCCAATAAATTCAGAGAAAGATAGCCTGAACTTTCATGGTTTTTGGTGATGCCATGGTTTTCCAGGAGCGTGTTGATGGTCAAGGTGTAGCTGTTATTGCTATAATTTTTGATCGTGCCGTGATTAATCAAGCTGTTAAAGCTGCAATTTACAGCGATCATGACTTCGCCCTGGATGATTATGTCTCCGGCACTCAGATTGTCAATATAGACTCCACCGGAAAAGTTGAGTGTGCTATACCCATCTGTAGCCAGACTGCCATTGTAGAGCCTGCCACCGGAAAGGGAGAGATCGTAGCTGCCGCTATCATCATAAAGGATCAGGGCATTGGTATGCAGATCGATACTTGAGCCTGAAAAATGCAGGTCTGAGAGCAATTGAAGGTCACTTGAACTTGTGGATTTTACTATAACACTGCTGATCGGAGCTGCAGCTGGATCCTGCCAGAGTACTCGCTGCTCTGTATTGGAAAAGCTCAAGGTATTATTACTGATCGTATTGTAATTATAGAGATCGCCCAAAAGATTAAGATAAAGATTACTGGAAATGACACTGTTGCGAATGATGCCATGGTTTTCCAGGAGCGTATTGATGGTGAGAGTGTAGTTGTTACTGCTATGATTCTGTATTGTGGCGTGATTAATCAAGCTGTTATAGCTGCAATTTGCACCGAACATAAGATCACCATAGAGAATGATGTCCTCAGCGTTGAGATTCTCGAGATAGACTCCTCCGGATAGGTTGAGAGTACTAAAGCCATCGGTATCGAGAGTGCCATTTCTGAGCTTACCTCCGATACTTGAGAGGCCATAGGAAGTCTCGCCATTATAGAGCCTCAGGGTCTTACCATTCAAGTTGAGATCAGATCCGGAAAAACGCAGGTCTGAGAGCAATTGCAAAATAACAGTGGACTGAGCAAGGACAAAAAGAGAGCTGATCGGATTTGCCGATGGATCCTGCCAGAGCACGCGCTGCACTGTGTTGGATAAATACAGGGTATTGTTACGGATCGTTCCGTAATCGTAGAGATCACTTAAGAGCTTCAGATAAAGAAAGCCTGAAATGGTAGAGTTGCGAATGGTGCCATGGTTTTCCAAGCGCTCGTTGATGGTGAGGGTGAAGGTGTTATTGTAATAGTTAAAGATCTCTCCATAATTAATCACGGAATCAAATATAACTTCTGAAGCGATCATCGTATCCCCGTCCAAAACTATTTCATCTCCGCTTATATATTGCATAAAACAAGCATTTGAAAGGCTCAGGGTGGCACCATTGCCGCCTTGGATAGTCGCGTTCTTGAGAGAGCCGCCAGACATACTGAGATTGCTGGTTGCAGCAGTGCTGTTCAAGACTAGAGTGGCATTATTCAGGTTCACGCTGGAATTAGTTAGGCTCAGATCGCTAAGCAGGATTATAGCACTGGTGGGATCTGCATCTGTGAGCATAGTTGGCGAGAAAGTGCCGGTACTAAAGATATGCTGATCAGTCGTGCTTACAAAATTAAGTGAGTATGGAATAAAAGTACCGGAATTAACAATATCCCCCCCACTGTACAGGGAAAAGAGACTAGAGATAGTATTGTTCCTGATTGTGCCTGCGTTGTTTAGATCGCCGTAAACATAGAGGTTATAGCTATTAGAGGTGTAATTCTGCAAGATTCCGGCACTGCTGTTTGTGAGATTGAGGCAATAAGCTGTGTTGTTTACCGAAACTGTACCGTTGATAATGACGTTGTCGTCAGCCCCGGGAATTTGGGCTCCGATCCAGGTACTTGCAGCAAACCAATTCCCACCGGCAGTGGTTGAGGCAATGTCTGCAAACAAAAATAAAAAACTAAGTGAAATAAGGGCTAATACCAAGTACTTTTTCATGGTGAACCTCTTTCAATATTTTTGGGATAATCTAATGCGCTATAAGGAAATGTCAAGAAAAATATCCTCTTTCTCTCGCCTATTTAATCAGATTGATTCGCCAAACAATTCTTCCCGTTTCGCTGGGGCTCAAACGGCTATCCATGCCTTACCCCCGAACGCGCTTCCAGCGGAGGTTCGCTTCGAGATGACTCGAAATCACGAGCCATCTCGAAGCGAAACTTTGTTAGAAGCGAATTAATGAACACAGCAAGAGCCGTGCTGGAATTGATCAAACCGCAGGGTAGCTCTCCGTAGCTGTCCAATTTCCTGATTGCGGGCTTTATATGAATGTACAAAAGGGGTAGCACGCCGTGGCTACCCCTGTGATAAAGTCGATCTTAGGCAATGGCTCAGCGGCGTCCATTGCTAAGGGTTTTTACCTTACTTTCTGTGCTTGAACTTTCTCACACCATCACAATCATCGCAACGCTCGCCACCATCTGAATATCTGCCCATTCTCCGGTTTCTGTTGCCCATGCGTGAATTGCGCATGTTTCTATTTCCGTGCATTTGGCCTTGCCCTTGTCTGTTTCCCATCTGGGTGAGCATATGCTTTTGCATGATGGCTTTCTGTTCTTTGCTCAGATCTTTCATCAGTTCCATGACCATGTCCACATGCGCGTTTTTTAGCTGCAATTGTTTGGCAGTGATCTGCTGATTCAGCTCTTTTACGCGTTTGAAGTTTTCGGCTCCCAAAGCATCTTTGGTATCCATTCTGAGGTTCTGAATTTCGGCTTGAATGGTATTGCGCTGCCGTTCAAAAGTAGCTCTGGCGGCATCGATTTTCTTGCTTTGAGCATCGGTGAGTTTCAGTTCTTCCAGGCATTGTCCTTGCCCGCCGGGCATTGTGGCTTTATCGCCAAATCTGCCCTGACGTGGGGTTTGAGCCAGCAGTATGCCAGCGGCCATAGCCATTACGAGGCTAATTACGATTATCTTTTTCATTGTCTTTTCTCCGGTTATATTTGTGTTTGAAAGCTTGTGATCTTTGTTTCATTTGATCGGCGCGGGCGGAAAAGTATTCCTGGGCCTCAGCCGCGCTCATTTGTTTACGAATTTCCAGTAGTCTATGTGCCAAAGCGCGCTCAAGAGAGCCTTGGGCAGCCAGTGAATTATCTATTATCGCGGTAATATTTGTTTCATCGATAGGGTCCTTGGCCAGCTCGCGCATGAGCTCTATCTTGCTCTCGTTAAAGTGCTGGTGCAGCGCCCGGATTTCGGGGTTCCACATCACTTGGTCATCTTGCAGATGCGAGGGTAGGGCGATTCTTTGATATCTGCTGTGTGGAGCTCTGGCGGGACAGGTTCTGCTAAAACGCAGCCATAAGATCGAGCCCAATACGGCCAGATTGAAGGCCAGGGAGATAAAAAGCAGGATTACGATAGTGCGTTTAGTCATCATAGGCCTCCATCAGGCTCTGCTCGCCAAAGCTGATATAGCTGTATTCGGTTTCATTTTGAGTAGCCAGCTCGTCACCTTCATAGCCCTTGATGCCCACCAAGGTGCCGGCCAGAAGGCCGAAGATGATGGCCAGGCTGGCGGTGGCATAAGATAAAGCGCGCCCCCCTGCCCAGCTTTGCTTCTTCTGCCGGGGCAGATTGTCCAGAATGCGGTGATGCAGCCACTGGGGATATTCCGCTTGGGGCAGCTCTTTGAGTGACGTTTGCAGAGCCAGATTGCAGCTTTGGATACTGGTACAGGAGGCACAGTTTTGCAGGTGTCTGCAGAGGGCCTGATTGCGTTTTGCATTCAGTTCATTATCTTGCTGAAGGCTGATGTAGCGTTCTGCGGTTTTGCATCTCATGTGTCTCTCCTTAAAAGTAGTAACCGATCTGCGGTTCTGCACATTATACCTTGTTCTCCTGGTTATCCTGCATTATTTTTTTGCGCAAGATGCGTTTGGCTCGAACCAAGAGGGTTTCCACCGCTTTCACACTGATGCCCAGGCGCTGCGCAATTTCTTTGTAGGAAAGACCTTCATAATATTGAAGCTGGATCACCGCAGCCATACGGGGCGGAAGTTCTGCCACCGCTTTTTGTAAGGTGGAGTAGTCCACTTCCTCGGGCTTGGTAGGCTGGGGGATATGAGCAAAGGACTGGGGATCTACAGAGATATAGCGGGATTTGTTCTTCAAAAAGGTCATGGCTTTGTTGTGCGCCACACGGTAAGTATAGGAAAGTGCGGTGGGCTCTTCAATGCGCTCAAAATTCTCGAAAATAGCGATAAACACCGCCTGCACAAGATCCATAGCATCTTGTTCGTTGGCAGTGATTCCCATCAGATAGCGGAAAATCCGCTTTTCATGGGCGCTCAGAAACTGATCAAACTGTTCTTTCTTCATCCATATACCATATTTATATACTAAGGCATAGGCAGTTTCCTGCAAGAGAAATGGGCAGCGGCAAAATCTCTCTTGACTGTTTTATAGTCTCAGAAAAAGATGTGGAGATGAAGAAAAAGAAAGCTAACGCCAGTATCTATTTCCTTGCGCGCAAATATCTTGCCGGCAGGAGCGCTCTGGGCATCAGCAGGGATTATACCCTTACTTTGATCGGCATCACTTTGGGTGTGGTGGCTTTGATCACCGTGAGTTCGGTGATGAATGGCTTTCGGGAAGATATTAGCGGCAGGATTATCGGCACTTTGTCCGAGCTGCGGCTCTCCAAGCCCGCTGGGGCCTTGCTTCAGGATTATCAGCCGCTGCTCGAAAAACTGGGAAAAGAAGGCTTTACTGCGGCCCCGGTGGCTCGCACGGAATTGCTGCTCCGAAATGGCCAAAAGTCTGCCGCTGCGGTGGTCTTTGGCATCGATCCCTACCGGCACAAAGCGGTGAGCCCCCTGCTGAATCAACAGAGCCAAAAAGATGCCTTGCATGGGATCCTGGCCGGTGAGCTCGTGCCCGAGAGCTTCAGTGAGGATGGGATAGCCCTGGGCTCCACTCTGGCGGGAGAATTGGGCCTCTATATAGGCGACGAGGTGCAGCTCATCTCGCTGCTCTTCAATCAGCCTACGCCCTTTGGCCTCATGCCCATGGTCAGAAAACTAAAGGTAAAGGCGATCTTTGCAGCCGGCATGCCGGAGTATGACCAAAGCTATTCTTATGTCCCTCTGCCGGTGGTGCAGGCTTTCAATTCTTATGATACCCAGGTGGATTATCTGGAAATACGCAGCAAGAATCCGCAGAAGAGCCGGAAGCATCTGGCACAGCTCAGCCCACTTTTCCCGGGCTATAAGCTCGAGGATTGGAGCAGTTTCGACGCCTCCTTATATGGCGCCATCCGCTTTGAAAAATATCTGATGTTTGTGATCCTGCTGTTTATGTTTATCATTGCCAGTTTCAATCTCACTGGCAATCTGCTCAAAATGATCAGCCAGAAAAGGGCGGAGCTGGGCCTCCTCAAAGCCTTGGGTTATCAGGGTGAAGAGCTGCGCAAACTCTTTATGTATCAGGCCATGATGCTCTGCACTTTGGGCATCGCCTTGGGGATAGTTATCAGCACCATCCTGCTGGTGATTCAGGCCCGGACCGGCCTCATCAAGCTGGATCAGAGTATTATTTTGCCTGTGAAGATGCAGCTTACGGATTATCTTCTGGTTATAGTGGTGTCCTATCTGCTCACCTGGCTCAGCGTGCTGGTGCCGCTAAATAATCTTAAGAAAATCAACGCGGTGGAGCTCATCCGCCGCAACGCATAAATAAAAAGAGGTATATTATGAATCGTCAAGACGCTTATCGCATTGCCATTGAGGCAGAAATCCGCTCCCAGAATCTCTATAAAGCCCTGGCTAAGAGCTTTAAGAATGAACAAACTGAGCAGTTTTATAACCAACTGGTGCTGTATGAAAAGGACCACGAAGAAAAGGTGCGCGGGCTGTATGCCAAGGAATTCCCCCATGAAAAGCTTAAATTGGTGGGATCCCTGGATATGCAGATGGAAGGCCTGGAACTGGGCGATCCCAAAGCCGTGCTGGAATTTGCCATCTCGCGTGAAGAGCTGGCGCAAAACATCTATCTCAAGCTCGCGGAGCAGAGTGAAGATGCAGATACCAAGGCGCTCTTAGAACAGCTTGCCAAGGAAGAAGAGCATCACAAAGAACTGCTTTATGCTGAGGTCGAGAAGATCCAAGGACTGCTGAAGTGGTTTGACCGCTCTGAGCTCGACGGCTTTATGGAGCATTAAAACTTGCTGGAAAACCAAAGCGATCTCTTTGAAGATGAGGAGCTTGCCTCGCGCCAGGTACCCTTGGCGGAGAAGCTGCGGCCCCAAGGCCTAAAGGAGCTGAAGGGACAGGAAAAGCTCGCAGCGCCGGATTCCCTGCTGGCGCAGATGATTGCGACCGATAGCTATCACAGCTTCATCCTTTGGGGCCCTCCGGGTAGCGGTAAAACCACTATTGCCCGGATCATCGAAGGTGCCTCTGCTCAGCGCTTTATCCATTTTAGCGCAGTGATGTCCGGCATCAAGGATGTAAAAGCTGTGATGAAAGAAGCGGATTATCTGCATCGGAGCTCAGGCGAGCGCAGCATCCTCTTTATCGATGAGATTCACCGCTTCAACAAGTCTCAACAGGATGCCTTTTTGCCTTTTGTGGAAAGCGGGGCCATCATTTTGATCGGAGCCACCACGGAAAATCCTTCTTTTGAAGTGATCCCCGCCTTGCTCTCACGCTGCCATGTCTTTGTCTTGGAAGCTTTAAAAGAAGTGGATCTCAGGGAGATTCTGCATCGGGGTTTTCAAGAGCTGGGGCTGGAAACGGATGAAGACGTGATCGGCTGGCTCGCGCAAAATAGTGGGGGAGATGCACGCCGGGCGCTGAACGAACTGGAACTCATCCAAGGCTATCTCAAAGAAACCCCCCATCCTGAAATCCAGGTTTTGGCGGGGGCTCTGGCCAAAAAGACCATGTTTTACGACAAAAACCGCGAGGAGCATTACAACCTCATCTCGGCCTTGCACAAATCCATGCGTGGCAGCGATCCCCAGGCAGCTTTGTATTGGCTGGCGCGTATGCTGGAGGCTGGAGAAGATCCGCGCTATGTGGTGCGCCGCATGATCCGCTTTGCCAGTGAAGATATCGGTCTGGCAGATCCCGCTGCCCTCACTCAGGCCTTGGCTGCCAAAGATGCCCTGCTCTTCGTCGGTATGCCGGAAGCCAGCAATGCCCTGGCCCAGGCCGCAGTCTATCTGGCCACCGCACCCAAGAGCAATAGCCTCTACAAAGCCTACAACGCTGCTGCCAAAGATGCTCACAAAACCAGCCACTACGGGGTTCCGCTCAATATCCGCAATGCCCCCACCAAGCTGATGAAAGACCTGGACTATGGCAAAGGCTATCAATACGATCATGATTCCGAGCATAAGTACATCTATGAGAAGTGCTTCCCGGATCAGATGCAGGAGCAGGTCTATTATGAGCCGGGCGAATTTGGCTTCGAAAAGGAGATCGCCAAACGCATCGCCTGGTGGGAGAAGCTAAAGAATACGTAACGCTGGCTTTAGCCGGCCGTAGCACTGTCTTCAGACGGTGCGTGTAACTGTTCAAAAAATAATAGTCACACGGATTGTGCGGATCAAACGGATTTTCACGGCTAAAGCAAATTACAGGAATACATGAGGCGGCCACAGGATTGCAGGCGTCCCCGCCTGCAGAGCGAAGGTGTTACGGGATTACAAACGTCCCCGTTTGCAGAGCACGGGACCTCTTGCCTTTTGAAAACTCACCACCCTTTCTTCAAAGTTTACTCCTCTGTCATCAAGGCCTGTGGCCTTGTTCGACCCGAGACGCATCGAATCCAGCAAGCCCACCCTAAAACCCTAAAACGTAAAAACGCTAAAACGCTAAAACCCAAAAAACCCTTGACAAAAGCTCCCCTTCCACAGATCTTGCAAAGCTATAGTATAAAATAATATACGCGGATCATCCGCATGGAGAACACTAATGGATTACCAGTTTACAGAGATTGAAAAAAAGTGGCAACAGACCTGGCAAGAGCGCCGGATTGCCAACGCCCAGGACTTTTCAGAGAAGCCCAAGTACTATGTGCTATCGATGTTTCCCTATCCTTCCGGAGTTCTCCATATCGGCCATGCCTCAAACTATGCCATCGGTGATGCCATCACGCGTTTGAAGATGATGGAAGGCTATAACGTCTTGCAGCCCATGGGTTATGATTCCTTTGGCATGCCCGCGGAAAACTATGCCATCACGCACAATTCTCATCCCAGAATTACCACGGAAGAACACATCGTCAATATGCGCAAGCAGTTCGACGGCATGGGCTTTTTCCTGGATTGGGAGCGCGAGATCAGCACCTGCCGCCCGGATTATTATCATTGGGGCCAGTATATCTTCAAAAAGATGTATGAAAAGGGCTTGGTTTACCGCAAGAAGAGCTTCCAAAATTGGTGTGAAACCTGCAAAACGGTTCTGGCCAATGAGCAGGTAGAGGATGATGCCTGTTGGCGCTGTGGCTCTGAAGTGATCCAAAAGGAAATGGACCAATGGTATTTCCGGATCACTGATTATGCCGAGGAATTGCTTGATTTTTCTGACGTGATTGAGTGGCCGGAGCGGGTGATGACCATGCAAAAGTACTGGATAGGCAAAAGCGAGGGTGCCCGCATCGATTTTACCCTGGAAAATAGCTTGCAGAAGATCCCGATTTTCACCACCCGTCCGGATACCATCTTTGGCGTTACCTTCATGGCGCTGCCTCCGGAGCATCCACTGGTGCAGAGCTGGCTGGCAGAGGAGCCCGATAATGCTGAATTGCAAAGCTTTTGCAAGCGGGTGATGAACGAGGATAAGATGCTGCGCTCCAGTGCGGAAAGCCTGAAAGAAGGCGTCTTTAGTGGACGCTACGCAATCAATCCTTTGAACGGTGACAAGGTACAAATCTGGATCACGAATTATGTGTTGATGGATTATGGCACGGGGGCTGTGATGGCAGTTCCGGCGCACGATCAGCGCGATTTTGACTTTGCCAAAAAGTATGATATCCCCATCAAGATCGTCATCCAAAATCAGGATAAATCTCTGAAACTGGAAGACATGACCGAGGCCTATACCGAGCCCGGCATCATGACTGCCTCAGGGCAGTTTGATGGTCAGGATAGCGAAGCCGCCCAAGGGGAAATCACCCGTTGGGTTCAGGAAAAGGGCTGGGGAGTGGCTACGGTTACTTACAGACTGCGGGATTGGGGCATTTCCCGGCAACGCTATTGGGGCAATCCCATTCCCATGATCCATTGCCCCAAGTGTGGCATAGTTCCCGTTCCGGATGAAGATCTGCCGGTGCTTTTGCCGGATGAAGTAGAGGTGGGACAGACCACCTCAAATCCCCTGCTCAGCGTGCCGGATTGGCTGAATGTCAAGTGCCCGGCCTGCGGCGAAGACGCCCGTCGGGAAACCGATACCATGGATACCTTTGTGGATTCCTCCTGGTATTATGCCCGCTATGCGGATGCGCACAACCCCGATCTACCCTTCGACCCTGCCAAAGCCGATTACTGGCTGCCGGTGGATCAATACATCGGTGGGATCGAGCACGCCTGCATGCACCTTTTGTATGCCCGGTTCATCTATAAATTTATGCGGGACATGGGCTGGGTAAAAGGCAACGAGCCCTTTGTACGCCTGCTCACCCAAGGCATGGTGCTCAAAGATGGCGCTAAGATGAGCAAATCCAAGGGCAATACCGTGGACCCTCAATATATCGTGGACCGCTTTGGTTCGGACACCCTGCGGGTCTATCTGCTCTTTGCCTCTCCTCCCGAAAAGGATGTGGAATGGAACGATGACGCGCTGATGGGCGCCTTTAGATTCCTCAGCAGAACCTACCGTTTGATCAAAGGCAATCTGCCCGCGATCCAGCAAGGGCTACAGGCCTCTGGTAAGGCTGAAGAGCTTTCTCCGGAACTGAAAGAATTGCGCTTTAGCACCCATCACTGCATCCAAAGATGGCTGGAAGACTCGCTCACGCGTATGCAATACAATACCGCTATTGCCGCTGTGATGGAGCACCTGAATCACTGTACTGCAATCAAATCCACAGATGATTTGAACCCTGCTGAACTCTCTGTTTATGCAGAGGCTTGCAGCATTATTCCCCAGCTTTTGTATCCTTTTGCCCCCCACATGGCAGAAGAGCTGTGGCAGGTGATGGGTCACCCGAATCTGCTGCATGAAAGCGGGCTGCCTACTTATGAAGAGAAATACCTGGCTCAGGATACCGTCACTTACGTGATCCAGGTGAATGGCAAGATCAGAGGCAAACTGGAAGTGGCGCCGGATGCCGCTGCTGGGATTTTGCAAGAGATGGCACTGGAAGTGGAGAATGTGGTCCGCGCTCTGGAAGGCTTTGAGGTCAAGAAGATCATCGTGATTCCGGGTAAAATGGTGAGTATCGCGGCAAAGCCCCAGAGCTAATATTAGCCCTTATTAACAACTGACTTGAAAGACTTAAGGCAGCGATTTGATCGCTGCCTTAAGTCTTTCAGGGAGATGAGAGTTTCCTTGCTGCCCCTGGATTGCCCAGGTCTCGTCTGCAGAGCACGGGAAGCGCTCCCCTTTTATTGCGGCTTTTCGGCAAATTGAGCTTGGGAGCTAATCCTTTCAAGGCCTTCAGCCTTGTTTGACTTAAGACGCATCGAATCCAGCACCCCCGCACTCAAAAGATAAATTCCTGGCGCACAGCTCTGCAATGATAGAGAGTTTCTTTATCAAGATCCAGGATAGCAGAGAGCAGGTCATACAGGGAGGGGCTTTCCAGCTTCTTTTCGATGAAGAGCTGTTGATCTTGGAGCTGTAACGAGATCACGATTTGCTTCAGATCATAGCGTTTGCTGCGCTTTTCAGTTTGTTTGAGATAGCTGAATTCTTCTGTCAAAGCGAACTCTTCCAGGCGCTGAGCAGCGTGGGCTACAAGGTCTGTGGGCAGCTCCAGCAGCAGCTTTTCATTGCTGGGCAGAGGGGGACGTTTGTCTATTCTTACGCAATCGGTGATCTTGAAATCAGGAATCCGGCTCTGGCGAAATTCCTGCAGGATGGCCTCGGGCTGGAGCTCTTCATAAAAAGAGATGTCAAAATACTCGCAGAGGCTCTCCATGCCCACAGGCAAAGGCGGAGAGAGGCTGACTTTGGGATGGGGGGAAAAGCCCATGGTAAATACGGTGGGCAACTGAAGCACGGCCACGCGGCGGAAGAGCATGCGCATCCAATCCAGATGAGAGATGAAGCGCAAAAGGCCGGTCTTTTGGTAGCTCACACGATAGCGGAATTGTACATGGGGATTGAACTGCTGGGCTTTGGGGCTGGAGGCTGCATCGGGCGGGGGTAGCGCGGTTTGGGGAGCATTCACCGTTTGAGCCTGATCGTCACAGGCGCCGCACTGTGTACAGAGTTCCCGGCAATCTTCGGTGGTTTCTTCGGCCAGGGATTTCTCATACTCCTGCACCAGGAAGGCTTTGCAGACTCCGATATCGACAAAATCCCAGGGTAGAGGTTCATCGATCTCAAAAGCGGAAAGATAGTGGGAACTACTGGTGCCGGCAGCCTCAAAAGCGCCTTCCCATCTGCTATAGTTCCAGTTTTCGCGCCAGGCATCAAAAAGAGCGCCATTTTGCCAGGCGGTATAAATCACTTTTGCCATGCCGAGGTCGCCTCTGGTGATGCAGGCTTCGAGCACGGAATTCTCTATGGTATGGTACTTTGCGCGGATGTTCTTGGCTTTGAAGAGGGCACTTTTGATTGCTTGGGCGCGCTGAAGCAACAGTTCCGGGGAGAGCATGGGTGACCATTGGAAGGGTGTGAAAGGTTTTGGCGTGAAGGGGGAGAGGGTGATGCTGATCTGCATACGCTTCTTGGTCAGGAGGTTAATGCGCTGCACCAGGTCGATGATGGCCTGAATGTCTTCATCAGTCTCGGTGGGGAGGCCGATCATGAAATACAGCTTGATCTTTTGCCAACCCAGGCCCAGGGCGAGCTCGACCCCGCGCAGGATCTCCTCTTCGGAAAGGTTCTTGTTGATCACATTGCGCAGGCGCTGAGAGCCGGCTTCTGGAGCAACAGTTAGCCCTTCGCGTCCCAGGCTTTCCATCAGGCTCACCAGGGAGTCGTCCAGGCTATCTACCCGCAGCGAGGGCAGGGAAATATGGGTCTTGTCGGTATTCATCTGGCCCAGCAGGCTGAAGAGTAGCTCGCGAATGCAGGTGTAATCGCTGGAGGAAAGCGAGACCAGGCCCGCTTCATCCCAGCCACTGGCTTTGACTTCGGCCAAGAGCTCGCGCAGGATGTCTTTGGGATCACGTTCGCGCACTGGGCGATAGAAGTATCCGGCATGGCAAAAACGGCAGCCACGGGAGCAGCCACGCATGATCTCCGCGACATAGCGATTGTGGGTGGCAAGTTGCCAGCTTAGCAGTTGGGGGCTATGCAGATTCTCTGAGGTATGAAAGCCGGAGTATTTCTGGCTGCGGATGGGTTCCTTAGGAATCTCGATCTCCCAAGGAGAGTCCGGGTTGGTCTGCTGTGGCACCCAAACGCCGTCCAAACGCGCCAGGGCAGCGAGCCGGCCAGCGCGATCCGGAATGTCCCGCAGGATTTCCGCCATCTGGACAATACCTTCCTCCGCTTCTCCAAAAAAGAAGACATCAATGAAGGGCGCCAGAGGCAAAGGATTGGTGGCACAAGGGCCGCCAGCCATCACGATGGGGTCTTCCGAGTCACGTTCGCAGGAAAAGATGGGGACGTGGCTGCGCTCTATCAGCTCCAGCACATTCGTGAAGGTGAGTTCGCTCTGCAGAGTAATGCCCAGGACGTCAAAATCCCGGGCAGAGACTCGGCTTTCCAGTCCAAAAAGGGGAAGGTTCTCTTGTTTTAGCAGATCCAGTAAATCCAGCCAGGGCAGATAGACGCGGTCTGCCATGGCGTAGGGCAAGCGGTTTATAATGGAATACAGGATCTTCAAACCAAGATGTGAGATGCCCAGCTCATAGACATCGGGGAAGGCAAAAAGCAGGCGTACGGGATGCGCTGCGAAGTCCTTGCGGACGGCATTGATCTCGTGATCGATATAGCGGGAGGGCTTGGCCACCAGGGGCAAAAGATGTTCGATATTTATCATTGATTCTACCTTATTAAGTTTCATAAGGCAAAGCTGGGGGGAAGGGGGGATTTGGTCAAGAGAATTGTTTTTTGGGGCTCTCACAGATCTCACAGATTTCACAGATCTCACGGATTTATGGGAATTAGGGGGCACGCAGATTACGCAGATTACGCAGATTTTGGGGTTCTCACAGATCTCACAGATTTCACAGATTTCCTTTTTGGATAAGGGTATTTGTGAGGTTAGCTTTTGATGAAGCTAAGGCTATTGATTGTATTCTCTTAAAAGTATATCAATTAAATCTGTGAGATCTGTGAGATCTGTGGGAGCTTTAGACTATACAACGAATCGTAAGTCAATTCCCAGCATGCTTTACGGGCTCACGGGATAGAATATTGTTTGACATAATTAGCTGATATAAAAGGATGGACGTATGATCTGCCGAGATATTAGCAAAGACATTGTCAGAGAGCTGAAAAGCTTGCCCCAGGGCTGGGTTTTTTATGCGCTGAAAAGCGACACAGAATACCTGTATGCCGGCATTGGTAAGGGGGCAGGCAAAAAGCTCCATGGATACTGGCTAAGGGCACAAGAAGACAGGCTTTTAGCCGAGGTTTTTGAACAGGCCAGGACGCTGGAATATTGCGTAATGCCGGACAGCATGCAGGCCCTGGCGAAGCTGAAAAGCTTTGCCATGGAGCATCATCCTCTCTATCAGCATCGCATCTATCCCTGGGCAGAATACGTCTATCTGGGACTCGATAGCCACCGTTTCCCCTTTGTGGGCATCCAGCAGTATAGCAATGACGATTGGCAGTATATCGGCCCCTTCCAGAGCCGCTTTTTCCTGGTCGATCTCTTGGACAGCCTCTCCCGCATTGTGAAACTGCCTTTTTGCGAGACGGGGACTTTCCCTTGCGACAAATTCGACAGGGAGATCTGCCGGGGCTGGTGTCTGGCGCTTTCCACCACAGAAGAGACTGAGCTGGAACACGATCTTGACAAGCTGGATATCCTGCTGAGTGAGACCTTTATGCACCCTCAAAACGGGATTTTGGAGATGGTGCAAAAGGAAAGAGATGCCTACTACGATGATCTGGAATTTGCCAAAGCCGACCTTTTGGACGATGAGATCAAGCTGCTGTCCGGCTATCGCGAGTGGTTGAATTTCCTGTATGTGATCAAGGATTTGAGCTGGGAAACAGATGAGTTCAGGATCGAACGCGGACAATTGGCACAGGCCACAGTGGATGGCAAGAGATACGACTTCCCCATCGACAAAGCCGAATACCGGGACAATGAAAAGCTGGCCATACCATTAAGTATAACTGATGAAATGAAAATAATATATGACTATTTTAAGGAGCGAGCTAATGCATAACGAGCTGAATAAAGTCTCAATAGTGAAATCCTCACAACAGGGGAAAGTGCGTGATATATATGATCTGGGCGAGGAGCTTTTGATCGTAACCAGCGATCGCATCTCTGCCTTTGATGTGGTCTTCCCCAATCTGATTCCGGATAAGGGCAAGGTGCTCAGTGGCATCTCGGCGCACTTCTTTAAAGAGACCCGGGATATAGTTCCCAACCACTTTATCACCGACAAGGTGGAAGAATACCCGAAGGAACTGCATACTTTTAAGGAGTATCTGCAGGGACGCTCCATGCTGGTAAAAAAGACCCGTGTCATTCCCTTTGAGTGCATCGTGCGTGGTTATATCAGCGGCAGCGCCTGGATAGAATATCAGCGCACCTCCACCGTGGGTGGCATGATGATCCCCGAAGATATGCAGCAAAGCCAAAAGTTCCCCAAGCCGCTATTCACTCCTTCCACCAAGGCTACCGAAGGCCATGATGTGAACATCTCCTATCGCGAAATGCTGGCCCACATGGACGAATGGATCGCCCGGGAACTGAAGGATAAATCCGTGACTCTGTATAACTATGCCCACGATCTGCTGAAGAAATCCGGCATCCTGGTGGCAGATACGAAGTTTGAATTTGGCAGCATCGGCAGTCAAATCATCTTGATCGATGAATGCCTCACGCCGGATTCATCGCGCTTTTGGGATATTGAGAGCTATGAGATCGGGGAGAGCCCGAAGAGTTACGACAAACAATATATCCGGGACTTCCTAAACCAAAGTGGCTGGAACAAACAGCCTCCAGCTCCCACTCTGCCAGATGAAATCATCCAGAAGACCCGCGAGAAATACCTCAAGATCTATAAAATCATTACAGGAAAAGAAATCTCATGACCAAGATAATCTGCATTGTGGATGACGAGGAAGAACTGGTTCACAATCTCAAGATCGAGATTCAGGAATTGCGTCCCGAATGGGAAATCCACACCTTTTCAGATGGTCTGAAGGCTCTGCAAAAGATCATGCACGGCCAGGTAAGCCTGGTGCTTACCGATATCGCCATGCCGGATATGGATGGCTATGAGCTGTTTTGGCGGGTGAAGGATTATGATGCCAAGATCCCCGTGATCATGATGACCGGCTTTGGCTACGACCCCAATCATGTATTGGTGCGCGCTAAAGTGGATGGCCTCAAAGATGTGATCTTCAAACCCTTTGATGTGGAGAAATTGGTGGCTATCATGGACCGAAAACTCAGTGACTGTGAAGCACAATAGCTTTGTCCAAAAGCATTTATTAACACGTTCATGGCTCAGCTACAGCATGTATCCGGCCTCTCTCCTCTATGCCGGATACATGCGCTGGCGTCGCAAATACCTCTTTCCACAGCCCTATAGGCCGCTCTATAAAGTCATCAGCATCGGCAATCTCAGCCTGGGCGGCAGCGGCAAGAGCCCCATCGCAATTGCTCTGGCGAAAAGCTTGCAACAGCATAATCTTTTTCTGGCATATTCCTCCCGTGGCTACAAGTCCTGGATGGAGAATTCCGCCAGCCTCATCTATGATGGGCGCCGACTGCTGGCCACGCCTGAGGTGGCTGGAGATGAGGCCGTGATGGCTGCCGTGCAGCTGGATGATGTACCCGTCTTTAGCGGCAAGCTCCGGACAGCGGTGCTGCAATTGGCCGAGAAGTATTTCCCCCATCTGAATGTCATGATCCTGGACGACGCCTTTCAGCATCTGAAGGTAGCGCGGGACATTGACATCGTGGTCTTTGATAGCGAATTGGGTCTGGGAAACGGCTTTGTCTTGCCGGCGGGATATCTGCGTGAGGGGCTTTCTGCCATCTCTCCACAGAGCATTTGCATTCTGCATCAAAAGCCCTGGAGTAAGAAGAATCCAGAGCTAAAGGCCAAACTATCTGCCACTGGAGCTTCGGTGTATGAGGTGAAAAGCAGCAGTGGAAATATCCTGCACAAAGGCAAACGAGTCCGGCCGCAAGATCTGAAGGACAAGAAGATCACCCTGCTATGTGCCATAGCCCATCCGGAGTCTTTTGTCAAAAGCGCCCAGATGCTGGGTATTGCCTATCAAAAGCAGCTTACTTTCCCTGATCATCATAGTTTTACGGACGATAAAAGCCTGGCTCTGCTGAAGGCTGATGATAGTGACTATCTGCTCTGCACCGCCAAGGATTTTGTAAAATTGAGCCAGGATTTCCGGGACAAACTGCTGTTGCTTACCATGGAGACCTATTTGCAGCAAGATCTTATTGAAGAGATTCTCAGCCGCCTGAAAGCTTAGAATTTATAGCACTCTTTCCAACCGAGTGGATAATGCACTCTACCCTGGTATTGAGATTATTGTAAGACTTTGAGTCCAAAGTAGCCGCAGGATGAGAGCAAGAGAAGCTTGGATATTCATCTCTGAGCTGCCGCTTATCCCATTGCTTGCAGTAGAGATGACGTGGAGATAGCAGGAAAAAATGCTCTTATCTCCATGGCATCTTGAGCGTATCTAATGCAGCAGGGGCACTGCAAGAGCTCGTTTTGTAAGATAGCCGAATTTACTCCTCTTCCTCAAACGGTCTCGTCATCCGGGAATAGATAAACTTTTGACTTCCGGCTTCCACCAGATTCTTGAGTTTGTCCGCTATCACTTCCGCCTGATCCAGATAATCTATGGTATTCAGTCCGCCTGCTGCATCGCATTCTCCATTTTGAATCATCAGCAGGATTTTGTTGCGCAAGTTGGCGTGTTGCTCGTTAATGCGTCCTTCCATCTCAAAGATCTTGAAGCTGAGGTCATCCTGCATATCTACCAGATAATCCAGACCGAGATCCAGCATAAACATCATTTTTGCTTGCATATCATCAATCATGCTGGTAAATTCCAAGCTAAGCGGAACTTTCTGCGCGGTGATTTGATAATTCAGGATGCGGTTTACCTCTTCGGTAAAATCGCCGATCTTTTCGATATCATTCACCGTGTGGAGGAGCGCCGGGATTTTTTGGATGATGTCATCGGCGTTGGTTTTTTCGTTTACCGCCACCAGATACAAAGTGATTTCTCTTTGCAGTTGATCAATTGCGGCTTCAATGCGGCTCACCCGAATTTGCTTTTTGTAGCTTTTATCTTTGAAGGCTTCGTAGCTCACGGTGAGTCCCAAATGCACCAATCTCAGCATTTCTCGCATTTCTTTGATGGATTGCCCGATCGCCAGTTCGCTGTTTGAAATCAGGTGATAGTCCAGGTGCTTGGGTTCGCCCAGGCTCATGGTATCGGTTTTGTCCTGGGGGATGAGTTTGATGGCTGCCTTGGCAAAGAGTCCCGCAAAGGGCAGGCAGATCATGGTATTGAAAATGTTGAAAAAGGTAT
>Ga0265295_1003490_pt1 | contig 22831 bp, 11 predicted proteins | sample Munlansysbiofilm_FD_192503 | JGI IMG/M metagenome (GOLD analysis project Ga0265295, IMG submission 192503) | Leachate microbial communities from a municipal landfill in Southern Ontario, Canada - Methane capture system biofilm | ecosystem: Engineered > Solid waste > Landfill > Unclassified ...
CCCCGAAGACATCTTGGTATAGGAGGAAAGAATGGGACAAGCATATTCTGCCGGACTCACAGTAACTGAAAGCATAATATTACGCAAAGAACGCATCATGCCCCTGAAGGGCAAAGTCTTGGTCACAAAAGGCACCAAAGTCAAAAGCGACGATGTGATAGCCGAGACCCTGCTGCCCGGTAAGGTCTTACCTTTCAACCTGGCCAACAAACTGGGCGTGACTCCCTCACAACTCGAGAAATACATTAAAATCAAAACAGGTGATCAGATCACCCAAAAGACTGTTCTCGCTGAGAATTCGGGCTTATTTGGCCTGGGCTTATTCAAGAGCATAGTCCACTCACCCATCGAAGGAGAGGTGGAAAATATCTCCGCCGTCACCGGACAGGTGCTGCTGCGCGAGCCCCGCATCCCTGTGCAGGTCAAGGCCTTCATCGATGGCATAGTCACCGAAGTGATCCCCGAAGAAGGTGTGGTCATCGAGAATAAAAGCGCCTATATCCAAGGCATCTTTGGCATCGGAGACGAGACCACAGGTGAGATCAAAATGCTGGCCACCACTCCGGATGAAGAGCTGGATGCAGGCCGCATCGATGAAAGCTGTCGTGGTAAGATCATCGTGGCGGGTAGCTTTATCCCTTACCACGTGATCGATATCGCCATCAAGCATGGCGTGAAAGCCATCATCACCGGCGGCATCGACGACCAGGATATCAAAAAGCTTCTGGGCTACGATATCGGCGTGGCCATCACCGGACACGAGAAGATCGGTCTCACCATCATCTGCACCGAAGGCTTTGGTAAAATTACCATGGCCAAGAAGACCTTCAATTTGCTGAAGAAATTCGATGGACATAAAGCCTCCGTGCATGGCCATACCCAGATCCGCGCTGGCGTGATTCGTCCTGAAATCATCATCCCTCTGGATTTTGAAGAAGATGAGCTCGTCAGCATCAAAGCCACCCTGCCCGTGCTGGAAATCGGTACCCTCATCCGCATCATCCGCAACCCCCATTTTGGCAGCATTGCCAAGGTGACAGGCCTGCCGGAAGAACTCACGAAAGTGGAATCTGAGACCCTGGTGCGCATCCTCGAAGCTGAATTCGAAGATGGTACCCGCGTGCTCCTCCCACGTGCGAATGTGGAAGTAATCGAATCATAATAAGTCAATAAACCAGTATATATAGGGCCATCCTTCGGGGTGGCCTTTTTCGTAACGCTGGCTTCAGCCGGTGCGTGTAGTAATGCCAGTACTCACACAGATCACACAGATCCCACAGATTCACATTGATGATTACAGATCTGCATACAAAGATCTTATTAGTTTATACACTTGGATCTGTGAAATCCGTGAGATCTGTGAGAGAAGCCCAAAAATACAATTCCATTGACAAAATACCCCAGTTTCCAGAGCTTGGTCTTTCATAGTGGGGCTATAGCTCAGTTGGTAGAGCGATTGGTTCGCAATCAATAGGCCAGGGGTTCGAATCCCCTTAGCTCCACCAGGTTTTAGCGCTTGGCTGGTCATGGGTAGGGCCGGATCAGCTCAGGCGCTTTTTTTGCTGGATTGCAGGCGTCTCGCCTGCAGAGCGCGGGACGCGCTCCCTTTTGTGTAAAGCTTGTTTCTCTTTTCCAAATCTTGCCTCTATTTTATCAAGGCTTTCAGCCTTGTTCGACGCGAGACGCATCGAATCCACCACCGCCGTCTGAAGACAGCGCCACGGGGTAGAGGAACCGACCGTCTGAAGACAGCACCACAGCCGGATCAGCTCAGGCGTTTTTTTTTCTGGATTGCAGGCGTCTCGCCTGCAGAGCGCGGGACGCGCTCCCTTTTGTGTAAAGCTTGTTTCTCTTTTCCAAAGCTTGCCTCTATTTTATCAAGGCTTTCAGCCTTGTTCGACGCGAGACGCGTCGAATCCACCACCGCCGTCTGAAGACAGCGCCACGGGGTAGAGGAACCGACCGTCTGAAGACAGCGCTACAGGATTGGATGCGAGTAAAACCAAAAGCCCTCACCGCCCTCTAAAGAGCTTGTGAAACAATTGTCACACGGATTTTACGGATTAGAGGGATTAACACGGATAAAGAGAATAGTAGCTGGCTACACAGAGATTTCTGCTTTTTTTAGGCCTAAACAGGTAAAAATAGCCCTGATATAGCTTGTTGGTATCCATTATTTCCCTTCTCTTTTGAAAATCTGTGTGATCTGTGAGATCTGTGAGAGACTTTTTGCACAAACTCTAAAGACAGCGCTACAGATCGTCGATCTGAGCGCGGGTCAGCTCCACCTTGGTATTGACCTCGGTATATTTCTCCCGCTCTTTTTCCACCACTTCAGGCTTGGCGTTATCCACGAAGTTCTTATTAGCCAGCTTTTTGGAGATGATCAGCAGCTCCTTCTCCAGCTTTTCCAGCTGTTTGCCCAGGCGGGCTTTTTCCACTTCGGGATCGATGAGTCCAGCCAGGGGCACAAAGATCTCCATATTCCGCACCACCGCACTTACAGCGGGTTTGGGCTTGATTACATCTTCACCGGATTCGATCTTTTCCACTTTGGCCAGGCGCGCCAGGTATTGGGCATAATCCACAAAGAGGCGGTTTTGTTCGCTGTCTGCGGTGCGCACCACGATGCTGATCTGGGTGGCAGGTGACAGATTGAGCTGATTTCTGAGGTTGCGGATGGCGGTGATGCTTTCTTGCATGAGGCGCATCTCATCGTTGATTTGGGGCTTGATCAGGCTGTCATCGGCCACAGGGAATTTGGCGATAATCAGAGCTGCTTCCGGCATGGGGAAGAGCTCTTTGATGCTTTGCCAGATCTCTTCGGAGATGAAGGGCATGATGGGGTGCAAGAGTCTCATCCCGGCTTGCATCACATTGAGCAGGATATACTTGGCAGTGAGCTTCGTGGCCTGCGGGGAATCCTCTTTGAGGCGGTCTTTGGAGAGCTCGATGTACCAGCTGCAGTATTCATCCCAGAGAAATTGGAAGATGCACTGTGCAGCGTCGTTGAGGCGCAGGTTTTCATAATGTTCAGAGGCTTCGCGACTCACTTCATTGAGGCGGGAGAGGATCCAGCGATCGGCCAGTTCCAATTCCAGCTCCTGGGGCTGAGGCAGTCCCGGGATAGACTCCATATTCATCATGATAAAGCGGTAGGCATTCCAGATCTTATTGGCAAAATTGCGCCCGGTCTCCAGCATATTATCGCTATAGGCCAGATCTGCGCCCTTGGGGGTATTGAAGATCATGGAAAAGCGCAGGGCATCGGCTCCCACCTCTTTGATGATGTCGATGGGATCGGGAGAATTGCCCAGGGATTTGCTCATTTTGCGCCCGATCTCGTCTCTTACGATGCCGTGCAAAAGCACTGTGTCAAAGGGAATCATCTTTTTAAAATGCAGGGTGCTCATGATCATGCGGGCCACCCAAAGGTAGATGATTTCCGGAGCCGTGATCAGCACATTGGTGGGTAGAAAGCGCCTCTGATCTTCAGTTTCCTCCGGCCAACCCATGGTAGAGAAAGGCCAGAGCCAGCTGGAGAACCAGGTATCCAGCACGTCTTCATCCTGACGCAGATTGGCCGATCCGCATTTTGTGCAGGATGCCGGCTGTTCTTTGGCTACCATCATCTCATCACAATCGTTACAATAGTAGGCCGGGATGCGATGTCCCCACCAAATCTGGCGGGAGATGCACCAATCCCGGATGTTGTTCATCCAGTGCATATAGACTTTGCTCCAGCGTTCCGGCTGAAACTTCACTTCGCCATCTTCCACCACGCGGATGGCCTGGATGGCCAAAGGCTGCATCTTCACAAACCATTGATCCGAAAGATAGGGCTCGATCACAGTATCACAACGGTAGCAATGACCTACCGCGTGTTCATGATCATCTATTTTGCCCAAAAGATTCTGCTCAGCCAGCATAGCCAGAGCTTTCTTGCGGGCGGCAAAGCGGTCCAGTCCGGCAAATTCAGGGCCGGCTTCTTCGTTCATCTTGCCATGTTCGTCCATGATCAAAATCTGCTCCAGATTATGCCGGAGGCCGATCTCAAAGTCATTAGGGTCGTGCGCAGGGGTCACCTTCACGCAGCCGGTGCCAAAGTCTTTATCCACGTAGTAATCGGCGATCACAGGGATGCGACGATTGGTAAGCGGCAGCAGCAATTCTTTGCCGATGAGCTCTTTATAGCGCTCGTCTGTAGGATTCACCGCCACAGCCACATCGCCCAGCATGGTTTCCGGACGCGTGGTGGCTACCGTAACAAAGCCCTTCCCAGAGGCAAAAGGATAGTTCACGTGCCAGAGCTTGCCCTTTTCGTCCGTGTGCTCCACTTCGTCATTGGCCAGAGCGGTCACGCAGCGCGGACACCAATTGATGATGTATTTGCCCTTATAAATCAGGCCATCCTCAAAGAGGCTCACAAATACTTCTTTCACGGCGCGGGAGAGCATCTCGTCCATGGTAAACCTCTGACGTCCCCAATCGCAGGAGGCACCCAAAAGCTTGAGTTGATCGATGATGATGTCGCCTTTTTCATGTTTCCAGGCCCAGATTCTTTCCACCAAGGCTTCACGCCCGATTTCGTGACGGGTCTTGCCTTCTTTAGCGAGCTCTTTTTCCACCATATTTTGGGTGGCGATACCAGCGTGATCCACTCCGGGCAGCCAAAGCGTGGGGCGGCCTTGCATGCGGTGATATCGGACTACGACGTCCTGAAGGGTGTTATTTAGCACATGTCCCATATGCAGGATTCCGGTTACATTGGGTGGCGGGATCAGTACTGTAAAGGCTTTGCCTTCGCCCTGGGGGGCAAAGTATCCGGCTTTATCCCAAAAGCTGTACCATTTATTTTCGATTTCCTCTGGGGAATAGGTCTTCTTGATTTCCATTTTGTTTTCCTTTTTGTCGTAGTCTGCTGTAGATCAGTATATGTTTCAGATAGATACCACTTCAAATAAGGGGGGATGGCTGTCAAGTCAATTGAGAACTTAGTTAATTGAGAATGGAGAATGGAGAATGGAGAATTGGCGTGCTGGGTTTGTTTAGTCTCTCACAGATCACACAGATTTCACAGATTTTTTGGTAATAAGGGCTGTATTGCTGCGTTGCTGGATTCGATACGTCTCGTGTCGAGGGAGGTTTGGGTTAATGTAGAATTTAGAATGTATGATGTAGTATTGGGGGGGGGTAAGGTTTTAGCGTTTTAGGGTTTTAACGTTTTATCGTAGCGCAGGACGCCGTTCCTGCGGAAGGACTGCGGAAGGACAATAGAACGCGGATCGGGCGGATTGGGGGGATTTATTGGATTAAAAGAGGATTGAGGTTTTAGCGTTTTAGGGTTTTAACGTTTTATCGTAGCGCAGGACGCCGTTCCTGCGGAAGGACTGCGGAAGGACAATAGAACGCGGATCGGGCGGATTGGGGGGATTTACTGGATCAAAAGAGGATTGAGGTTTTAGCGTTTTAACGTTTTAACGTTTTATCGTTTTATCGTAGCGCAGGACGCCGTTCCTGCGGAAGGACTGCGGAAGGACTGCGGAAGGACAATAGAACGCGGATCGGGCGGATTGGGGGGATTTATTGGATCAAAAGAGGATTGAGGTTTTACCGTTTAACGTCTAACGTCTAACGTTTTAGCGTTTATTGGGGGGCACGCAGATTACGCTGATTACCCAGTTCAGGCACCCGCAACTCTATGCCCACATTTACCACAGATCATGAATGAGGATCTCAAGTAGGGGACGTGCACCCCTGTTTGAAGCCTGTTCACCGTTTTTCAAGGCCTCCGGCCTTGTTGGACGCGAGACGCATCCAATCCAACAGTACGCCGATTTAGACTTTGTGCCAATCTTTTTTAATAATCTGTGTGATCTGTGAAATCTGTGAGAGACTTTGTGCCCAAGCGGTGCATCCACCTTCCTCCTTTCTGCTTGACATACCCGCCTCCCTGATTTACCGTGCATACAAATACAATAACAATTACCTCAGGAGTTTACATGGAAGAAAACAAAGTAATATATTCGATGTCCGGAGTGGGCAAAGTGGTGGATGGCAAGAAGTTCATCCTCAAAGATATTTATCTGGGCTACTATTACGGTGCCAAGATCGGCGTGGTGGGGCTGAATGGCTCCGGCAAAAGCACGCTGCTCAAGATCATGGCCGGCCTGGATGATGATTACATCGGCGAAGTGGCGATGAGCAAAGGCTACACCATCGGCTATCTGGAGCAAGATCCACAGCTCGATCCGGATAAGACGGTACTCGAAGTGGTACAGGAAGCTGTGAGCGAGACCGTGGCCTTACTACAGAGATATGAAGAGATCAATATGCGCTTTATGGAAGAGCTCTCCGACGACGAGATGAATGCGCTGCTGGCCGAACAAGGCGAAGTGCAAGACCAGCTCGATGCGCAGAACGCCTGGGATCTGGATAGCAGATTGGAGCTGGCGATGGATGCCTTAAGGTGCCCACCGGCAGATTTGCCCATCAAAGTGATCAGCGGTGGTGAACGCCGGCGCGTAGCCTTATGCCGTCTGCTGCTCAAGGCGCCGGATATCCTGCTGTTGGATGAGCCCACCAACCATCTGGATGCCGAAACCATCCTCTGGCTGGAGCATCATCTCAAGCAGTACAAAGGCACCGTGATCGCCATCACTCACGATCGCTATTTTCTGGATAATGTGGCCGGCTGGATTTTGGAGCTGGACCGCGGCGAAGGCATTCCCTATCAGGGCAATTACTCGGCCTGGCTGGAGCAAAAAGGGGCGCGCCTGGCCCTGGAACAAAAAGCCGATACACGCCGTATGAAAGCCCTTGCCGATGAGCTCGAATGGATTCGCAGCAGTCCCAAAGCGCGTCAGGCCAAGAGCAAAGCCCGCATCCAGAACTTTGCCCAGCTTTCCGAACAGAGCTATGAACGCGAACGCAGCACCGAAGAGCTGCCCATCTTCCCCGGACCCCGCTTGGGCGATAAAGTGATCAATGCGCATGGGGTGGCCAAGGGTTACGATGATAAGCTGCTCTATGAAAACCTGGAATTTATGCTGCCCGCAGGTGGCATCGTGGGTGTGATAGGCCCCAATGGCGCCGGTAAAACTACGCTCTTTGAGATGATAGTGGGCAATATCACCCCGGATAAAGGCCATTTCGACATCGGTGAGACCGTGAAGCTCTCCTATGTGGATCAGGTCCGGATGATGGAATCCGAACAAACCCTGCTGGATCTCATTGGCCAGGGCCGCGATGTACTCACTATAGGCGATCGCGAGATCAAAACGCGGGAATATATCAGCAAGTTCAATTTCTCCAGCAAAGAACATATCAAACCCATCAATATCCTCAGCGGTGGCGAAAAGAGCCGCGCTTATCTGGCACTCACTTTGCAGGCCGCCGGAAACGTGCTGCTGCTGGACGAACCCACAAACGACCTGGACGTCTATACCATCCGCGCTCTGGAAGAAGCTCTGCTCTCCTTTGCCGGCTGCGCTGTGGTGATCAGTCACGACCGCTATTTCCTGGATCGCATCTGCACCCATATCCTGGCCTTTGAAGGTGATAGCCAGGTGAAGTGGTGGGAAGGAAACTTCAGCGATTATGAGGAGAATAAACTCCAGCGCCTGGGCGAGAAAGCGCTGATCCCGAAGCGGATAACTTATAGGAAGTTGACGAGATGAATAAAGTCAATTTAGAATGTAGAATGTAGGATGTAGAATTGGCGGGCTGGCTTTATGTGGTCGCGCGCAGATCACGCAGATTACGCAGATTACGCAGATTATCAGAAAGGATTGGCACAAAGTCTAAATCGGCGGGCTGCTGGATTGGATGCGTCTCGCGTCCAGTAAAAAAGGTCTCTCACAGATCGCACAGATCACACAGAGTATTAAAAAAGGATTGGCACAAAGTCTAAATCGGCGGGCTGCTGGATTGGATGCGTCTCGCGTCCAGTAAAAAAGGTCTCTCACAGATCGCACAGATCACACAGAGTATTAAAAAAGGATTGGCACAAAGTCTAAATCGGCGGGCTGCTGGATTGGATGCGTCTCGCGTCCAGTAAAAAAGGTCTCTCACAGATCGCACAGATCACACAGATTATTAAAAAAGATTGGCACAAAGTCTAAATCGGCGGGCTGCTGGATTGGATGCGTCTCGCGTCCAGTAAAAAAGGTCTCTCACAGATCTCACAGATTTCACAGATTGTGGGGTAAAAGGGGTGGGATGCGCTACAGCGGAGCCGCCTTCGTTAAAATCTTAAACGTTAAGTCTGCGTAATCAGCGTAATCTGCGTGCCCTCCTTAAAACGCTAAAACGCTAAAACGTTAAACGTTAAACGTTAAACGTTAAACGGTAAAACCTAAAACATCTTTTGATCCGATCGATCCGCCTGATCTGCCCGATCCGCGTTCCATAAAACGCTAAAACGCTAAAACCCTAAAACCAAAAAAAAGCCGCGAGATAAATCCCGCGGCCTATTTTATGTACGTCTTGTGATTAAATCACAATCGGTAGTTTTATTTTACGATTACCATTTTCTTGGTTTGGTTCATGGAAGGGGTGCTGAGTTTGTAGAAGTAGATACCGCTTCCGCAGGCACTGCCTCTGGTGTCTTGACCATTCCATTTCAGGTTGTTGATGCCCGCGCCTACTTTGTAGGATTGGACGACCTGACCCAGGACGTTATAAATGGTTACTGTGCCAGTTTCGCCAGCTTTCACAGCTACTTCAATAGTGGTATTGGTGTTAGCTTTGAAAGGATTGGGATAGGCATTTTTCATCGCAGTCTGAACGATGATTTCAGGAGCTACGGGCTCGGCTGTAACTTCTACATACTGCGGACCGAACATGGTGCTGTGATTGTAATCAACAGCTTCCAGCCAGTAGTAGTAGGTGTTCCCAGCGGATACATTCCTGTCTGTATGGTGATATACAGCAGTGCTGGAGGTATTGGTGGCATCGTACAGCTCTGAGATCAAGGTAGCGGTAGAAGCTTCCTGAGTCTCATTGCGATATACACGATAGCCTAACATATTGGTTTCAGTTGCACTGATCCAAGTGAGTTCTACGAATCTCTGAGCGGTAAGCTGAGCGGTGAATGAGCTGAGCTCAACTGGGACGGTGTCTACATCGATCCAGCCGGTCTTCCATTCAAAGAAAACACCAGCACCAAGCGCAAACGAGAAGGGTTCATTGTCGAGCGGACCTTCCCAGACCATCCATTCAAAGTCACCAATGTGGTACATGAATATTGGTGCATCAGTGGTGATGTAAACGGTTGCAGGACCAGTTCCGACCATCTCATATCTGTCTTCGTTGTCTACCGTGAAATACTCTTTACCAACGAGATTGAGAGCAGCTACAGGTACAGGTGCGATGGGAGTTTCATAATTTGCACCATGGAAGGTATATTCATCACCCGTGAGATTTACGGTGGTTAGAAGTGGAATATCAATTGGGTAGTAATCACCATGACTGTCTATTACGCCAGCATATGATAATGTTTGATTAGGCATGATATCCACAGGAATCGCAGTGCCAACAAAGTTGACAGTTTCATCAGCAGTAGCAGCATAATTGTATGTTTCAGGTGCCCAAGACCATCTTGCCTGACGTACTTCATAAATACCGGCTGCAGCAGCTACAACGGTGTAAGGAGTTACTTGTTCGATTTTAACACCATTATAGAATATGTGTGCACCGGCAGGTGTGGAGGTTATTGTCAAGTCGAATGGGCCAACTACAATTGGTTCGGCAACGAAGTTTTCTGTATGATCGGCCGCGCCATCCCAGATATATTCTGCAGGAACAAAGGGTTCATAGCCAGGCATAGTAGCCAGGCTATAGGTTCCGGCAACGGTAGTGGTGTAGGGAGTTACTACGGCAGGGTCGAGGGCTACGCCATTCAACCATACAGCAGCACCGACAGGGTCGGAAGTGATGGTCAATTCGGGGGGAGCAAGTACTTCGAAGGTTACACTTGCTGCAAGACCTGCACCTCTACTATTGCTAGTAGCTTTGCGGCTGCTGTTGCTCACAAGTACAGGAACGTATGATTTGGCTTGAGGGGTATTGATAACGCCTCTTACCTGTACTGTGTGTTCGCCAACTGCAAGAACAGGAGTATCCCATGTAAGGACGTTTCCTACGTCTAACCATTCAGTAGCATTGTTCAAGTTGACTTCATAATATTCAGGAGCAAAGCCAGCGGGTGCTGTCCAAGTAACAGTTACCGGCCCCAGAGGAAATTGCTGTCCTGCTGTAGGAGCAATGATCACAGGAGCTTCGGGATCTACGCCTTTAAGAATGACGAAGTTTTCAATTTCGGTGTAATCAGCTATTACGTTTGTGTAAGTATGTTGGGCAGGATTGAAGGTGTAACCGTCCTTAGCGGGGATTACATCGATATTTGTGCCATCAGCAACGGTGACTGTATAGGCACCAGTAGTTGTGTTGACGGTGAATTTGTCTGGGGCGATACCGGTAAAGGTAATGCCAGTGAAATCCCAGTTTGTGGTGGTGAACATACCACTAATGGTGTGGGTAATAGGGGGCTCTTCTTCACCAAAAAATTCTGGAGGAAGAACCCAAGCATCTTCACCGTATAAGAATAGTGCACCACCACCAGTATACGTAATAGTTTTTGTAAGTGTTATTGGTTCGTCTCTAACGCCCACATAAGTGAGAGCCATCAAAAACTGTCTTCCAACTGGCACTGCGCCACCTTGAGAGTATTGGGAAACGTTAAAAAACGCCCAAGCAACATTTCCAGTGGGTCCGCCATTTTGACATACTCTTACCGAGTTTGCGACATGTGTAGTGGTGGAAATAGTTTCCTCTGCAACAATATCAGTAACACTGAGATTGAAGTCAGGGTCATGAAGTGGGTTTAAGACGTCAACATAAGACATGATACCATCTGCCTGTAGCTCCACCCAGAAATTTTTGGGCAAGAAAGCAAATGATAAGGTTGCAAGTGAAAGAATGACTAGGGCTAACAATATTTTCTTCATTTTTTGGCTCCTATTTTAGAATTGGAATCGATATTATTGTTTCTTGCTCTTGATGGCCAGGTACCCGCATTATCTGTATATAAGAATAGTGGTTTACCAATGCTGGTATCAAATTCATCAGTCCAGCCACCCCAAGGATACTCGTCAATAAGTACCCAATCTGGGATTGTATTATCAAAATAACCTATAGAGGTAGCGCCAATATCTTCGCCAATAAGGCTGCCCAAGTCCAAGGCACCTTTATTAAGCGGATGCATTATTACATTATCTCCCGCTACAAGGTCATAGCCCGGAATAGTAGCAGGTAGATTACCAATGCTATAAAAAACCATAGCATCTTCATTATAAATTATTAGAGGATCGCCATTGGCAACAGCGAATTCATCAGTCCAGCCACCCCAAGGATACTCATCAATAAGCACCCAATCTGGGATTGTAGGATCAAAATAACCGATAGTAGAAGCGCCGATGGCTTCACCGACTTCACTAGCAAATGCGAAATCAGACTCCATGGGGAGTGCTATCATGTTATCACCAGCGACACAATCGTATTTAACATATCCGACCACAGCGGACGGAGCGGATTCAACCGCAAGGATTGATCCTACTAAGAGCAGGAGCATAAGCGGTAGTATAAATTTTTTCATAACATTCCTCCTATAAGGAAGTTCGAATTTTTAATCATTATAAAAATGTTTTGTTAGGTCCACCGCGTTGCGGTGGGGTAAAAACTACGTTAGACTGTTTCCGGCATACTATGGAATACTGCGCCGGCATTTGACTTTGAAATTACTTGTCTTTGTTACATCGCACATTACACTCTATATGATTTTGTTTCTAAGTTACAATACCTAATCTAACTCATGCCCATATCTTGTCAAGAACAAAAAAGCGTTTTTTTGATTTATTTTAAGTTGCTTGTGGAAAAACAGGGACATTGGGTGCTGGTGTGGGGCGCTAACCCTGATCTGATCAGGGTTTTAGCTTTTTGGCTGGGGTGTGAAAAATAATTGAAAATTGAGAATTGGTTTTAGGGGTTTATAGAATTCAGGATCGGGCGGATTGGGTGGATTTGTGGGATTAAAAGAGGTTTTAGGGTTTTAGGGTTTTAGTGAGATGGCGGCTGTGGAGCTTGTTATCTGAAGAGTCGTCCAGGTGGGACACTGGCTATAGACTTTGGAAAGAATAGTCACACGGATTGTACGGATCAGACCGATTCACACGGAAAAGAACTTGCCAGGTCTTCATAATTCTCAATTCTCCATTCTCAATTTTCAATTAACCACCCATTCTCCATTCTCAATTAACACTGTTCTCAATTCCCACCTCATCCTACATTATACATTATAAATTCTACATTCTCAGAATCCCTCCCCCAGCTCGAAGCAGCCTCCCTAATTCTCAATTAATCACCCATTCTCCATTGTCAATTCTCAATTTTCAATTAGACTAAGTTCTCAATTAACTTAAATTTCCCCTTGACAATATCAGTTATGCTAAATACATTGTCTCTGGCATTCACAAGAGGGTGCCTAAAGTAATGAAGAGCAGGAGGAAGACATGACTTATCCCGTAGTGCAGTTACAAGAAAAGGCCAGTGTAGTGGTACTTCATGATGGCGACATCGTGCATGAATTTCGTAAGAGTAAGGGTTGGATTTATCTATTGGAAGCATTGCGGCATCCGGGTGAATGTCGCTATGCCTACAGCCTGAAGACGGCAGAACATCCCATTCCGGAAGAATACCGCTTTGTCAACAATGTAAGTGAGAATGAACGTAATACCGAGAATCTTTATGCACAGCACTATATGCGCAGCATGGAGATGGCAGACCGGCAAACCGTGAAAGAAGTCTCGGCGCGTCTGAACCGTGTGATCGCCATCGAAGCCGAACTGCGGATGAATAACGATATTGCCGCTTTGGAGGATCTGCTGCGCGAAAAAGAGCAGCTCAGCCAATACCTGCAGGAGGTGATGAGCAAGGGTGGACGCTTGCGGTACTTCAAAGATGACGGGTATAAGGCTGTGGTCTCCGTGCAGAAAGCCCTGCGCCGCGCCTTACAGGAAATCGAGAAAGTGGATCCGCCGCTGGGGAGATATCTGAGTAAACGGGTGAAGGTCTGGCATAGGGTGGTGTATCAGCCGGGGGAGATGGTGGTGATTTGTTAGGGGTCAGTGGTGAGTGGTGAGTTGTCAGTAGTGAGTTGGCAGTAGTGAGTTGGCAGTAGTGAGTTGGCAGTTGTCATGGTAATGGAGAATGGGTGGTTAATTGAGAATTGAGAATTGAGAATTGAGAATGGGTGGTTAATTGAGAATGGAGAATTGAGAATTGGCTGTTCTAAAACTCTACAAACTTGGAGCTCAATTAAAACAGGCCGCGAGACAAATCCCGCGGCCTGTTTTGTTATTATCGCAATTGAATTACAATAAACAGTTTATTTTATGATTACCATTTTCTTGGTCTGGTTCATGGAAGGGGTGCTGAGTTTGTAGAAGTAGATACCGCTTCCGCAGGCATTATCCTGACTGTCACGACCGTTCCAGGTCACAGTTTTGATGCCTTCAACGTTTACCGTTTTGACGATCTGGCCCAAGACGTTATAGATGGTTAGAGTTCCAGTTTCCCCAGTTTTCACAGAAACATCAATAGTGGTACTGGTGTTTGCTTTGAAAGGATTGGGATAGGCATTGCCCATCTGAGTCTGAGGAATTTCAGGAGCTACGTGCTCAGTAGGAATTGCTACATATTGTGGGCCATAATTGATGCTGATGCCATATTCTACAGCTTCCAGCCAGTAGTAGTAAGTGTTCCCAGCGCTTACCTCTCTGTCTATATGGTTATACTCAGTAGTGCTTGAGGTATTGTTGGCAGGGATCATAACTGGTGTGATCAGAATAGCATCAGTAGCTACGCGGCTTTCGCTGCGATAGACACGATAGCCTAACATGCTGGATTCGGATTCGCTGATCCATTTGATTTCCACGAACTTCTGAGCGGTAAGCGCGGCGCTAAACAGGCTGAGCTCAACCGGCACAGTACCTTCTTCAAGCCGACCGGTCTTCCATTCGAAGTTAGTGATTGCATTAGGGACAGTGCCAAGGCTAAACGAGAAGGCTTGATTGGAGAGCGGAGCATCATAGATTCTCCAATCTCCGTTACCATAACGGTACATGAAGAGTAGTTCGTCGGTGCTCACGTAAAAGGTGAAGGGGCCATAACCAACCAAATCATATCTGTCTTCGTTGGTAATGGTTAGAACCTGAGGTGAGAAATCAGGGGCAGCGGAAACGTTGGCAGTATTGTAATCTGCTCCCTGGAATCCAACCTGATCACCGGTGAGATTGATGATGGTGATGAGCCCAAGATTTTCACCAGTATAGGTTAATGGCTTATTGGGCTGAATGGTAGCAGCTGTCATCATTAAGATAGACAGCATCGCAAATACGGTTACAAGGAAAACTTTCTTATTCATGTTTACTCCTAACTAAGTATTAGATTTCTTGCAGGGCTTGGGATCTGAATTTGTTTTCCCAAAACCTGTTGGCCAAAAGCCAGCATAACCCGTTTCAATTTTTCTAACCAGGCTGTATCCTGGTTATTGGCTAAGGATAAAAAACATGCTTCGGTTATGCAGTCATACCTCAGATATCCGACCGCTGCGGAAGGCTGGGGCTCAGACGTGAAAAAAGATCCTACAGACTGTAGGGGGACAAGCAATGATATCATATCTTTGCTCATGTCCACCGCACACAGCGGTGTAAAAACTACATTAGTTTTTTGCCGGCCACCTGTTAAGGCTGCGCCAACGCTTGATTTTGAAATCTTAAGTTTATGTCTCATCTAATAACACTCTCTTCGTCATTATGATTCTTATTTACATGAACAACGTTTATATGAGTGACAAATCCTGTCAAGCACAAAATTATGTTTTCTTTCGTTTTGCAAGCTTGGCTGTGGAAAAAAATACACTTTCAGGGCTGGATTTAGCTGTAAATCTCTATCTAATTGGGCGGTTAACTTAATATGAGCAGATCTTGAGAAAGCATCCTTTTTCTTCGCCTTACATAGCTAAGGGCTGAGGATCGGCAACTGCCGACTTTTCGCCTTTCATCAATCATAATCAGATTCTAAGTCTAATTGGAAAAGCTATCAGGAAACCTCTGTATGAGGCATCCCCCCATTTTTTGTAAGGCTGGTTTTAGAGTTTGTGCAAAAAGTCTCTCACAGATCTCACAGATCACACAGATTGTGGGGTAAAAGGGGTGGGATGGTTTTGTGTGGTCGCGCGCAGATCACGCAGATTACGCGGATCATTTGGAAGGATGAGTTTGGTTGGTCTCTCACAGATCACACAGATTTTCAAAAGAGCAGGGAAATAATGGATAGCAACAATGAAAAATATGCCTCAGCACTTGGTAATTTGATTCAATAGATAATCTTGCAGACAGTTAGGAACAATTTTTAACTCTTGACGCACCGGCTGAAGCCCTTCTCCGCAAGCTTCGAAGGGCTTCAGCTCGTTTTAATCAAGCTAGCTTAGTGAAAAAGAGATTGACGGGATAATGAGATGAAAAATGGTGTAATTGGTCGTTTGACCTTAGATAGATTGTATGAGCTGAGGACTTAAAATGTTCTTTAGGAGAATATCGGTAACAAAGATTAGGAATTTACACCAAGCTTTGGGACTAAACTGTATCAAGACGCTCCCCTTCCGGGAACGTATGTTTTATACAAACCAAGACATTGCTCAATTAACTGAGCGGGGAGAAACACAATGAACAAACTTAAAGCCGTACTGATTATCATCCTGGCGCTGATTGGCGCCGGACTTCTGGCTTTTGTGCCCGAATTTTCAGACCTTCCCTTCATCGACATCTATAAGGTGCCGGACAAAGCCATAGTACCGGGACATATCTGGATAAGACTCAATCCCGAACTTTCCAGCCGGCTGCAAAGTCTGGAGCATCAAAACGGAGTGCTGAGCACTTTCGGAATAAGCGAATTGGATAGGCTGAACCAGCAAGTTCAGGTCAGCAAGATTGCTCAGATTTTCTACAGTCCAGCTCATCGCAGCGAATATGCCTGGCGCCATCAGGAATGGGGTCTCGACCTTTGGTATGAAATCAGTTTTGACAGCAAGACAGATATCCGCGACATTGTGATGGCATACAGAGATTTGAAAGGCAGCGTAGCCTGGGCTGAGCCGGAATATAAAAAAGTGCTCTACGCTGTGGATGACCATCTGAACGAAGGCTGGGAAACAGAGCCTTCGCGCTGGACTCCAAACGATCCCTATTACAATTCCCAGTGGCATTACCACAATACCGGACAGACCAGTGGGACAGCGGATGCGGACATCGATTTGCCTGAGGCTTGGAACCTCGAAAAAGGACATTCAGACGTAATCGTGGCTGTAATCGATGGCGGTATCCAAACCAACCATCCTGACCTCAACAACAATATCTGGTCTGGTGTGGGATACAACTTTGTGACCAACTCTGCCACCATCCACCCTGAAGATCACGGCACCCACGTGGCCGGTACCATAGCCGCGGAGAACAACAATTCCACAGGTGTCTGTGGCATTGCCGGTGGCATCGGCGCTACCAAGGGTGTCAGTTTGATGTCCTGCCAGGTGTTTGACGGCAACAGTCAGGGCGGATTTGCGAACGCACCTGTTTGGGCTGCGGACCATGGCGCCGCGATATCTCAGAATAGCTGGGGTTATGGTGTGGTTAATGTGTACAACCAGGCCGAACTAACCGCCATTAACTATTTTAACACTAACGGCGGAGGCACTGTCTTAAATGGTGGCATCACCATCTTTGCCGCCGGGAATGACAATGCGACTGGCAACTGGTATCCCGGCTGCTTTGCCGGGGCTTTCTCCGTGGCTGCCACCACCCACAGCGACACCCGTGCCTACTATTCCAATTACGGCAGCTGGGTGGATATCTCCGCTCCCGGAGGCGAAACCATAAACTACTACAACCGAGGTGTCAGAAGCACTGTATCTGGAAGTTCATACGACTATTATCAGGGCACTTCGATGGCTTGTCCTCACGTTTCCGGAGTGGCTGCTTTGATGGTTTCCTATGCTCACCGCATCGGGCTTACGCTCACCAACACACAGGTAGCCAGCATTTTGCAGAGTTCTTCCGACAACCATTATGGCGTGAATTCCGGATACATAGGTAAACTCGGAGCAGGACGCGTAAATGCCTACAACGCCCTGATGGCGATCCAGCCTCCCATGAACCCACCACTAAATCTGGCTGCAACAGCGACTCACGGTTCTGTGACCCTCACTTGGTCAGCTCCGGAATCAGCAACCCCCACTGGCTACAAGATTTATAAGAATGGCTCCCTCCTCACCACCGCTACTGGTCTCAGCTACACGGATCTGGCAGTCACGGATGGCGTTACTTACGCTTATTATCTGAAATCTGCTTACAGCAATGGTGATTCCGAACCCACAAGCACCGTGACCGCCACTCCTGATACCTTTGCTCCCACGAACCTGAGCGCCGTGGCCCATGACAGAGTTGTCAACCTGAATTGGAATATAGCACAGGGGCGCGGAGAAGAAACTGAAGACCTTCCCCAAGATCGTAACATCAGCGGCTACAGGATTTACCGGGACGGAACTTCCCTCACGACTGTTGCCGGAAACACCTATTCCGATAACAACGTAAGCTACGGCACCACCTATACCTATTACGTGACCACGCTTTATAGCAACCCCGCCGGAGAATCCGCCGCTTCCAACTCCGCATCGGCAACTCCACAGCAAATGGCGATGGTGATAATCGGCAGCGGAACAGGGAATACTCCTCCCGCCGAAGGCGGTCCCATCAATATCTATAAGAAAAGCCTGCACGGACAATCTGTATATACCGCCGCGGAACTCAATGCCGCCGGACTTTACGGTCCCACAGAGATCACTCAAATCGGCTTCCAGGTGAGTACTGCGCCCAGTCTTGCTCTGCCCAATTTCCAGCTGCGGATGAAACACACCACGGCTAGCAACGTGAGCGACTGGATCACTGCCGACGGGATAGAGACAGTTTATACCAACGCTTCATATCTGCCCCTGGCAGGCGATTGGGATATGCTGAGCCTTTCCACTCCCTTTGCCTGGAATGGTATCGACAACATTGTGATTGACACTGCCTTCGACAAGGTGGCTACCGAATCCTCAACTGGAACGGTGCGCTATACCCAAATGACCAATGGCTACCGCTACGGCAGAAGCACCTATAATGACATGGGAGAAACCTTCACCGGCGGAGTGATCAGCGTTTACAGACCCGACGTGAAGATCGGATATGTTTACGTAGAACCTGTCGGACCGGAGATCACAATTGACCCTCTCAGCCTGGATTTCGGCGGAGTGTTAGTAGGCGGAACCGGAATGCAGCAATTTACCATTTATAACAGCGGTGACGCCACCCTAAGCGGTTCTATCAGCACGCCTGCGGGTTACTCAGTTGCTGCTGCGGGCAGCAAAGACACTGGGACTGGAGCTGATAGTCGCAATACCCTGTCCTTCTCTTTGCCTGTGAATACTTCCCAGATTTACAAACTCAGTTTCAACCCGACCGCAATTGCCACTTACGCTGGCAATGTGCTCATCACTAGCAACGACCTCGATGAAGGCACGCTGCTGCTGGCTGTCACCGGATACGGATACACCCCACCCACAATCTCACTCAACGACAATACCCTTTTTGCCTCACTTTACAACGGTGGGCAGAGTACAGACAGTTTCAACATCCACAATTCCGGCAGCCAGGACTTGAACTTCACCCTCGCAGAATCTCCCGCGGTGGGCTGGTTCAACGCCACTCCTGCTTCCGGCAGCATTGCTGGCAATGGAAACCAACTGATTACAGGGACTTTTTCGCCCGTGGGACTTGCACCCGGCAGTTACAATACGACAGTCCTGGTCAATTCCAACGATCCGGCTACGCCCCAAGTCTCTGTGACGGTGCAACTGGTAGTGAATAACAGCAGCCCCGCCATCGAATTGCCTGTGGCACTGAATTTTGACATCTATGCAGATCTGAATCTGGCAGAGGATTTCTCGTCCTATCTGACCGACGTGGACGGGCAAAACTTGACCCTGAACTATAGCGGAAACACCAATATACAGGTGGATATCGAAGGACTCGCGGTCACTTTCAGCAGCATCGCTTATTGGTGCGGCTCTGAAGAAATCACTTTCTCTGTGTTTGATGGCTACGCCTATGCTTACGACACGGTTTTGGTGACCGTCACCCAACTGATGTATCCTCCTTCCAACCTCACCGCCACGGCTGGCAACAGATTGGTGGAACTCAGTTGGACAGCTGCTACCCCTGCCGGTGTGAGCGGTTATAGAATATACAGAGACGAAGCCTTCCTCAGCGATACGCCTGGCACCCTCTATACCGATAACAACGTCTCCAACGGCGTTCTCTATTCCTACCATGTGACCACGCTCTATGCCAATCCTGCCGGGGAATCTGCAGCTTCAAATACTGCAACAGCCCAGCCGATGGCTATCACCAACGTCGTTTTGGGCGATGGAACACTGAACACCGGAAATACAGAAGGCTGTCCTATAAACATTTACAACAGAAGCCTGCACGGTCAATCTGTTTACACCGCCGCGGAACTCAACGCTGCCGGCGTGTATGGACCGGTGGATATTACAGCGCTTGGCTTCAAGGTGAACACCGCTCCCAGTATTGCTCTGCCTAGCTTTGTGGTACGCATGAAACACACCACCGCTTCCAACGTAGCCAGTTGGCAGAATGCCACAGGTATGGCGACGGTTTACAGCGCCTCATCCTATCTGCCCACTCCTGGTGGATACGATATGCTGACTTTGTCCACACCCTTCACTTGGAACGGTACCGACAATATTGTTATCGACACTGCCTTCAACCGGGTCAGTTCATCTGCTTCCACAGGTACGGTGCAGTACACCAGTGTCACCAGCGGATACCGTTACGCGCGCAGTAACACCTCCAATCGGGTCAATACCTTCACTGGCGGCAGCGTCAGTGTTTACCGACCCAATGTGCAACTCACCATCTTCGGAGGCGCAGACGCTCCTGCGGAAATATTGGTTGACCCCGTGGCGCTGAACTTCGGCGAGGTGGAAGCAGGCAGCAGCGATGTCCGTCAATTCACGATTGCCAATACCGGCGAGGAGGAACTCACTGGATCTATCAGCACTCCCACCGGTTACAGTGTTGCCTCCCTGGATAGGACCAATGAGGTTTTCGGCTCTTCGATGAAAACTTCCTCCACTGGACGCAATACTCTGGGATTCAGTCTGGCTGGAGGCGGCAGCGCCATTTACAACTTGACGTTCCAGCCTCTGGAAGCTATCGTGTATGATGGCAATGTGGTAATCACCAGCAATGATGAAGAAAACCCCACTGTCAATATCGCCCTTACCGGCAGCGGCTACACCCAGCCTGCCATCTCTCTGGATTTCAGCAGTTTGGCAACTACTCTGCCAATAAATGCCGAAGGGACAGACAGCTTCACAATTAGCAACAGCGGCAGCAAGAACCTGACCTACACTCTGGTGGAAAACCCCGCCGTAGGATGGTTTAGCGCATCTCCCGCTTCCGGTACTGTCTCTGGCGGAGGAAACCAAGTTATCACAGGCTCCTTCAGCGCGGATGGTTTGGCTCCCGGCACTTACAACAGCACCTTAATTGTCAATTCCAACGACAGCGACAATCCGCAACTGAGCGTGAGCGTGGAACTGACTGTCACTAACACACTGCCCAGCATCGAACTGCCGGAGAATCTCGCCTTCGATATGTACGCTACCCTTGTTGAGGATTTCGCACCCTACTTGACTGACATCGATGGCCAAACACTCGAACTTGGATACGAAGGCAACACCAATATCCTCGTCTCCATTGAAGGTCTCGCTGTCACTTTCAGCGCAGCTGAGGGCTGGTTTGGCTCCGAAGAGATTAACTTCTCCGTTTATGATGGCTATGACTATGCCTACGACACTGTAACTATCACAGTCAACTTCGTGAATACCCCACCCACCATCGTTTTGCCCGAAAACCTAAGCTTCGATATGTACGAGACCCTGGTTGAGGATTTCGCTGCCTACGTGGGAGATATCGATGGCCAGACCCTGGTTCTGGGATACGAGGGCAACAGCAATATCCTCTTATCCATTGAGGGCCTCACCGTAACCTTCAGCGCCGCTGAGGGCTGGTTTGGTTCCGAAGAGATTACCTTCTCCGTATTCGATGGCTACGACTATGTTTACGACACAGTTATCGTAACAGTCAATTTCGTGAATACCCCGCCCACCATCGAGCTGCCAGAAAATCTCGCCTTCGATATGTATGACACCCTGGTTGAGGATTTCACTGCCTGCGTAGGAGATATCGACGCACAGACTCTGGTTCTGGGATACGAGGGCAACAGCAATATCATCATCTCCACCGTGGGTCTCAGTGTCACTTTCAGCGCAGTTGAAGGCTGGTTCGGTTCAGAGGAGATCATCTTCTCCGTTTTCGATGGCTATGACTATGCCTACGCTACAGTTACCGTCACGGTCAAGTTCGTAAATACGCCTCCCACTATCGAACTGCCGGAAACTCTCACCTTCGATATGTATGACACCCTGGTCGAGGATTTCACTGCCTACATAGGAGATATTGACGCACAGACCCTGGTTCTGGGATACGAGGGCAACAGCAACATCCTCATTTCAATCGAAGGCTTCACGGTCACCTTCACTGCTGCCGTAAATTGGAATGGCAGTGAGGAGATCACCTTCTCAGTGTTCGATGGTTATGACTATGCCTACGACACGGTTACGGTGAATGTAAACCTCAACTACCTGGCTATTCCGGATCTCGCGGTTGCCCAGAGTGCAGGCGGAGTCACCCTCTCCTGGAATGCTGTAAGTAATGCCAATCGCTATTACATCTATCGCGCCAGTGATCCTTATGGGAATTATGGCAGCCAGCCCTTCGCGGTGGTGTATGCGCCCAGCACCTCTTGGGAGGATACCCAAATCCTGCCTATGGCTTTTTATAAGGTGATCGCTGCGTTTGAAGATCTACCGACCAAATAGTAAACAAACACAATAAGAGACAATCCCGACCCCGCTGAGCTGTTTGACAGATTTGCGGGGTCGGTTTTTAGTTGTGCAAATTCCAGATCGGTATAGATTTATCTGGCTCACTTTCAAACTGAGTGGGTAGGTCATTGCTTGCAGTGCCCATGGCGCATAGTATATGCTCAAGATGACCTGGAGATAAGAGGATTATTTCCTGGTATATCCCCGGTATCTCTACTGTATGCCTCCTGCAACAAAGCTGATAAAGCTGTCCTTCGAAGAAAAACAACCAAGCTACTCTTGCTATAATCCTGCGGCTACTTTGGGCTGGAATTCTTACAAGAATACGGATATTGAGGTGGAGTGCATTACCCACTCGCTTTGAAAGAGTGCCTCTTTTTTCTTCGCATTACGCAGCTAAGAGCTGAAAACTGGCAAGTGGGAATAACCAGCTTTTTCTCCGGTCATTGTTTTCAATCAAACTCTGAAGCTAATTGAAAATGGGAAATGGAAAAGGAAGAATTTAAGGCAAAGTTGCAATTTTGAGAAAAATGGCATAATCTCATAATTTTGCTTGACGCTATTTCAAGCACAGATATTGTTGTCAATGGAATTTTAAAGTGCACCACTTTTGGAAGTTTAAACTGCACCACTATTTTCAACCTTTAAAGTTCTCTGACGGTGCTTTGGAGCGTAGCGGAAAAGCGCCGTCAGAAAACTTTTCGC
>Ga0265295_1003491_pt1 | contig 22819 bp, 18 predicted proteins | sample Munlansysbiofilm_FD_192503 | JGI IMG/M metagenome (GOLD analysis project Ga0265295, IMG submission 192503) | Leachate microbial communities from a municipal landfill in Southern Ontario, Canada - Methane capture system biofilm | ecosystem: Engineered > Solid waste > Landfill > Unclassified ...
TATGCCCAGCCCACCGTAGCCTCGCAATTGCGCGGCTATACCCGCCTGGGCGAACCTGAGACACCAGACTTGAAAGAATACTGGAATGCCAACTTTAAAGAACCGGTGGGCAAAAGCGGACTGGAATATCTCTTGAACCCGGAGCTGCGCGGAGCCGGCGGCAGTGAACTGCTGCAAACCGATGTGCTCTCTTTTCGAAATAACGTGTTGGAATCCAAACAAGCCGTCAACGGCAATGATATACTCTTGACCATAGACATAGAGCTGCAAAGCCTGGCCGAAGAAATGTATGCTGAATACGATTACAAAGGCGCCATGCTGCTGCTTGACGCCGAAAACGGCGAGCTCCTCGTGCTGGCTAGCTGCCCGGGCTTTGATCTGAACGCAAATAAGCCGGAGAGCAGACAGGGAGCGCAATTTAACCGAGCCGTATCCGGATTGTATGCGCCAGGCTCCACCATCAAGCCATTCATGGCGCTCTACGCCCTGGAAAAAGGGCTGCTGCAAAGCGACGAACCATATCACTGTCCCGGCTACCTGGAACTGCGCGGCGGACGCAGCATAGCTTGTCATAGACGCCAGGGGCATGGCGACCTGGCACTAGTCGAAGCCCTGGCAAAATCCTGCAATGTCTTCTTCTGCCGCCTGGGCCAGAAAATGGGGCCGCAAGGCTGGGACGAACTCGCCGAGCTGTTTGCCTTCGGCAGAAGACTGAACACGATCTTATACCGGCAGGAAGCCGAGGGCATAGCCTACTCGCCACATTGGCTGAAAGCACAAAAACAGTCGCCACGCTGGACCGAGGCCGACTCGGCCTATGCCGGCATAGGCCAGGGAAAATGGCTGGTCACTCCGCTACAAATGCTACTCTCATACGCCATGCTGCTGACCGGACAGCAAATGCAGCTGAAGCTGCTCCTGGACGAGCCTAGCCAGCTGCTGCAGTCCTGCAACTGGCAACCCGAGGCTCAGGCCCAAGTCATTGCCGGCATGCAGGCCTGCGTCTATGCCCCGGAGGGAACCGGGCGGGCATTGCAAATCCCGGGACATACTATGCTGGGTAAAACCGGCACCGCCGAAGTGGGCGGCGCTCGCCTGCCGCAGGCCTGGTGTGTAGCCGCCAGCCCCGCCGAAAAGCCGAGATTTATTGGACTGGCCCTGGTGGAAAATGCCGGCGGCGGCGGGCGAGTGGCCGCCCCGCTGCTCAAAAAACTCATGCAGGCCGCCTTGCAAAAATATTAGTCCTAAATAGACCTATGCCCTTTGTGTGTCTTCGTGTCCCTTTGTGTCCCTTCGTGTCCTTCCCCTTCGTGTGTCTTCGTGTGCTAAAGAGCCGCTACCTTATTTGCCGTGTTTTTTTTACTCGATTAGTTTAAAGTTAGTTCTGATGCTGTGCCTGCCTCCGGTGTTGAATTTCAGGATAAGGCGCTTAGACTGACGATGCTCGAAGTCCTCATAGACCATGCCTTCAACCAGGCTGGGCTGTGGTTTTGCCGGGCAGTCCAGTTCCAGGCAGAGCCAGTGCATCATGAGCTTGACTTTGCCGCTGCTCAGTATTATACCCTCATCCAGCATTTGCGTCTGCACCTGCGGATGTAAAACAAAGACCAGCTCGGCTTCGCAATCGCCGCAGCTGACGCGGTCAATCAGGTTGATCTCCAGCTCGTCTTGCGAGGCAGGCACCTGCAGGGTTCTCTGCCAGCAGGCTCCCGGCCAGCAAGGTGAGCGCAGCTCGGCGCTGATCTGCTGTCGCCCCAGCTCGCCGTTGTTCTCCCAGCCGCCCAGTTTAGGCTCAGGCGTCTGTTGCCAATCATAAGTGCCGGCCAACTCGGCGTCGCGCTGGCCATTCAAAAGCAAACTGGAATGCGCCTCAGTGAGCTTGTACCACTGCGCGAATTTCGGGTCATCGTAGTTGCAGCAGGCGCTGTCTACCAAAAAAGGTTCGCCCTTCACCCAGAGCGTGAGCGCATTCTTGCCGGCATGGTAATGTGAAAAACGTCCGACAAAGGGGGATGCGTCCAAAAGCAGGTATGAATCGCCCTGGCGCCAGACCGCGAGCTGCGCATCCGCCAGCAGCTGCGTGCCCGACTCCGCCGCTGGCAGCTGTTCGAAAAGCCCGGCGAAGCTGTCTATAAAAGCCGTATTATTGACCGGGTAGCCGTCATTCAGCACCACTGTATAGCCATTGGGGGTTTCGAGGATGCGGCAGGCTTGCAGCGCTTTCATCAGAGCCTCCAACTCCGCCTCCTCAAAAGGGCCGCCCAGACGCTCCGCCAGGATGGCGGCGTCGCGGCAAATCCAGGTCTCGAAACAATGGTATGAAGGGCTGATCTCGCGCAGACTGCCATCGGCGAAATAATCATTTTTCAGATGCCAGCGGCTGATTTCCAGCCCGAGCCTGGCCCAGTCCTGATTCTGGCTGAACACGGCGGCATAGAGCAATGCGGTTGCTCTCAGCGCCTGGTGGTTGCCGCGCTTTAGTTCATTGCAGTGTTTTTCCTGTATATAGAGGGTTTCGCCGTGCAGCCGGCAAAAATCGGCCAGTTGCCGCCATTCCTCCTCATTAATAGAAGGCGAGTTGCGCAGCAGGTACAAGGCATGCAGGCTATGTATAAGTCGGCTGGCCGGTTGGAAGTCATACCAGCTATAATCAATTTCGCGTTCATCCCGGCTATATTCCTCAAAGGAGCGCATATTATAGTCCTCGTCCCGACGCCGGTGTATCTCGCGCCAGTAGTCCACATTGGCCTGTACGCCTCGAGGAGCGGGCATACTGGCATAAAAATCCAGCAGCAGCTCTTTTAGCAGGATGGCTATTTCCTCGTTGCCCTCGAGACGGTACTTTTTGGCTAGCGGCACGATAAAATACATGCGCGTCAGCCAGCAGCTCTTCTCGATGTGAAGCCAGCGCGCAAATTTATGATAGTCGAGTTTGGGCAGCTTGCCGAACTGCTCCAAAGCGCCGCCTTGGAGGATAAAATCGGCCATTTGAAGATCATCTACGCTGCCGAGCAGCTCGCGATGTACGAAGCTGCCGCCGCCATCATGAGGATAAAGCTCAAAAAAATTATTTTGTAACAAGGCCTCTTCTGACAAAGCTGGTTGAAACCTCTCAAATAGCTCACGCGACATCTCTACTCCTGAAATGGGGCTGGGGCAAAACATTCAAGGCAAATGGCATAATATATTCACTGCATGTATAAAGTCACCCTGCAAGGGAAAATCGAAACGAAATAGCCAAGCCCGATAAGCCCTTTGTGTGCCTTCGTGTTCAAAGTAGCGCTCTTTATTTTCTGTTTTTAGACAGAGAGCTAAGCTTGTTTTTTCCAGGCCTGGCAGACCTGGTCGAAGACCAGGTCCACTTCGGGATCGCTTGTCTGCCGGCTCTGGTCCTCCTTGAACCAGGCGATCGACTCGCGTATGCCTTGGCGGAAAGATATGCGGCAGTCAAAGTCGGGCACCAGTTTTTTCAGCTTCGAGCAGTCAAAGACTCCGTCGCAGGCCTTATCGCCAAAAAGCTTGTCTGCCATTTCCGGTCTTATACGGCTTATAAACTCGCTGGGTATATGCAATATTTCAGGCTCGTCAAGCTGCAGCGCCAGGGCGGTTTCGCGCATGATCTGGTTCCAGGTCAGCACCATGTCGGAGGTGATCTGGTAGGCCTCCCCTATGCTCTTGGGGTTGCCGCAGAGTCCTGCGAAGCCGACGGCGAAGTCTCTGACATGGGTCAAGGTCCATAGCCCCTGGCCGTCATCATGCACGAAAACCGGCCTGCCCTGCTCCAGTCTTGCCGCCAGGGTATAACCCAAGCTATTGACGACATTGGGCAGCCAGCGCTGCGAATATGTGTGCGAAGGGCGCACGATGGTGAGCGGAAAGCCCTCGCTGGCCAGTTTCGCCAACAGATATTTTTCCGCCGCTTCCTTTCCTCTGCCATAAGCCGAAAAGCGGTTTCCCAGCGGGCTTTGCTCGGTCACCGGAATTTTGTCATGCGGCTTGGCATACACGACGGTGGTGCTGACAAGCATATACTGCGCACAGCGCCCGCTGCAGGCCTCGAAGGCGGTTTTGGCCTGCTCGGCATCAAAGCAGATAAAATCGGCGATAACGTCAAAATACCGGTCTTCCAGGGCTTTTTTCAATGCTCCGGGCTGGTTGCGGTCGGCAATTATCTGCTCAAACGGGGTCTCGATCTTGCTTTTGCCACGGTTGAGCATGCTGATTTGATGTCCACGGCTGGCCAGCAGCTCGGCGCAGCTCAAGGAAAGATTACCGGTACCGCCAATAAAAAGTATCCTCATTTTTCTCCTTCTACGTTTTCACATTTTTCGGCAGCGGGGTCTTCTCTCCCTCTTTGGTCAATGAGACCAGGGTGACGACATTTTCGAAGACATGATACTCATCATGTTCCTGCAAGTCTCTGGCGTAGACCACCACTCTATAGCTCACTGAAGTAATGCCGCATTTTTCACGTTCCACCTGGAACCTGAGCATGGCTCCGTTTTTCACGCTTTTGGTGAATTCGATCTCATGCATGGCGCGGGTGACAAAGCGGGCGGCGGGGAACTCGCGCACTGCGGCCAGGTAGGCGAACTCGTCCACCCAGCGCAGCAAGACCCCGCCAAACAAGTAGTTATAGTGATTAAGATGCTCGGGGCGTACTATGGTGTAGAAATTCATGGCCGGCTCCCGGGGGCTGATTTTTATTTCACGGCCAGATAGGCCTCTTCGGCAAGATAGGAGCTGCGGATTAGTGGTCCGGCCACCGCCATATGGAAGCCGAATTCCTTTTCGGCGCAGTTTTTCCAGCCTTCAAACTCCTCTGGCGAGATATGTCTCTGCACCGGCACCTGTTTATGGCTAGGCTGCAGGTACTGTCCCAGTGTAAGTATCTGCACGCCGCTGTCGCGCAGATCAGCCAAGCACTGGCGCAGCTCTTGCTCGCTCTCGCCCAGCCCCAGCATCAGTCCGGACTTGATTTTCGGCAAGCCCTCCGAATGCCTTGCCCATTGTGCCGCGTTTGCCAGCACTTGCAGGCTGCGCTCGTAGTCGGCCTGCGGACGTATGCTGGTGCTCAGGCGGCGCACAGTCTCAAGATTATGAGCAAAAACCTGGGGTTTTTCCTGCAAAACCAGCTGTAAGGCCGTTTTGCTGCCGGCATAGTCGGAACAAAGGACCTCCACTTTGCAGTCCGGGCTTTTTTGTCTGACCGCCCTGATGCAGGCCGCCATCATGGCGGCGCCACCGTCGGGCAAATCGTCCCGGGTGACGCAGGTAATGACGACATAGCGCAGCTTCAGAGTCGCGACCGCCTCGGCGATGCGTTGCGGCTCATCGGGATCCGGCGCCGCCGGCTTGCCATGATTCACCGCGCAAAAGCGGCAATTGCGCGTGCACTGTTCTCCCAGAATCATAAAGGTGGCGGTCTGTCGTTTCCAGCAATCGCAGAGATTGGGACAGCGCGCGCTTTCGCACACGCTATGCAGCTTGCTGTCTCGCAACAAGCTGCGCATGGCAAGGCGTTCTTTGCCGCCCTTAAAGGCCACCTTGTACCACTCGGGGTGAGCTAAACCACAGGAGGCGGTTTTAGATTCAGTAGACATAACAATAGAACGGGGGGGAAGGGGACACGAAGGCATGTTTTTTATCAGGACAGCTTCAGCCAGTGGTGTATGCGTTCAGCCAGGGGCAAATCGACTATTTCGGGCAGCTCAGTGCCCTGCCCCGTATTGATGCGCCATTTTGCCGAGCGCAGGAATTCCAGGGCTAGGCGGTCGGCCTCGGCCATATGCTGCCAGGGCAGCTCTGCACTGTTGAAGCGTGCGGTTTTTTGACCTTCCTGCGGCATTGGGTCTTGTCTGCTCAAGCGGCAATGCAGGAAGTGCAGTCTTATGGACTTGTGAGGATAATGATGCACCATGCTTAAAAACAAAGACGCCTGCTCAACCCTCAGCCTGAGTTCCTCGTGCAGTTCTCGGCTGATACATTCAGCAGGCGTCTCTTGGCTATGCAGTTTGCCGCCGGGCAGCTCCCACTGCCCGCTCAGGTCTTTGCCCGGCGCGCGGGTGGCCAACAACAGGCCAGACTGGTCTAAAATAACTGCGGCACAGACCTCGACAAGCAGGGTCATTTGCGCTTGCCCAGCAAAAACTGTGCGCGCCGGTTCTTCTGGTGCTCAGACTCGCTGCGGGCATCAGGAACCACCGGACGGTCCTCACCATAGCTGATGGTCTGCATGCGCTCAATGGAAACGCCGAGATTGCCGAGATATTCGCGCACCGACAAGGCGCGGCGCTCGGACAGTGCCCGGTTGTACTCGTCGCTGCCGCGCTCATCGCAATGCCCTTCGATGACCAGCCCCTGCTCCGGAGCGGCCAACAGGTTTTGTGCCAGAGCATCGAGCTTGTAGCGCTCCGAGGGCAGGACCTCAGAGCGGTCATAGGCAAAATAAACCACATCGTTCCAAGCTCTCGAGTCCTGCAAAAAACCGGCTCCATCGGCGCCAGTGGCCAATGGCTTCGCCAAGTCGTCCCAGCCTTCGGCGCCAAGCGCGCCGCCGGCAAGAGCGCCGCCGGAGTCGCCGGTCTGGAACTCGCTGAAAAGCGGCTCGGAACCGTCAAGAATCTCAAAGCCTTGACCACCAAACTGATCTGCGCCGGTAGAGACACGCAGGGCACCCGAGCCGGCTGGAGACTCGCGCAGGCCGCTTAGGTCAATCTTCGGCTTCTTCGTACAAGCGCTGAAAAGTAGGCTGACGAGCAAAACCGCGAGCAGAGGCTTAATTAACTTGCCAAGCATAATAATAATGTCTCCTTCAAATGATAAAAGCAAAAAAACCTAAACAAGCGTAAAAAACTGTAATTAGCCTAGTATAATGCCAATCTGAATTTTCTCAAGCAAAAAATAAATTTTCAGGGCCACCCCCATAGCAATGGCCTACCTTGAACCGCGTCCAAAAAGCGGCGCATGAAAAGCGCGTGAAAAGCTCAATGTGACTCAATGTGACTCAATGTGACTCAATGTGACTTAGTGTGACTTAGTGTGACTTAGTGTGACTTAGTGTGACTTAGTGTGACTTAGTGTGACTTCGTGGCCTAGTGTTCAAAAAAGCTGTGTGTCGCATCAGTTCTCTTCTCTGGGTTGCAGCAGGTTTTCTCTTTGTATGATATTCTCGAACCATCCAGCGAAGCTATTTTGGCCGATTTCGTTAGGCAGGTACCAGTTCTGCATCCATTTCAGGGCGGTTTGTCGCCCGCCTATTTCAAAGAGCGTGCGTCCTTCCAGGCAATTCAGGCCGGCGCTCTGGCATTTTTGCCTCATTTGCCGCAGCAGGCTCTCGTAGAACTCCAGCAGCGGCAGGTCCAGGTTGCCGCGTTCACGCCAGTCCGCATCGATAATTTGCTCCTTTTGCGGGAATATCGGGTTAGGCAGCCAGCACAGCAGGCGGCAGAGCGGCGGCAGTTTTTCAAACTGACGCAGCAATTGCTCGAAATCCTCACTCAACCTGGCCAGGGCCTCGGCGGCTTGGGCACGCTCATGCCGGTCAAGCATAAACGTGTCACTAAAGGCAAATGAAAAGATGAGCAAATGCGGTTCAAAGGGGAGCACATCTCTTTCGAAACGCCGAATGGACAAAGCCGTATTGGAGCCTGGCATGCCGACATTGATGAGGCCAAGCCGGCCAAACTCCGGCTCATAACGCTTTTGCAGGCGTTTTTTGAGCATGGCCGGCCAGCCTTTTTCGCTCTCGGCCGAGCAAAAGGTAAGCTCGTCTCCAAAACAGAGCACCCGCAGGCTGGCTTCCTCCAGCTCGCGTATGGCGCTTATGTTCATATGTGGCGGCCAATCCCGAATGACGGCGCTGTTTTGCCAGGCGCCGCGCTGGGGTATGCGTATGCTGAAACGCTCCTCTGGAGCAGGCTTAGGCGCCTCTTTTGGGGTTATTTGCCGCATTTTTGCACCTACGCAGTTGGCGCAAAGCTGTGGTTTGTCAAAGACCCCCAGGCTATGCAGCAGTTGCTCATGGCTGCTCCACAGGAACACAGTGCCGCACTGGCTGCAGCTTATCTCCGCGCTCTCATGGCTGGCCAGGAAGTCCTGGCATGTCTTGCAGGCTTTGGCTGCCGGCCTCTTGCCGGCCAGCTGATCGAGCAGCTGCTCCTCCGGCTCATAGTTCCAGCTGCCGTTGCAGCCCTGCTGTGAGCAAGGTTCCTGCAGGGTGGAGAGCGACTTCAGCTTTTCCACACACTGTTTGCACATTCTGGCCGGCGGCCTGCCCTCCGGATTTCTCAGGCGGTATCCCAGCTGCATGCCCCGCGTCCACAGCCATTTATGCTCACAGTGCCGGTTTTTGCAGTTCAGCTCTATGTCTTTGCAATTATTGAAGAAGTCGAAACATTGATTGCACATGCGGCTGGGCTTTGCGGGGCTTTCCCCCTCTTTGCAGGCCAGCTGCCGCTCGAGTTGCTCGTAGGCGTTGTAGACCCAAGTACCCGAACAGCCGCTGATCTTGCAAGGCTCCACGCTATTGTTCAACAAGCGAAACTTCTGGAAGCAAGGCTCACACATCCGGGGGGGCGGCGCATCGAGTTTTTTACCCGAAAGCAGATGTTCGAGCTGCTGGTATTTATTCCAGACAAAGCTATTTTGACAGGATTTGATGCGGCAGGGCAGCTCTTGGTCATGCAGTGTTTTCAATGTCTGGAAGCATTCCTCGCAGAGCCGTTTGGGCGGCTTGTCCAGTCCGCTTTGCAATTGCATCCTGCTGCTCCACACCCAGGTGTTTTTGCAGCCCCGCATACGGCATTTCTGCTCCACATCGCTGCCTTCCCTGACTTCTTGCCGGCAGGCCTCGCAGAGGCCCTTGGGCGGATTATCATAGTTGCCGTATGCCAAAGCCTCGAGCTGCTGAAAGCGGTTCCACACCCAGCTGCCCGAGCAGCCGGGCTTCGAGCAGGGCTGCTCCCGGTCCTCAAGCTGCAAAAAACGCTCGTAGCAGCTCTGACACATCTTGTCGGGCCTGCCGGACTGTCCCCGCGCGGCATTATACATGGCCTGCTCGCCGCTGACCTGCACCAGGTTGTCACAGCCGCGAATACGGCACTTAAGCTCAGAGGTCGGAAACAAGTCGCCCAGACTGCCGAAATTGTCAAAATGATCGCCCAAGGCAAATTCTCCTTGTCAGACAAAAACAGATGAAATGAAGCAAACCAGTCGCATAGGCAAAAATAATCCGACAAATGCGCTTTACAAGTAAGCGCTTGATTTTTCATGGCTTAGCCCAGAGCAAGTAGCGTTTTTTTTGCCGCCGCCAGTATGATTTGAGTGACTGGGCCGGCAAAATCCGCTATGCCCGGCATTTTACGAAATTCCGTAGGCCTGGACTTGCTTTTTGTTTATTTCAGGCTATACTTGTATTTGCACGCAGATATTGCTTTCTTATAATTGTAGAGTCTTTTTTCAATCGTCCCGTGATTTTGCGCATCTATGCTTTTCAGAGCCTGTATTTAGGTGCCTGTACCCGATGCTGATTATTGCTTGTAATGCTGACCTTTAAGGTGTTTCTTTCATGGCTTTAATTGCTGTCACTGGTGGAATCGGTGCAGGCAAGTCTACAGTTTTAAGCAGGTTCAAACTGCTTGGTGCGGATATTCTGGATGCCGACCTGCTCGTGCACGGCTTATATCGCCACGATGCAGGTCTGAAACTGGCCCTGCTGCAACGCTGGGGGGCAAATATCCTTGACGCCGACGGGCTGCCTGAGCGCAGCAAGATCGCCAGCCGGGTTTTCGACCATGCCGAAGAGCTGGCCTGGCTTAACTCGATCCTGCATCCGAAAGTCAAAGCTGCAATTAAAAACGCCGCTGGCAAAACTGACCAGGCTCTATTTTGTGCCATTCCCCTGTTTTTTGAATGCGCCTGGGAAGCAGAGGCACTGTGCAGCATCTCGCTTTGGTGTGATCCCTGCACACAAAGACAAAGGCTTATGGCGCGCGGCTGGAGCGAGGCCGAGATACTATCAAGACTGCAGCATCAACTCGGCATGGATGAAAAATTGCGCCGCGCCCGCTTTGCTATTATCAGCAACTGTTCCTGGCAAGTGCTGTACGCGCAGTGCGACCTAGTTTATGCAAAAATACTGCGTATGCTAGCCGGACACCAGGCCTAAGCAGACCCCGTCCAAAAAGACCGGCTTTTGGACACTAAGACAGACGAAGACACAGCAAGTCTTTAAGCTTTGTTTTGCCTTTGCCCCGGCCTTTTTTGCCGTCCCGGCTTACCCGCCTTATTTATGGAACCACAGTACCCGGACCGCAGTTTAGCCATCATCGAGAAATAAAGAATGAGCACAGACCCTGAACTAACAATCAAGGCCGAGCAGACGCCTCCTGAAGAGGCTTTGCCGGAAAACAAGCCCAAACCTCGCGGACGTCCCAGAAAAACCGCTGCCAGCGAAGAACCGAGCCAGGCCGAGGATAGTAAGGCGGCAGGCAAAAAAAAACTCGACAAAGCCGAGGAGTCGGATATGGAAGCTGAAAAAGAAAAAGATTCTGCACTGACCCTCAGTGAGGCTCACGCGGCAGAGCCACAGTCCAATGACAAGGGCCTGCGGGATGCGAGCACTGAAAACGGCGATGTTCCCGCGGAGGGAGTCAGCAAGCTGGGTTTCAAGCTGGGCAAAGGCATATTGCCGCTAACCGGAACCCCCGGCCTGGTCAGCCTTAGCGACGGACAGCCGCAGGCGCCCCGCGCCGTCATCAAACCCAGCCCGCCTGCCAAGGAAAAAACACCGCCGCGCCCCAAGCCAAGCCGCCAAGAGAGCGCTCCACGTGCCTTGCCGCGCCCGCTGCGCGAGGCGCAGCGCCAGGCCAAGCGCGGCGGACGCTCCGCTCGCGGCAAACAGCAGGCCTACTACAACTTCGAGGACTATGACGCCTTGACCCAAGACGGGCCGGACTACAGCTTTGCCGAGCCAGCCATGCGCGAAGCCCTGGACATCGAGCACTTGCGCAGCCTGCAGCTGCCCGAGCTGCTCGAAATCGCCGCCGCACTAGACATCGAAAAACCCGAGTCCCTGGAAAAACGAGAACTGGTTGAGCAGATTTTCGAGCGCAACGACGCCGAGTCCGGCGGCCTGGCCTACGGCAGCGGCGTGCTCGAAGTAACCCAGGAGGGCTTTGGCTTTTTGCGCAGTGCCGACTTCAGCTATCAGGAATGCCCCGAGGACATCTACCTGAGTCCAACTCAAGTGAGGCGCTTCCTGCTGCGCACCGGCGACACCATAGTAGGGCAGATACGCCGCCCCAGGGAAAAAGAGCGTTTCTTCGCCATGACTAAGCTGGAGACCATTAACGCCGAGCCGCCTGAGCGCAAACGCGACCTGGTCCCCTTTGAAAACCTGACCCCCTTCTACCCCACGCGGAGACTGGTGCTCGAACGCGAAAGAAACGAAATATCATGCCGCGTCATTGACCTGATTACGCCGGTGGGCCGCGGCCAGCGCGGGCTAATCGTGGCCGCACCGCGCACCGGCAAAACCGTCATCCTGCAAAAAATCGCCAACAGCATCACCAGGAACAATGACGACGTCACACTTATCGTGCTGCTCATTGACGAACGCCCCGAAGAGGTCACTGACATGCAGCGCAATGTCGAGGCCGAAATCGTCAGCTCCACTTTTGACGAGCCGCCAGACCGCCATGTCGAGGTGGCCGAAATGGTCATCGAAAAGGCCAAGCGACTGGTCGAATACGGCAGACACGTGGTTATCCTCCTGGACAGCATCACCCGCCTGGCAAGAGCCTACAACACCATCGAGCCGCACTCGGGACGCATACTCTCCGGCGGCGTCGACGCCAATGCGCTGCATAAGCCAAAACGATTCTTCGGCGCAGCCAGAAACATCGAAAACGGCGGCAGCCTGACCATATTGGCCACCGCCTTGATAGATACCGGCAGCCGCATGGACGAGGTTATCTTCGAAGAGTTCAAGGGCACCGGAAACATGGAACTGCACCTGGACCGCTTCCTCAGCGACAAACGCATCTATCCAGCCATCAACATGGAAAAGAGCGGCACGCGCAAGGAAGAGCTGCTGGTGCCCGCACATGAGCTGGAAAGAATCTGGGCACTGCGCAAAGCCATCAGTGGAACCAACGTCAACGACGCTATGGAAATGATCGTCAACAAGCTCAAAACCACTAAGAGCAACGCCGAGTTCCTCGACGGGCTGCAGCTGAAAAACATGGGCTGAAACCGGCTTGGCTGATTTTGGGAAAGCAAGGCACTGCAAGCGCTCAAGGCGTCGCTTTACTCTGCCTTGCTCTTCCACAGCAGCCCTCGAAGCGCAAAATCGGCGCATTACTTGGCAGCCTGGTTTGCTTATTTTTTTTTCACAATCATATTATTGTCATATCCTTCCTATTAACATTATTCACAAGGGGGTTTCATGTACAAGCCTGGCTTCATCCCAACTTTGCTTTTAGTCGTATCCCTGGTTTTCCTCGGCGCCTGCGTCAGCAAAACCACTGCTCCGTCTCATAATGTGAGCAATGAGCGTTTTCTCTTTGGCAGTTATTCGGCGGTACTGGCCAGTAATCTGTTTGATACCGACAAGGCCATCCGAGCCACTGCCTCCAGAGCCAAGCTTATCGAGGAGGCCAGACGCAACAAATATAACAATATCGAGTATGTCTACCGCGATTTCTATGGCAACAAGGTGCTCTTCAAGCTTTGGGAAACCGAAGACAAACAGTCTAAGATCGAGATCAAGGTGGGCAAGCTAGGCGACAAGCGCAGCTCTCAGGAACTGTTGGTCGCCATAGACGAGGAACTGCGCGCCAGCGGCAGGTAAACAAAACACCCCCGCGGGCTTCTTGAGGCCCTTGCTGTCACGCGGTGTGCGAAAAACCAGGAGAAGTTGCTTATGAAGCCTGGGCAAACAGAAGCAGACAAACAGTATTCAAAGTCCCTGTTTTCACCGTCTGACAGCAGTCAGGCCCAGTCAAAGCACGAACAGTTGTCTGAATTTGAGAGGCTGCGCCGTCGCCGTTTGTTGCTGCGCCTGGTGCTGCCTGGCGGGCTGCTTCTAGTTGGCATAATCGCCTTTGTGCTGCACAAGCCGCTGAAGTATATTTTTTCCCCGCCCACGCTATTGCAGGGCAGCGAGCTGCCCGACGAGGATGAAACAACCCAACCCAGTCACGAGAACCTGAAGCAGTACGGCAACTCCGAGGCGCTGCTGCACATCAAGATGCGCTTTGCCGAGGAGATGCTCGCTCCAAGCAGTATAGTGGAGCTGGCTCATGCCGCCGTGGACAGCAAGCCCAGTGAAATATATTTCACCATCGCATACAAGCCTCCACAAGAGGGCGAGCCGGAAAGTGAAATCAAGATCAACGACAGCAGCCTGATCGAGATTGACGGCGACACCCGAGTGGACCTCTCCGCCATAAAAAAAGAGGAGGACTTTATCCTGGCTCTGCAACACTGCTATGCCAGGCTCTACCCGGAAAGCCGGCAAAAACTCGAACTGCAAGTCAGCGAAGAGGTCTTGGAGCAGCGACAACAGGCTGAGATGCGCAAACCTACGCTTATTGTGCCGGAAAAAAAACGGGGTGAGATCAAAGAGGGGGAAAAGTCCATACTGCTGCCCGACTTTGCCTATCCCGGACAATAACTGCCTGTAGTGTTGACCTTGGCCTGCCTTAGTGTGTCTTAGTGTCCAAAATCGCGCCGAACTGCTTTTGGGAAGGAATATCTCCCGCTTCCAACTGTATTTACCATATAGCTCTCATGTTATCAGATGAGCCTTTTTGAGTCAGACCAGTTCTTCTCGGACAAGTCGCCCCTGCGTGACAGCCAGCGCAATGAAGGCCTGCAGTATGAAACCCGTCCGCAGCAGGCGCGCATGGCGCACGAGATCGCCGCCAGCCTGGCCAGAGGTGAGCATCTCTGCATCGAGGCCCCCACCGGCGTAGGCAAGACATTCGCCTACCTGCTGCCGATGGTTTTTCACGCCTTCGAGACCGAGCGCCCAGTACTGGTCAGCACACACACCATCAACCTGCAAGAGCAGATACTGAAAAAAGACCTGCCTTTTATTGAACGGCTGCTAGGGCGCGAAATCAGCTACGCGGTAGGCAAGGGACGCAGCAATTACCTCTGCCTGCGAAGACTGAGCCAAATCGCCAGCCTGGAACAACGCTACTTCGCCGGCGAAGAGCTAAGCGGCCAAATCAGCACGCTCTTGAATTGGGTGCAAAACAGCCAAAATGGCGACTATACAGAAATGGACAGGCAGCTCTCCAGACAACTCTGGAACCTGGTCTGCTGCGAAAGAGGCAACTGCCTGAATAAAAGATGCCGCTTTTATCAAAAATGCTTTCTTTTCAAAGCGCGTCGCCGCCTGGCCGACTGCCAGGTCATCATCGCCAATCACGCCTTCTTTTTTAGCAGCATGGCCATGCGCGGCAAACCCACTGCGAAAGACGAGGAAAACCAGAATTCCTCGCTATTGCCCAAATTAAGCGCCGTGGTGCTGGACGAGGCACACACCATGGAGGAGGTGGCCTCCAGTCACCTGGGAGCGCGCAGCGACACACTAAGCATAAGACAGCTGCTCAACCGACTCTATGTCGATGAGCGCCACCCGCGCCTGCTGGCCAATGATAACTGCCTGGAATGCAGACGCGCAGTCAACGAACTGCGCGCCCAGGCCGAGCTTTTCTTTGCCCGCCTCCTGGACTGGTTGCAACAGCAGAGCCAGCGCCCGCAACCATTGCGCTACACGGTGCCAAACCATATAGACAATCACCTTGACAGCCTTATCGCCAAACTGCTTTTTGAACTAAAAAAACTGAGCGGCAGCAGTGAACCGGAGGCCGAAGACGCTCAGGAGCTTAAACTGATAATCGAGAGCATACGCACACATAACGAAGCACTCAACCTCTTCTTCAGTATGCGCGAAAATGAGTATGTCTACTGGTTTGAACGCTTCGGCAAGGAGGGGCGCGAAATCAGCTTCAATTGCGTGCCCATTGAAATTTCAAAACAGCTCAATGAGCTGCTTTTCAACAATCTGGAAAAATTCCCGGTCATTGTCACCAGCGCAACCCTGGCCATTGCCGGCGATATCTCGTTTTTCCAGAAACGCGTCGGCATGCAGAATTGTCCAAGCCTGCTGCTGGACAGCCCCTTTGACTTTGAACGCCAGGTGAAGCTATACCTAGGCCAAAATATGCCCGAGCCTAACTCGCCGCAATTTCTGCCCGAGGCGGAAAAGCAAATCGAGCATTTTTTGAGCCTCAGCCAAGGCAGAGCCTTCGTCCTCTTCACCAGCTACTCGATGATGAATGAGCTTTACGAAAATATGCAGGGCTTTTTTGCTAAGGGCGGCTACCAGGTCTATGTGCAAGGCGGCGAATACAGACCTCGGCGCATGCTCGAACTCTTCCGGGAAAACGAGAAGGCGGTGATTTTCGGCACCGCCAGCTTTTGGACCGGCGTAGATGTGGCCGGCGAGGCGCTGAGCAACGTCATCATCTGCAAACTGCCATTTTCGGTGCCGGACCACCCCCTCATCGAGGCGCGCTGCGAAATGATCAAATTCCGAGGCGGCAACCCCTTCCTGCATTACTCCCTGCCCGAAGCCGTGCTCAAGTTCAGGCAGGGCTTCGGCAGACTGATCCGCTCCAAGCAAGACCAGGGCATGGTCGTTATCATGGACTGCCGCGTCAAACAAAAGTTCTACGGCAGGTTCTTCCTGGAATCAATACCTAAATGCCCAGTGGAAATATTCTAAAAGAACCACTGAAGCAAGAAGGCAATCGCTATTGGCGCGGCCCCCCCCCCGCCTAAAAAGCGATCGCCAAAATATTGGACACTAAGACAGACCAAGACACACTAAGGCAGGCGATTTTTGAGGCTGGGTCTAAGCCGCTCTCAATACTCCTCCATGCTGACATTCACATTATTGAGGATGGGGTTGGCCACCTGGTGGAAATTCAAGGCATAAGGCAGATATCCCGTACCCCAGACATTAGGCTTGCGCACGAGCGTTTGCCCTTTATAGCGCTGCGCATCTCGCCTAACCTGCATACGTATATTATTCAGCATGATCTCTGAGACCGCCATGCCGCCGATAAAAGAGGCGTCCACCGCTTCTATCTGCAAGTCGGCAAAGCTCAGCCTTCTGATATATCCCTGATAACGTTCTTCATCCTCGGTCAAGTCGGCTCCACTCCACACGGCAATAGCCTGTCTGACATTGCGCATAACTGCGCCCTTGAAGACCACATTTTCTATTCTGGCCCCCTTGTATATATTGAAACGCTGAATTTCTGGCAACACCGAGATCAAGTCAAAGCCCTTGTTGCTGTCGTGTATAATGCAGTCATTCACTATAATGTCACGGATATCGCCGTCGCCCTCATAGCCCAAGCGCAGGGCACAGCAGGTTGAAGTCAGCGTGCAATTGCTGATATGTACCCTTTCACAGGGCAGCTCACGCCCCAGTATGGCTATGTCGCTTTTCAGAGCGATGCAATCGTCGCCGGCGTCGATGTGGCAAGAGTCTATCCAGACATCCTGGCAGCAGTCTATGTCCAGACCGTCGGTGTTAGGACCCAGCCGGTGGTTTTTTATGCGCAAGCGCTCCAAACGCAGATTCTGACAGCCTATGCACCAGACCGTATAGGCGGCGGCATTGACTATGCTGAAATCGCGCAGACGCAGATTCCGGCAATTGACAAAAAGCATGGCGCTAGGCCTGGAGGGCATGGACAGATACACCCTGCTCCTCAGCTCGCTGGCTGGCGGCGAGTCTTTGCCGTCATAATCACTCCAGAAGGCATCGCCATTACAGGCTAGCACGCCTTCACCTTCAATGCACAGGTTTTCGAGGCCAAAGCCGCCAAAGAAATAATGGTCTAAGCTGGTCTGCCGCTGCAGCATCTCACTCTTGTTATAGCCTTCAATTTCTCTGGGGGCATGCAACACAGCCCCAGCTTCCAAACGCAGAGTTAAATTACTCTTTAAGCGTAGCGAAGCACACTGGTGATGACCGGCGGGAACCACGACCAAGTCATTCTCAGCAGCCGCATCTACGGCGGCCTGCAAGGATGCATAATCGGTGGAAAGCAGTCTGCGAGACATGGCTGAACTCCTGGAATGATGATATATATGCAAAAAGCCTTAGTAACTTGCCTAGGGCTTCGTTCAAAAATCTTGTCGGGGAAGAACTCCCGAGAAATTCACAGAAAACCAGTATTTCCTTAGCAAAGTCAACTTGCTGCGCCTTAGCGTCCAATTTCTGCCAGCTTTTTTTTCCATAAAACCTAAGGCTTACAAATCCGTACATTACCCTTACCATATCGCTTGCGCCTTTATTTTACAAGCTTGCTCAACAAAAGTATAGTTTGGTTTTATATTAGCATACTTGACCGTTGTTTTGTCACTGCAAGGGGTTTTATACATGGAAGACTTTAGCGGCCTGCATATTTTCCACAAGCTGGCTCGAGGACAACATATAGTGGTGGAAGCCTTTGGCTCCTCCAACACCCAGCGCCGTTTGCCAGGCATGACCTGGTTTGATTTTGTAGAACTTGCCTTTAAACAGCATTATGGCGGCGGCTGCGGCAACTTCATCAACTGCGGCATTGGCGGAGATACTAGCAGCGGACTGCTTGCACGCTATCAGAGAGACCTAGACGCATATAAGCCTGACCTGGTAATTATAACCATAGGCGGCAATGACAGCAGCACCTTGAAAAACATCAGCAAGGCGCAATTCAAAAAAAACCTGCTTGACTTGCAGAAGCGCATTGCCGATATGGGCGCTGAAGTCATTTTTCAGACCTACTACGCCTGTATGCTGGACCAGCTCGAACAGGAAATGGCGGATAAGATGCTGGCTAATATGCAAAGCATCCGCGAGGTGGCAAAGCAAACCGCCTCGTCTCTGCAAGACCATTACCAACGCTGGCAGCTTTTGCAGGAACAACAACCTGAGCTGTATAGCATGCTTATGCTTGATCCCATGCATGTCAACGAAACCGGCAATGCCCTCCTGGGACTAGACCTCTTGGCAAGCCTTAAAGTGCCACCACCAGCAAGCTTGCAACATAGCTATAAAGCCGCATTCTTCGCCCAGCAACTCATAAATCAACTGGCCAGGCAATAGGTAAATAAGCAAAACCCGTCTAAACAACCTTATCTTTTTATAGCAAATATCACTAACCGAACTGGAGTTGTTTTTATGAAAAAAACCATCATCATCATAGTTTTAGCGCTTTTAGTCCTTTTGCTTTTGGCGGCCAGCTGGGTAATCTCCAGCCGCAACAGCCTGATTAACCAAGACGAAGCGGTCAACTTGCAATGGAGCGAGATAGACACGCAGCTACAGCGGCGCTCCGATCTGATCCCCAACCTGGTCAACACGGTCAAAGGCTATGCGGCGCATGAAAGCGAGATTTTCACAGCCGTCGCCGATGCTCGCAGCAAACTCATAGGAGCAAGTACACCAGCCGAAAAGGCCGGAGCAGAGACTGCGGTCAGTTCCGCCCTGAGCCGCCTGCTCGCCATCGCCGAGAACTATCCGCAGCTGAAGGCCGACAGCAGCTTCGTCAGACTGCAGGATGAGCTGGCCGGCACTGAAAACCGCATCGCGGTCGCCCGCGGACGCTATAACGGCGCAGTGAAGAATTTCAATGCCGCCATACGCATGTTCCCCGGCTCCCTGTTTGCCCCCGGCCTGGGATTTAGCCCCGCTGAATACTACGAACCGCCCGCTGGCAGAGCAGCGCTGGAACAGGCGCCAGAAGTCAGCTTCTAAGACGACATCAAGCTCATGGCGCAAAAGAATCATCAACGTCGCATCAATCTCAGCCTGGTGCTGCTTATCAGCATCCTGGCACTGGCTCTGTTCGCACTGGACCGCTGCCCTAAAAAAAGAGGCAGCTCTGACTCCCTCACCCAGCTGCCAGAGTTCAGTGCCCGCGTAGTAGACCTGGCCGGCCTTTTCCAAGAAGAGGAAAAAATGCGCCTCGAGCAGGAGATTGAAGCGCTGGAACAAGCCACTGGCGGACAAATGGGCCTGCTCACACTGCCGGAACTCAAAGGATGGAGCATAGAGGAATACAGCCTGAAACTAGCCGAAAAATGGCGCCCAGGCAACAAAGAACAAGATAACGGAGCCATCCTGCTTATATGCCTCAAAGAACGGGAGCTGCGTCTCGAAATCGGCTACGGCTGGGAAGGCTTTATCAATGACGCCAGAGCCGGTGACATCATCCGAGCCATGCGCCAATATCTGCAAAATGAACGCTACGCCGAAGCCAGTATCTACGCCATACGCCAGGTGCAGGCTTTTGTCAGCGGACAGCAGCCAAAGACGCCAAGCGAGCTTGATGCAGATAGGCGCCCGCAGGAGACGGACGGGCAAGAGACCGACCTGCCCATGATCTTCTTCTTCTTTGGCATCCTGGGAGTCATACTGCTGCTCGCCCTGCTCAATAAAGGCGGGGGCTCAGGCTTCGGCAGCGGCGGTGGAGGAGGCAGCTTTAGCGGCGGAGGAATGCGCGGCTTCGGCGGCGGAACTAGCTTTGGCGGCGGCAGAGGCGGACGCTTCGGAGGAGGCGGAGCCTCAGGCAGATGGTGAGACTTGTCTTGCTCTGCCTTAGTGGGCCTTGATGTCTAAATTCCTGCCGGACGGCTTAGCAATTTTTTTTTGGCCGCAAAGCCACAGGGCTTTTACACAGGAGCTGTAGCATTGTCACTGCTTATAAGAATAATACTCTGTTTTATATTTCCGCCACTGGCAGTGGCCGACCAAGGCTGCGGCGCCTTCATGGTCGTCTTCTTTCTTACCCTGCTAGGCTGGGTGCCAGGCACGGTTGCCGCCCTGGTCATCGCAGTGAGCAAAGATAAAAAATAAAATGGCGGAGAGGCAGGGATTCGAACCCTGGGTACAATCGCTTGTACAACGGTTTTCGAGACCGCCCCGTTCGACCGCTCCGGCACCTCTCCGCTAAATTGGTCAAAAAACTAATTTATCACAAGAGACGCAACTTACAAGTCGGCAAAACTGTTTTGGGACACGAAGACAGACAAAAATGTACAAAAGCAGACGAAGTGAAAGCAGACTTTTTCTGCCTCAAGGATGAAACCATGAAATTCTTAAGTATCGAACCCTTGTCCGGAGCCGCCGGTGACATGATATTGGCCAGCTTGATTGACCTGGGAGCGGACCAGAAGGAAATCGTCCGCCTGATTAAAACCAGCGGACTGCAGGATTTTTCTTTGTGCTTCGAACGCAAACTGTGTAAACACGGCATAGTCTGCGCATACCTGAATGTATATACAGACGAAAAGGCCGAGCATGGGCATGGGCACGAGCACGAGCACGAGCACGAGCACGGGCACGAGCATGGACACGAGCATGAACACGCTCATGAACATGAACATGAACACGAACACGCTCATGAACACGAACATTCTTCGCCTCACGCTCACCGCGGTCTTCGAGAGATACTAGCGCTTTTGCACAAGAGTGAAATTCCCGCCCCTGCCAAGATTAACGCCGAAAAGGTCTTTCGTCGCCTGGCCGAGGCCGAAGCCGCCATACACGGTGTCAGCCCCGAGGAGATTCATTTCCACGAAGTCGGCGCGGTAGACTCCATTGTGGATATTTTCGGGGTCTGCATCGCCCTGCATTTACTTGGCGTCGAAAAGTTGTTTTGCCCGGGGCACAAGATTGGCTACGGCACGGTGCGTTGCGCGCACGGCATCATGCCGGTGCCTGCTCCAGCCACAGCCAAGCTGCTCGAGGGCCAAAAAGTCAGCCGCCTGCCCATAGAATCAGAACTGACCACTCCGACTGGAGCAGCCATTCTTACAGCTTTGAGCCAAGGCAGCCAAATACCGCCAAACGCACGCATCCTAGGCTGTGGCTACGGACACGGAAGCAAGGAGTTTGCTCTCATGCCCAACCTGGTGCGCTCCATTCTGTTTGAAAGCGAGGACGAGCAACAAGACGGCGAGCTGCTTTGCGACCAGGTGCAGGTGATCGAGTTTGAGACTGACGACCAAAGCCCGGAAAGCCTGGCCTATCTCATGGAGCAGCTGTACGAACATTCCGCGCTCGACGTATCCTTTACCGCCACTCAAAAAAAGAAAAACCGTCCGGGGCAGCTAGTCCGGGTGCTCTGTCGGCTCGAGCAGCAAAAAGGTCTCTGCGAGCTGATTTTGCGCGAGTCCAGCAGCATCGGCCTGCGGCTAAGCCAAAATCAAAGACTGCTGCTCAAGCGCCGCAGCATAGAGATAGACACGGCCTGGGGGAAGCTGCTCTGCAAGCAGGTACAGCGTCCCGGCGGCATCATTGAACTGGTGCCGGAATATGAGGCGGCAAGAAAAATAGCACTGGCCAATAATGTCCCTATAAGACAAGTATTGAACAGTGCCAATACTTGGCAGCAAAAGAAAACCGATTAGTTAGGCTCCGTCCAAAAAGCCCATGAACCACTAAGACACACGAGGCACACGAAGGCACACAAAAGAACAGCGGCCAGGACTTACAGTCTGTTGTCTTTTGCCTCAAGAATGCGCTGCAGAAAAACCTCGTTGATTACCTTCAGGCCATATTTTTCTGCTATCTCATAGCAGTCGTCGGTATTACCCCAGACATCTTCGGGCTGATGGGCGTCAGAGCTGGCCAGCACCTCGATATCATATTCTGCAGCCAGCTGCCAAAATTGCGCCACCGGATATATGCGGCGTATGCCCTCGGCATATTCTTTGGCCGGCTTGCGCAGGCCATAGGCATTAAGCTCCAGAGGCATGGCACAATCCTGGGCGCACTGTAATATGCGGCGCGAGCAAGACTCGGCGGCCTGGTCCCACTGCCATATGGACATGGCAAAAAGATCGGGGTGCGCCAGTGCCATATATAGGCCGCTACGCATAGTGTCACAAAGATATTCGGCATAGGCGTCTAGTTGCTCGGCATCCATAAGCTGACCGTAGATATTATGAAACTCGCCTTTATGCCAGTAAAAATGCGCCGCCCCCAGCAAGTAGTCCAAGCCTAGTTCACCAAGAAAATATTCTCGCTGAAAATCGCTTAGCTCGGGCACGAACTCACATTCCAGGCCACTCAATATATGCAGTTTGGGAAAATCGAGCACGGCTTTTTCTATGTCGTCCACATATGTGGGCAGATCACTCATATCCATGCGCACCTCAGACCAGCGCGAGTCCGGATGCGGACAATGATCGGTAAATCCCAGAACCGACACACCTGAATCAAGCGCGGCCTGACAGTAGTCGGCGACATCGCCGCTGGCATGCTTACACAAACGAGTATGCGTATGAAAATTGGCGCGTAACATGATTCTCCTCAAATAACACAATCCCGAAAAAACACGTCCCACTCGTCCCACAAAAGATACGTCCGATTCGTCCGATTCGTCCGATTCGTCCGATTCGTCCGATACGTCCGATTCGTCCGACAAAACGATACGTCCGATTCGTCCGATTCGTCCGACAAAACGATACGTCCGATTCGTCCGATTCGTCCGACAAAACGATTCGTCCGATCCGTCCGATCCGTCCGATTCGTCCGATAAAATGATACGTCCGATTCGTCCGATCCGTCCGATTCGTCCGATAAAATGATACGTCCGATTCGTCCGATTCGTCCGATTCCCCCCCCAAAAAAAAACGAGAGAGCCCCTCTTGCTGGGGTCTCTCTCGTCCTAAAAAAAAGGCTGGCAGCGCGCTACTTTCCCGCGCTCTTGAACGCAGTATCATCGCCGCAGGGGCT
>Ga0265295_1003492_pt1 | contig 22815 bp, 19 predicted proteins | sample Munlansysbiofilm_FD_192503 | JGI IMG/M metagenome (GOLD analysis project Ga0265295, IMG submission 192503) | Leachate microbial communities from a municipal landfill in Southern Ontario, Canada - Methane capture system biofilm | ecosystem: Engineered > Solid waste > Landfill > Unclassified ...
GCACGCCGGGAGCCTGGGACAGGATGGCGCGGGCCTCCTTGGAGGTCAGCTTCTTCTCGGTCTCGATGTTCACGCTCTCGCTGTGCCCGTAGAAGACCGGCACGCGCACCGTGGTGGCCGTGAGGCGAATGGAGTCGTCGCCCATGATCTTCTTGGTCTCAAGGACCATCTTCATCTCTTCCTTGGTGTATTCGTTGTCCAGGAAGACGTCGATCTGCGGCAGGCAGTTGAAGGCGATGCGATGCGGATAAACCGAATTGGTGCTCTCCTGACCGTTGAAAAGCTGGCGCACCTGACTTTCGAGCTCGACGATGGCCTTCTGGCCAGTGCCGGAAACAGCCTGATAGGTGGAGACCACAACACGCTTGATGCGGGCCGCGTCATGCAGGGGTTTCAGGGCCACGACCATCTGGATGGTCGAACAGTTGGGGTTGGCGATGATGCCCTTGTGCCAGGAAAGGTCGTCCGGATTTACCTCGGGCACGACCAGGGGAACGTTCGGGTCCATGCGCCAGGCGCTGGAGTTGTCGACCACCACGCAGCCGGCCTTGACCGCGCAGGGCGCGAATTTCTCGGACGTGGAGCCACCGGCGGAAAAAAGGGCCAGATCGACGCCGACGAAGGAATCTTCGGTCAGCTCCTGCACCGTCAGTGTCTTCGAACCGAATTCCACCTTGCTGCCCGCGGAGCGCGAAGAGGCAAGAGCCCGCACTTCCGAGTGGGGAAAATTCCGGCGAACCAACGTATCGAGCATCTCTCTGCCAACGGCGCCAGTCGCGCCAACCACGGCCACTACGGGAATCTTCTTCATCATCGCCTCCAAAATATGTTACTTCAGCCCGTCCCTGCGCGAAAAATCCTTCCAGATATCAAGGCAGGTGTCGGCTTTGTTAAGAGTGTAGAGATGCACTCCAGGGGCTCCCCGGTCAAGCAGATTTCGGATCTGGTTCTTGGCGTAGCCAAGGCCCAGCCCCCGCACCCCGCTCTCTCCGTAGACCTTGTGCACGTGCTCCAGGTCGCTCATGTACTCTCCGGGCACCGAGGCTCCGCAAAAGGAGAGCATCCGCTTCAAAGCCGCCAGGTTCTGGACCGGAAGAATGCCCGGGATGATGGGCACGCCGATGCCGACCGCCCTGGCCCGGGCCACGAAATCGAAATAGGCGTCGTTGTCGAAAAACAGCTGTGTGATGATGAAATCCGCCCCGCAAGCCACCTTGTGCCGCAGGCGCTCCAGGTCGTCGTCCATGTTTGGGGCCTCGGGATGCTTTTCGGGATACCCGGCCACGCCGATGGACAGATCTGAAAAATCCTGCCGGATGAAGGAGACCAGATCGCTGCCGTGCTGGAACTCCTCACTGTCGGGAGTGAAGGTGCTCTCGCCGCGCGGAGGATCGCCGCGCAGGGCCAGGACATTGTCCACTCCGGCCTGGGCCAGGCCCGACAGAAACGAACCGATTCGCGCTCTGTCCGCGCCGACACAGGTTAGGTGCGCCAGCGGCTCAAGGCCGTACTCCTGCTTCATGCGGGTCACGATCTCCAGCGTGTTGTGCTGAGTGCTTCCGCCCGCGCCGTAGGTCACGGAGCAAAACAGGGGGCCAAGGTCGCGCAGTTGGCGCACGACGTCAAAAAAACCGGGCCACTGCGCCCGGTCCTTGGGGGGAAAGAACTCCAGCGACAGGAACGGTTCCTGCCGCTGGAGCAACTGGGCAATGCGCACGAAAAACTCCCGGACTTTGGCTGATTGTTGAAAAATTCAAAACTCACGGGCCGTTCTAAAATGTCGAGCAGGAAAGCGAAAAAGCCAAGACGCGCAGTCTTGCGCTTACATGAGCGGTCTGGCTTTTTCGCTGACGCGACAGATCGCCGTTTTTGGGCAGCCTGTCAGGCTACCGTGTCGGCGATGGAGAATATGGGCAGGTACATGCTGATGACCAGGCCACCAACGACCACGCCAAGGAAAACGATCATGATGGGCTCGATGAGGGAGGTCAGGGCGTCGACGGCCACATCAACCTCGTCATCGTAGAAATCCGCGATCTTCGAGAGCATGGAGTCGAGCGCGCCAGTGGTCTCGCCGATGGCGATCATGTGGATGACCATGGGCGGGAAGACGCCCGTGTCGTCCAGGGGCTCGGCCAGGCTCTGGCCCTCGGCGATGGATTTCTTGGCTTCGAGCACGCCTTTCTCGACGGTCTTGTTGCCCGATGTGCGCGAAACGATGTCGAGCGCGTTCAGGATCGGCACGCCGCTTGAGACCATGGTCGCCAGCGTCCGGCTGAACTTGGCCACGGCGGCCTTGCGCAGCAGGGGCCCGAAGACGGGCACGAAAAGGATCCAGCGGTCGACGATGATCTGCCCCTTCTCCCATTTGTAGAAGAACTTGAAGGCCACGAAAAGAGCGATGATGCCCGCGACAAGCAACATGAAATTGTTGATGACGAAATTACTCATGTTGATGACTATCTGGGTCGGCAGAGGGAGTGCGCCGCCGGATTCCCGGAACATCTGCTCGAAGGTCGGGATGACGAAGATGAGAATGACCGCGATGACCGCCAGGGCCACGGTCACGACCACACCCGGATAGATCATGGCGCCCTTGATCTTGGCCTTGAGCTTGGCGGCCTTTTCGATGTATTCGGCCAGACGCAGCAGGACCTGGTCCAGAATACCGCCGGTTTCACCAGCGTTGACCATGTTGGAATAGAGGGCGTTGAAAATATCAGGATGCTTTTTAAGAGCCTCGTACAGTGAACTGCCGCCCTCGATGTCGTTTCTGACCGCGTAGAGCTTGCGGCGCAGCTTCGGATTTTCGGTCTGCTCGCACATGATCTGCAAGGCCTGTAGAATGGGCACGCCTGCATTGATCATGGTGGCGAACTGCCGACTGAAGACGACCATGTCTCGATCGGACACACCGCCCTCAAGAAAGGTACCTTCCAGAATGTCCTTGGGTTTCGGCTTGACCCGGACATTGCCGTATCCCTTGCGTCGCAGGATATTTTCGGCAAATTCAAGGCTTGGAGCGTCCAAATCCCCTTTGACTGATCTACCGCCGCGTGTTTTAGCCTTATAGATGAAGACAGGCATGAACGTCCTCCAGAAGTTGGGTCGGGAAAATACGTAACCAATCGCTGCCGCGAATCCGGTGGGGGGTCAAAGCGTTTGCAGGCATGCAGAAAGTTCGGACAGAATTTCCTCGTCGGCCGGCAAAAAAGAGTAACCCCGGGCTTCTTCACAAGTGATCCAGGCCAGTTCCTGACCTTCACGCGGCGTTGGTGCGCCGGAAAATTCCGTCACAAGATGAAAGAAGAGCCGAATTGCACCTGCCTTAACCTTTTTTTCCTTTACTTTCCAGAGGGAAAAAGCATCTATTGCAATGGATAATTCCTCTTCCAGTTCCCGCACAAGTGCCTGACCAAGCGTCTCCTCGGCCTCGACCTTGCCGCCCGGAAATTCCCAGAATCCCGGCTCGGTCATGGATGCCGAGCGGCGGGCGGCCAGGAATCTGCCTTCACGCACGATGATCGCGGCCACCACATCGATGGTTTCCGCGATCATGCATCCCTCTGAATCTCAAGCTCCTGGAGTTCCTTTTCCAGATAGGCCAGGTCCGACATCAGCTCTTCGGCCCTGTTCTGCAAGGCCGCGAAGCGCTGCCCGAGTTCCCGGGACAGGGCCACGTCCTCGTAGGTCGCAGGGTCGGCCAGCCGCGTCTCCAGCGTCTCCTGCTCAACCAGATTGGCTTCAAGCTCAGCTTCGAGCTTCTCGTATTTCTTGCGCAGGGGCTTGAGCTGCTGATAGATTCTGTTGCGCATCTCGGCCTGCTCGCGCTTCTTGAGCTTCTGCTCGTTGCGCAGCGCACGGGTCATGTCGGGCTTTTCCTGCTCCTGCGCCTCCCGCGCCTTCTTGCGGGCGTGGTATTCGTCAAAGCCGCACTGATGCACCTCGATACCGTCGGCATGCAGTTCCCAGATTTCGCTCACCACCTCGCTCAGGAGATACCTGTCATGGGCGACCACCAGCATGGTGCCCTGATACGCCGAAAGAGCGTCCATGAGGGCCTCTCGGCTCTCCATGTCCAGGTGGTTGGTCGGTTCGTCCAGAATGAGGAAATTGGCCCGGCTCAGGAAAAGGGTGCTCAGCACCAGGCGGTTCTTTTCGCCGCCGCTCAGATCCTCGACCTTCTTTTCCCAGTAGCGCTCGCCGAGCATGAACAGGCCAAGGGCGGATTTGAGTTGCAGGTCCGTGCATGAAGGTGAGGCCAGCCGCTTGATCTCGGACATAACCGTGAAGGCCGGGCGCACGATGTCGGTCTGGTGCTGGCTGAAATACCCGGTGACGATACTCGACCCCATGTTGATCCGCCCCTGGCTCGGCTTCAACTGGCCGGTGATGAGCTTGATCAGGGTCGATTTGCCCCGGCCGTTGGGGCCGACCAGGCCGATTTTCTGACCTCGATAGATGTTGAAGGACAGATCCGAAAACAGGGACGCGTCCGGAAAGGAAAAGGACAGCTCCACTGCGGACAGCACGGTCTGGTTGCCCCGCTCGGGCTCGGGCCAGCTGAAAGACAGGGTGCGGGCGCGGGTCTCTGGGGTCAGGGTCTGGAGTTCGTTTTGCAGCTTGCCGATCTGGCCGAGCCTGCTCTGGGCCTGCTTGGCCTTGGTGGCCTTGGCCCGGAAACGATCCACGAAGGCCTGCTTCTTGCCGATCTCCGTGCGCAGCTTGTCCGCCTGTCGCCGGATCTGATCGTTGCGTTCAGCGTTCCATTCCAGAAACTGGGTGAAATTGCCGTCCCGCAGGAAGGGCTTCTCACCGCCGAGAAACAGGACCTTGTTCGCGACCCGGTCCAGAAAATAGCGATCGTGAGCCACGAAGACGAGCACGCCCTCGAAGCTCAGCACGTAGGACTCAAGCCATTCCACGGCCTCCAGGTCGAGGTGGTTGGTCGGCTCGTCCAGAAAGAGAATGTCCGCCCCGGCCACCAGCACCCGGGCCAGCTTGGCCCGTTCGCGCCAGCCGCCGCTCAGCTCGCCCACGGGACGGGAGAAAACAGAGGGCGCAAAGCCCAGACCGGAAAGAATGGCATGAGCCCTGTGCTCAGGGTTGTACCCGTACTGATGCTCAAGTTCCTCCTGCCGGTCGTGCAGGCGGATCAGGGCGGCCTCGTCGTCCCGGTCCAGGGCGGCGCGCCACTGCGTCCAGAATTCCCCCCAGGAGGGCAGCACTTCCAACACGAACTCCTGCAGGGGCTTGGCCAGATCGAGCGCACCCAGTTCCTGGCGCACGAATCCGATCTGAGACCCCTTTGGCACCGTCACCTTGCCGGAATCGGGCGCGGTTTCACCGGCCATGATCCTGAGCAGCGTGGACTTGCCGCACCCGTTGGGACCAACCAGGGCGAGACGGGTCCCGGAATGGACCTCCATGGACAGGCCCATGAAGAGATCCACTCCGGAATACGCCTTGGAAACAGCTTGAACGGTAATCTTGGACATTATTCCGCTTCGAAGAAGATGGACATCTGGGTCATGAGGGAAGTGACGGACTTGTTGAACATGTCTTCGGAGAACTCCGAGGCCACGAACTTGGTCTGCAGCATGAGGAACTCCTCCTGCTCTTCGCCGAGCGGCGGGGTGATGGTCAGGGAAGCGCCGAGCAGGTCGCCGTTGATGATCAAGAGATCCATCAGGTCTTCCTTGCTCACCTCTTCGATGGAACCCAGGGACAGGGACACGGTCACCGTGGGCACATCGAGGGTGCCCTGGTTGGATTCCAGGGACAGAAAGCCGCTGGCGTCCTCGCCAAGTTCAAAACCCCAGATGGCGCCGTCTTCGGAGGCCGGAGAAACCAGCTCGCTTTCGGTCGCGGCCGCCTTGAGCACAGTCTCCATTTCTTCGGCAAATTTGATCAGATCCATAATAAGCACCTCAACGTGTAAAAGTGTGATGCCGGCCCTTCAGGCGGCCAGCAGAAAATGTATCCCGGCAATCCAGCCCCGCTCTTCCAGTTCCGAGGCGATGCGCGCCCCGGCTCCCCTGTTCCCCACATAGGACAGGAGAAATTCCCCCTGCGGAGCGCCCACTTCGTGCCATGAACAGACCGGACGACCACCGGCCCGTCCGCCGATCTTGTTTTGATCGACCTCCAGCCAGCAATTGATGACAATGCCGTGTTCCTCAAGCATCAGGGCCCGACGCCGGGTGATGCGCCCGCCACCGATGATCGACACCCGGTCTATCCCCCTCGAAGCAAGCCACCGAGCCAGATATTCGGCCTTGGTGCGATAGAATGCATCGGGATCGTAGCGGGGGTCCGTGCGCGTGAGCCGGGAAGGCGGATCATTCCAGATCAGCACCTCCTGGGGAACCTTGTCCATGCGCACGCCGGCGGCCATCAGACGCAGCAAAAATTCGTAATCTTCGGGAAACGGGCCGTCATAAAACGGGCCGCACCGACTGACAAGCTCTTTGCGGAACATTATGCTTGGATTGGCATAAGGCGATTCCACAAAGCGGGACAGGGAGATATCCTCTTCCGTCACCAGGGTGTTGGTCCAGTCCACGTAGGCCTTGTAGCCCCGGCCGGTCTCGGGATCGCCGCCGAAGCGGACCCGCCCGCCGACCAGGCCCAGGTGGGGGTGGCGGTCCAGATGGTCCTTTTGCAGTTCAAGACGCCACGGCAGGCAGACATCGTCGCTGTCCATGCGGGCCACGTACTCGCCCCGGCACTGTTCCACGGCATAATTCATGGCCTGCACCACGCCCCCGTGTGGACGGTCGAAAACACGGATTCTGGAATCCCGGGACGCGGATCGTCGGAGCAACGCGAGGGTGTCGTCAAGAGACCCGTCGTTGACCGCCACGACCTCGAAATCCTCAAAGGTCTGGCCCAGCAGGCTGTCCAGGCAGGCCGCAAGGCCGTCCCCGGAATTGTAGCAGGGCAACGCGACGGAGATCATGCCCCGGACCCGCCGAAGCAAAGGTCATGGACACGGACCGCGATCACGGCCGCAAACTGGACACGGGCAACAGACATCAAATCTCCCCGAGCGACAATTTCGGACCACTCTTGACAGCGCGCCGAGCGCTGACCAAAGCAGAACACAGATTTCACATTTCCCGCGCAAGGTAAATCCATCCCGCCAACCCCGAACCACGGAAACCCGTCAATGCCTTCAATGCCACCAAACGGCACAGCTTCCGAAACGCTCATCGCAGACGCCCTGCTGGACTGGTTTTCCCGCCACAAGCGCGACCTGCCCTGGCGCATGACCTACAGCCCCTATCACGTCTGGATCTCGGAGATCATGCTCCAGCAGACCCAGATGGAGCGCGGCGTGGAATATTTCAAACGCTGGGTCGCGCGCTTCCCGGACGTGGACAGCCTGGCCCAGGCTCCGCAAGACGAGGTCCTGAAACTCTGGGAAGGCCTTGGATACTATTCACGCGCCCGCAATCTGCACAAGGCGGCGCGGATGGTCATGGAGCTTCACGGCGGGACCCTGCCGCCCTCGATGGAAGCGCTGCTGGCCCTGCCCGGAATCGGCCCCTACACTGCCCGAGCCATCGCCAGTATCGCCTTCAGGCAGGATGTCTGCGTCGTGGACGCCAACGTCGAACGGCTCGTTAGCCGTCTGTACAACATCGGGCAACCCGTAAAATCCCGTCAGGCCCAAAAAGAGATCGACGAATACGGGCAGCGCCTCCTGCCAAGAGGGCATGCGCGGGAATTCAACCAGGCGCTGATGGAATTCGGCAGCCTTGTCTGCACACCCAGAAATCCATCCTGTCCGCAGTGCCCACTGGCGCACTGGTGTGAGGCCCGGGAAGCCGGAGTGCAGGAAGAACGACCTGTCGTCGCCAAAGCCCCCTCCCCCGTCTACCTGACCATGGCCACGGGAATACTGATCCATGACGGCCGCATCCTGACGCAAAAAAGGCTGGCCGAAGATGTCTGGGGCAACCTCTGGGAGTTCCCGGGCGGAGTCGTGGAAGAGGGCGAGACACCGCAGGAGGCCGTAATCCGCGAATACATGGAAGAGACGCGGCTGATCGTAAACCATCCCGAGCCCATCGCCTCCTTCAAACATTCTTTCACGCGCTTTCGCGTGACCCTGCACGCCTTTGTCGTGACCCTGCTCTCAAGCCCGGAGGAGCTGGACCTCCAGGCCGCCCAGGAACATCGCTGGGCCAGCTGGTCCGAAATCATGAAGCTGGCCTTTCCGGCCGGTCATCGCAAACTCGTCCGCCACCTCGACAACGATCCGAAATTCCGGGCAAAGGTACACCCATGATCACATTTCTGCTGACCGTCTTTCTCGCGACGACCCTCCTTCTCGCCCTCCTGACCTACACGCTGTACTGCTACGAGGAGAGCAATCAGGCGGGCAAACCGCTGGGACCCTTCCTGGCCCTGGCCGGAAAAACCGCCCTGCGCAGCATCGTGAGCGAAATGGCGATCCTGCTGCTGCACCCATTGGGCCTGTGGCCACGCCTCTGGAAAGAGCCGACCGGCGGGCGGGATCTGGTGGTGCTCGTGCATGGGCTCTTCCACAACCAGAGCGCCTGGATTCTCTTTCGACGCTGGATGCAGGCCCAAGGTTTCGCCACGGTCTGTTTTTCCTATGCGAGCTGGAACTCAGGGTGGGACGAAACCGTAGCCGGTCTGCGCAAGGATCTCGAATCCCTGCTGGCCGCGCACCCGAACCGGGAAGTGCATCTGGTCGGGCACAGCATGGGCGGGCTGCTCCTGTGGTCGGCGCTGGCTGGGCTTCAGGACTCAAACCGCATCAAGAGCCTCGTGACCATGGGCACGCCCTTTGCCGGAAGCAAGCTCTCGCCCTTTGCGCTTTCTTCGCTGGGCAGATATCTCGGCTACCAAGGCGAAACAGTGCGCGCGGTCACGCGGTTGCCGCTGCCTTCCCACGTGCGCCGTCTGGCCCTGCATTCCCCGGCGGACAACATGGTGCTGCCCAACGCGGCCCTGCGCTGCAAGGCTCCGGGATGGGAAGAGATGACGACACGGCCGGTAAGCCATGTGGCCATGCTTCACTCTCGCGAGGTGTTCCGGGAAGTTCGCCGCTGGATCAGCACCGAGAACGCAAGCGAAGGATCACGAACCGCCGCTCAGGACCTTGCCTGAGCCTCTGCCCGCGCGGGGCGGGCAGGGCCGGTTCTCACTTGAGGCCTTCCTTGCGGTCAAGGTACAGATTGGTCAGGGCCAGCACGGACGTGCCGAGGATGAGCAAAAGCGAGATGGCATTTATCACCGGCGTTGAGCCGTCGCGGACCTGCAGATACAGATTGATGGGCAGAGTGGGCTGCGAGCCGACCAGAAAGAGGGTGGTATTGAAATTCTCGAAGCTCATCAGGAAGGCCACGGCCCCGGAGCCGATGATCGACGAGCGCAGATAGCGCAGGGTGATGTGCCAGATGACCTGAAAACGGGTTGCGCCGAGGTTCAACGCCGCCTCTTCCAGGGAATGGTCGAACTTGCGCAGCTTGGCCGAAACCACCAGCGTCACGAAGGTGGTAATGAAGGAAAACTGCCCCACCACGACCAGCCAGAAGCTGGGCCTGAAAAGATCGAAATCCAGGTTCCAGTGATCCTCGAAATAGATTCCCGCCGTCGTCGCCCCCAGCAGAATGGAGATGCCAAGAATCACGCCCGGAATGACCAAGGGTGCGAGCATCAGGAAATACAGAAAATTCTTGCCCCTGAAATTCTCCTGCTCGAACAGGAACGCGGCGCAAACTCCCACCACCACGCACGAAACCGAGACCCACAGCGCGGTCTGGAAGCTGACCCAGATGGAGCGCAGGTTGTCTGCGTCCTCGAAGATGCCGACCCGTTTCGGCCCGGCCGAAAAGAACCAGTCCAGGGTGAATCCGCGCCAGGGCAGGGACGGAAAATCGGAATTGTTGAAGGCCAGCACGCAGGTCACCAGGAGCGGCGCGAACAGAAAAAAGAAATAGAGCAGGATGAAGACCACGAAGGCGCGGTCGTAGGCCCGGGATCTGGGCAGCGAGCGGATCATGAGGCCACCTCGCCCAGGCGCTGGCCCGAGAGCCTGAGGCCCACCCAGATGATGCCCGAACTCAGCACCAGCAGCAGAAAGCCAAAAGCCGCGCCCTGGTTCCAGTTGAAGCTGGCGATGAACTGGTTGTAGATCTGCTCCGTGAACCACAGCGAGTTCTTGCCGCCCATGAGGTTGGGGGTCAGGTAGTTGCCGAGCACCAGCATGAAGACCACGATGGACCCGGACGTGATGCCCGGCTTGCAGTGCGGAATGATGATCGTGCGCCAGATGCAGGACTTGCTCGCGCCGAGGTCGTAGGCGGCCTCGACCAGGCTGTCGTCCAGACTCTCCATGACCGAGACCAGCGGAACGACCATGAAGAGCATGGATGTGTACACAAGGCCCATGATCATGGTCGCGTCATTGTAGAGCATCTCGATGGGCCTTGAAACCAGGCCAAGCTGCAGCAGGAAATAGTTGATGACCCCGGATTCGCGCAGCAGAATCATCCAACCGTAAACCCGCACCAGTTCACTGACCCAGAACGGCAGCAGAAGAAGAACCATCAGAAAACCGCGCACCCCCGGCCTTGAGAGCTTTGTGATGTAGAAGGCCACGGGCAGGGACACGATCAGGGTCAAAAAGGTGGTGATGACGGAATAGGCTGCCGTGCGCACGAAGGTCAGCCAGTAGATGGGCTCCAGAAAGAAATTGCCGTAATTTTCGAGGCTCCAGCTCTTGCCGACCCTGAAACTCAGGATGAGCAGATCCAGATGCGGCAGCACGATGAGCAGGACAAGCCACATCAGTACCGGGGCCAGAAAGATCCAGAACAGGCCGGAGCGCTTCATGGCGTCTCCTCCCGCGCGAACGCGATGCCGGACTCGGGATGCCAGCCCAGCGTGATGTTCTCACCGGGACGGATGTGATCGAAGGCGCGGTTCTGGGGCAGGGCCACGAGCAGTTCATGACCGCTCTCGGTGGCGGTCAGCAGGCGGCTGTTGGCCCCGTCGAAGAGGATGGCCCTGACCGTGACGCCGAAGGTGTTGAGCCCGGCCGGATCGGAAGGTTCGATGACCATGGCCTCGGGACGCAGAAAAAGAGTGGCCGGGCCCTTGCGCGCATCGGCCTTTTTGCGGGCGCGAAAAACCAGGTTTTCGTCCGTGCGGATGAGCACGGTGTGGTCGTCCATGTCCTCCACGCTTCCGGCCCAGCGGTTGTTGTCACCCACGAATCCCGCCACGAAAGGGGTGTGCGGATCGCCGTAGAGTTCCTGCGGAGAGCCGACCTGCTCAAAGCGTCCCTTGTTCATGACCGCCACGGTATCGGACATGACCAGGGCTTCGGACTGGTCGTGGGTGATGTAGACAAATGTCGTGCCGATCTTGGCCTGGAGCTTCTTCAGCTCGACCTTCATCTGTTCCCTGAGCTTCAGGTCAAGGGCGCCCAGCGGCTCGTCCAGCAACAGGACCTTGGGGTCGAGCACCAGGCAGCGAGCGATGGCCACGCGCTGCTTCTGACCGCCGGAGAGCTGCTGGATGCGCTTGGCGCCGAATCCGGGCAGGTCCACCCGCTCCAGGATTTCCTCCGTGCGGCGGCGGATCTCGGCGGCAGGCATGTTTCGGCGCTTCAGGCCAAAGGCGATGTTCTCGGCCACGTCCATCATTGGAAAAAGGGCCAGATGCTGAAAGACCAGATTGACGGGCCGGTTGTTGGGCGTCACTCCGCGCATGTCCTGTCCGCTTATCTCGATGCTGCCGCTTGTGGCTTCCTCGAATCCGGCGATCATGCGCAGAAGCGTGGTCTTGCCGCAGCCGGAAGGGCCGAGGATGGAGAAAAAGGAGCCCTTGGGCACGGAAAAGGAGACATCGTCAACAGCCGAAAACGTCCCGAACTTCTTGACCAGACCGGTAATGACCAAATCGAATTGCATGCGCCTTCCGTTGTGGAAAAAAAGAAAAAAAATGAGGTCCGAAGCCTCTCGGCTTCGGACCTTCGTGCTTAGTTGGAGGCCTTGACCTTGTCCAGCACCTTGGCTTCCATGGCTTCAAGGTTGGCGGGAACGGGCGGATACCATTTGATGTTGTCGATGGTCGCCTGCGGGAAGGAACGATCGAAATTGGCCTGGAAAGCCGGGTCGATGAACGGACCGGCGCCCTTGGAGGCCGTAGGAGTCTTCTCGGCGGAAGTGAAATAGCCGCTGTTTTCGGGCTTCAGCATGAAATTGATCCACTTGTAGGCCGCGTCGACGTTCTTGGCCTTGGCCGGAATGGTGAAGGTGTCGATCCAGCCCAGGGCGCCCTCGACCGGAGCCACGAAGTCGATGTCCTTGTTGTCTTCGTGCAGCTTCCAGCCGCCGTTGTCCCATGCCTCGGCCACGGTCACCTCGCCGGAACGCACGGATTCAAGCAGCTGATCGCCGTTGGCCCAGTAGTTCTTGACCAGGGGCTTGGCCTTGATCAGCTCCGCCTCGATCTTGGAGAGCATTTCGCCGTAAGCCTTCTCGTCACCGTACAGGGCAAAGGGATCGTAACCCAGCGCAAAACCCAGGCCTATGAGAGCCGGACGTTTGAGACGATAGCTGATGCGGCCCTTGTACTGCGGATCGATGAGGGCCTTCCAGGAGGTCGCGCCCATGGCCTTTGCGGTGTTGACCACCAGGCCGGAGGTGCCCCAGCAGAAGGGAACCGCGTGGGAATTGCCGCCAACCAGGGTGTTCTTCTTCACGGCTTCGAGCATGGAGGGAATGAACAGGTCGGCCTCGATTCTGGAGTAATCGATGGCCTGGTAGATGCCGAACTCTTCCTGCACGGAGGAGATGCGGTCCTGGCTGGGCTGGGCCAGATCAAAACCCGCCCCACGCGTGGCCCGCAGCTTGGCGATCATTTCCTCGTTGTTGGAGTAGGTCACTTCGACCTTGACTCCCGTCTCGGCCTCGAACTTGTCCACCAGCTCCTTCGGGGCGTACCCTTTCCAGGTCAGCAGCTGGAGGGTGTCGGCCATGGCCAGGGATGAACCGACCATTAGAAAAACGATCATCAAGACAATCCGTTTCATGCGTAATTCTCCTTATAAGTGTGTAGGAAAAGCCGAATAAACATGTATCAATCTCAATCAATTTCGACAAGTGCATGACACCGTGAAGACAAGACAATGGCAAAAACTTTTCAGGCCATTCCATATCCGTCCTGCGCCGAAAAAACCTGACCACACACTCCGGTCCCGGCAGAAAAAACTTCCGCATCGGCCCCGTGAGAGATCATCTTTTGGAGAAAATTGAGACGATGGTCTCTTTTAAGTTCGCCATGTCCACGGGCTTGGCGATGTAGGCGTCCATCCCGGCTTGCAGGAAACGCTCCCGGTCCCCGGCCATGGCGTAGGCGGTCATGGCCACTATGGGGACGTCCCTGCCAAGCTCTTCCCGAATGATCCGCGTGGCCTCCATCCCGTCCATGACCGGCATCTGCACGTCCATGAAAATCAGATCGACTTTCTCGCGCCCAAGAATTTCGATGGCTTCACGACCATTGGCAGCGCTTATGACCGTACAACCGAACTTTGCCAGAATCCGCTCCATGGCCATGCGGTTCACCCCGTCGTCCTCCACCAGCAGAAAACGTCGCCCGCCAAGGTCTGCCTCCACCCCCTCGCGTTGCGTCTGCGCAGGACCGCTCGACCCAACGGCGAAAGGAAGGGTCACGCCGACCGAGGTGCCCTCGCCCTGCACGCTTTCGATCTGTATCTGCCCATGCATGAGATCCACCAGACGACGCACTATGGCCAGCCCCAGACCCGCACCCTGATGCGTGCGCACGCAGGAGCCGTCGACCTGAATGAACGGTTCGAAAATATCATTGAGACGTTCGCTTGGGATGCCCACTCCGCTGTCCTGGACCGTGCAGCGAATCCGACAGGGGGATTCCCCCGCCGCCGAGACAAGGACAAAACTAACATCGATCCGCCCCTTCGGTGTGAACTTGACGGCGTTGCCCACCAGATTGAAGAGAATCTGCCTCAGTCTGACCTCATCGCCAAACAGATGGGCAGGGATGCGAGGGTCTGTACGCACTTCCAGCCGCACCCCCTTCTCGTGGGCCGGAACGCCGAAAATATCGATGATGCTCTGCCGCACGTCGGCAAAGGCGAAACTTTCCTCCTGGATGACCAGCTTGTTGGATTCGATGCGGGAAAGGTCGAGAATGTCGGAAAGCAGACGGGAGAGCCGATTCGTGGAGCGAATGGCCGCTTCGAGATATTCCTGCTGCTCGACATCGGGAGCCGTGGTCTCAAGCAACTGCAACATGCTCAGGACGCCATTGAGAGGTGTTCGTATTTCATGGCTCATGTTGGCCAGAAATTCGGATTTGCTGCGGGAAGCGTCCTCGGCCGCCTCCTTGGCCCTGTTCAGATCGTCCTGCGCTATCCGCCGCTCCAGCGCCATGCGGTCGAGGGCTCCGGCCACAAGACCCAGTTCTCCGGCGTCATGGTCCACCCCGGTGGGTCTGGTGTAGTCGCCGGTCCTGAAGCGCTCGGCGGCCATGACCAGCGCGTTGACCCTGGGCATGAAAAAGGCCCTCTCCGCGACCCAGGCCATGACCAGGGCCAGCAGGGCCGCGCAGGCAGACAAAAGAAGGCCCGTCGCCATTGCTTTGTGGGCGTCGGCGCCTATGGAAGCCTCGAGAACTCCAACAAAAATGGTCATGTACGCTTCCGCACCATGAGCGTGTCTGATCTTGTAAAACGCGTTCATGCGACTGAGGCCGTCGGAACCCTTGCTGACAAAAACCCCACTGTCCCCGCCTTGCTTCGATTTCGCCCAGGCTTCAGGGCTGACGAATGTCCCCAGAGGGAAAGATTCATCGACGACGGACCTGAAGATGCGTCTGCCCTCATGGTCGGCAATGCCCAGATAGAAATCGTCCGGCAGATGCTGCTCGACAAAAAATGAATGAAGCCGACTCAGATCGAGAGCCACGGTGAGAACCCCTTTAACCTGCCCCAGCTCATCCAGGAGGGGATATGCAAAAGGAAAGGATGGAATCGAGGTCCCCCTGGAAACGATATATTCTCCCGGGGAAAAATCACTGGTGCGCATGGCGTCCCTGAAATGCTTGCGGTCCGCGAGACTGCCGAAGGACATGGGCACGGCCGATGCCAGCACCTCCCCTCGTGGATCAGTCAGGGCGATGTTGGTATAAAGGGGGTTGTGGAACAGAATTCGCTTGAAGATCGCCCTGCAGCCATCGACATCCTGGTTTTGAACCCGGTCCATGACCGACAGGGTCGAAAGAGTCTGCCGGGTCACCTCGGAGGTCCTTTGCTGCACACCGGCCATGGCCGTGACTATCCGGATCAACTCTTCCTCGCGGTGGCGAAACGCATCGTCGCGGCTCTGGAGTCCATTGAACAAAATGATACCCAGCGCCGGCAGCACCGACACAAGCACCAGGCCAAAAAGCATAGCCCGCAAGGATTGGAGAAAAGCCAGCCGCATGAGAGTACTCCCAAGCCCCGAAAGACGGATGTATTCCTGGGCTTATTGAGCCATCCATAGCGCGCTGGCGAAGAAAAGGGAAGGAATCGGTTGAAGCGGGAAGGCTTCATCCGCGCGATCGTGACAGTGCCGAAACACGGATTCCGGGGTCATCGCGAGTGGGACAAACAGCTGAACGCTACCAGCCGATGAGCATGCGGCTCTTGTTGGGAAAGTTCTTTTTGACCCGCTTGGCCACTGCGTAGGAGGCCCAGATGACAAGTGGCGACAGGATGGGCAAAAGATGCAGCCCGTAATAAGGCCTGTAATGTGACTGAACCGTTGAAATGAGATAAATGACCCAGCCATGCAGAAAATAAATGGCAAAACTTGAGGCCGCAAGTGTTTTTAGCAACGTGCTATCAATATGCTCGTATTTATGCAAAAAGACCATGAAATAGACGCACAATATCTGCTTCTGTATGAAAGCTATATCGATCCAATTGAATTCAAAAGGTTTTTTCTGCAAATTTCCACACGCATCAAAAAAAACTGCCTGCACCACGGCCAAAAAAATTGCACATCCTAGCAGGTAAAAATCCTTTCCTTTAAATTTTTCATATATAAAATCTCTTTCCATCGAACATAAAATACCAAACATGTAAACAGGAGAAAAATATACGACAGACTGAACTATAGACCAATTATTTACAGGTCTATGCATGAAAATTGATATCAAAGAAAGAATTGATATTATATATATTTTTTTACGCAGATTTATTCTTATAAACCAAATAAATAAAGGAGATATTATAAAGATGGCCATGATGAACGGAATATACCAATAAACCATGACACCTCCGTACCAGTAGTACAGAAGCGTTGGACGGACAATCTGATCGTAGAAAGTAGCTTCAGAACCAAAATAAAAATCCGGAAATGGCGCTTTTATGACCAATGCCCAGATAACGGGCAGAACGGATAAAATGAGATACGGCAGGTACACATTCTTGAATTTCTTTTCCAAAAATTTGCGATAAACAAATTTGGGATAGAAAACATGATGGAAAAGAAATCCTGAAATGAAAACGAAAAGGGATGTCCCGCCTGAAATCAGATTGGCCAGTACCCGCTCGCCAAAACTGTCGATCACCCATCCGGTGATGCCGTAGCAATGGCCGATTACAATCAGAACAATCGCAACCGCTCGAAAATACTCAAAAGATCTCAGATGCATGCTTATTATCCAAAGAAAGAAGTTGACGGCAGGCGAACCGCCGCGATCAGGATCAAGTCAACCACATCCCGCGAACCAGAAAAAAATTCCCGGCATCCCGCCCGAAAAAACGCTCCGCCCGCGCCATGCCGGACCTGCAAGGGTCTGGCCCAAAATCTGCTAAGGTTGCCCTGAAGCACCGATAGCGACACGATTTTGACATGGAGACGTTACATGAGCCTTCTTGATCCCATCCAACTGATGACCCTCATGGGGACCAAGCCCGAACGCAGGAGCCACAAGACTGCGCTGGAGGACGGATTTCAAAGCCACATGCGTCAGGCCCTGGGAACCAAAGACATAAATGAATTGAGCGCGAACCTTGGCGGCTCCTCCATGGAAAACTCCCTCATGCGGGATGCCCTGCACGGACTGGCCGCCATCATGAAGCAGCAGTCCTCCTCGGACGCTGGGACAGGCTCGGCGCGCAGTTCCCGTGGGCAGAGCCCGATAGGCTCCCTGTCCGCGACCTTCGAGTCCGGAACATCGGGCGTGAACGCCATCGGCCATGACAGAAACGGCGGCACATCCTACGGAACCTACCAGATCGCGTCCAAGCCCGGCACCATGAAAGACTTCATCGCATTCCTGCGTGACAAGGAGCCAGGCTGGGCCTCGAAACTCAAGGCCGCCGGACCTGCGGACACGGGTTCGACCCGGGGGCGCATGCCGGAAGTCTGGCGTGAAATCGCGGCCGAAGACCCGGATAAATTCGGCGCGCTGCAACGGGATTTCATCGAGGCCACCCATTACGCCCCCGCACGTGACAAGATTTTGGCACGAACCGGCGTGGACATGGACACCATGCCATCCGCTGCCCGCGAAGCGCTTTGGAGCACGGCGGTCCAGCATGGAGCCGGTGGAGCGGCCAGGATCTTCGGCCGGGCCATCAAAGCCATCGGCACGGAACAGCCTGAACACCAGTTCGCGCAAAAACTCATCGACAAGGTCTACGACAACCGCAAATCACAATTCGGCTCCTCCACGGCCAGCGTGCAGGCCAGCGTGAAAAACCGCATGAACGTGGAAAAGGAAATGGTCCTGGCCATGCTAAGTGGCGACAACCAGTCCGTGGCCTAGCTCATCCCTACCCCAAGAGCCCGATATTTTTTGTAAAATAGAGAATATCCTCGCCCGGGGCATAGTAATCGCGAATGCGGGCCTCCAGGCTGAAACCGCAGGACAGATAGAACCTCTGCGTCGGCGCGTACTGTTCCCGTGACGACGTCTCGGCGATGAGCTTTCCCCCCTTGCCCCTGCGCAGCCGCGCCTCCACTTCCGCCAATAGCTTTCTGCCCAGTCCCTGACCACGCATCTTTTCATGCACCGCGATCCAGTACAGATCATGGGTGCTCGCGGTGCACGGCGTCGGGCCATAGCACGCATAGCCCAGGGGCCCACGCCCAGGGATCTCGGCGAACACGAAAAAATATCCGCTCTCCTCTCCCTTGGCCAGACGCTCGGTCACCAGTTCCTCGGCCACATCCACCTCGGAAGCCGAGAAAAATGTCGTGGACGTCACGATTTCGCGCACTGCCTGCTGGTCTTCGGCGCGAACCTGATCGCGAAAGAAAATTTCATGCACGGCAGGTCTTCTCCCTCAGGCCCGCCCTCTCCAAGGCATCGAGAACGATGTCCCGGACCAACGCGGCGTGGTCCAGTCCGGCGTGCCTGGCCGCGGCCACAAAGCCCGCGTCCGGGGAAATGCAAGGATTCGGGTTAACGTCGATGATGTTGACCAGGCCGTTGTCACTGACACGAAAGTCGATGCGTGCGTACCCGGCCAGATTGAAAAGTTCCCAGCAGGAAACGCCGATTCGCATCATCTCCCGGACCAGGGAATCATCCCCGGCAAGATCGAAGCTGCGCGACGAAGCGGCGTAATCCGGGCTGTCCTGCTCCCATTTGGCCGCGTAGTGCAGGATGGCCGGACCGGGCGTTGCCGTATTGAACACCATCTCCGCCAGGGGCAGCGCGCGCACCTTTGCCCCCGGCTCCGCCAGCAGGGCCAGATTGAATTCCCGACCGCGAATGTACCCTTCGGCCACGCAATCCCCGCCCATGCGCGGTGCCAGCTCCTTCATGACCGCCAGCAGCTCTTCGCGCGCACGCACCTCGACGACGCAGTCCGGGCCAAGGCCGAGGGAAGCATCCTCGAAACGCGCCTTGACGATGTACCTGCCCGGCCCGGGGAAAACGCCTCGCTGCAATTCCCCGAGCGTCGCACCGCAAGGCACGGGCAGCCCGGCCGCATGCATGAGCCGCCTGGCCAGGGCCTTGTCCCCAGCCAGGCTCATGCTGCCCTCGTCCGCCCCGGTATAGACAAGCCCGGCCTTACGAAACAGGGCCGGAGCCAGGCAGGCGAGGCTGGACACACCATGACAGGACTCGACCAGATTGAAGACGACATCGGGTCTGCGATGCGCCAGAGCGGCCTCAAGCGCCGAGGGATCGGAACCAAGGACATGTTCCGAGGTCCGCCAGCCGCAACGGGCCAGGCTCTCGCGCACGCTACGGGCCTGCAGCACCGTGTCGAGGGCGTCGGGGGAAGCGGCGTCAGGGACGCTCTCGCGTACCACGGCCACATGCAAAGGGCTCACGTGCGTTTCCTTGGAGCCCTGTTTTCGGCCCTGCCCATGGCTGAATCCATGATGCCCCTGATGAGTTCGGCATAACCAAGGCCGATCTTGCCGCAGAGAATGGGCAGATCGGAGCTCTCCGGATTGAGGCCCGCCAACGGATTGACCTCGATGAACCGGGCCTCGCCCCGCTCGTCCAGACGCACGTCGACACGCCCGGCGTCCAGGCATCCAAGGGCCTGCCATGCTGCGCGGGCCACCTCGGCGGCCTGTGCGGCAGGGCCGTCGGTGGCCAATTCGTAGAGCGCCCGCTCGCGCCATTCCTGCTTGTTGGCGTAGGTGTAGGCGCACGCGTCGCCCCGGGCGGTGGCGAGCACCTCCATGACCCCGAGCACCCTGCACTCCCGGCCGCTGCCCAAAATGCCCACGGTGAATTCCCGGCCCGGAAGAAACGTCTCCACCAGGGCGGGCTGGCGATACGTACGCAGAACATGGTCGCAGATCTCGCGCAATGCCTGCCGGTCCCTGACCAGCGACTTGTCGCTCACGCCCTTGCTGGACCCTTCGGCCACAGGTTTGACAAAGAGCGGAAAGGGCAGATCGATTTTTTCCACCTCGTCCATGCTGTTCACGATCCTGAAATCGGCCGTGGGCACGTCGTGCGCCCGCAGCACCGCATTGGTCCAGCCCTTGTGCAGGGACAGGGCCAGCACTTCGGGCCCGGAAAAGGTGTAGGGAATGTCCCACGCGTCCAGCAGGGCCGGGACCTGGGCCTCGCGGGCCAGGCCGAGCATGCCTTCGGCGAAATTGAAGACCATGTCCCAGCGCCGCCCGTCCGCCAGGGCGCGAACCAGAGGTCCGGCCCCGCCGATCAGCTCCACGTCGTGTCCCTGGGACAAAAGCGCACCTCTGACGGCCTCGACGGTAACGGGACTGTCCAGTTCCGCCACCTCGTCCCTGTCGTACCCGGCCGCCAGGTAGTCCTGCTGCAGATCGTAGGTCATGCCAACGAGCATGATCCCTCCTGCAGGCAAACCTGGTCGGGGTAATGGAAAACACGATTTTCATAGTTGCGCAGCACGATGCCCTGCTCATCCCGGCCCTGGAAATAGTCCGGTTGCAGCGGCACCTTGCCACCGCCGCCGGGAGCATCGATGACATAGGTCGGGATGCAGTAGCCCGAAGTGTGGCCGCGCAGATTCCGGATAATGGTCAGCCCCGTCTCCACCGGAGTCCGGAAATGGCTCGATCCGGGAATCGGGTCGCACTGATACAGGTAATAGGGCCGGACACGGTTACGGATCAGCCCGTGCATGAGCCGCTTCATGGTCGGCGCGTCGTCGTTGACGCCGGACAGCAGCACTGTCTGACTCCCTAGGGGGATGCCGCCGTCGGCCAGCCGGTTGCAGGCCTGGGCCGTGTCCGGCGTCATCTCGTCGGGATGCGCGAAGTGCAGGCTGATGAACAGCGGATGATAGCGGCGCAGCATGCGCACCAGCTTGGGCGTGATGCGCTGGGGGAGCACGGCCGGAACCTTGGAGCCGATGCGGATGATCTCCACATGTGGAATGGCGCGCAGTTGGGACAGCAGCCACTCGATTTTCATGTCCGGCAGGGTCAGAGGGTCGCCCCCGGAGAGCAACACGTCGCGCACCTCGTCATGTTCGCGGATATAGTCGAGGGCGGCCTGCCAGCTGCGCATGTCCGAACGGTGTCCGACCTTGCCCACCAGCCGGGAACGCGTGCAATAGCGGCAATAGGTCGAGCAGAACTCCGTGACCAGAAACAGCACCCTGTCCGGATAGCGATGGACAATGCCGGGAACCGGGCTGTGCCCTTCCTCGCCGAGCGGGTCCGGAGTCTCGAAAGGCAGGCTCAACGTTTCACGCACATCGGGCAGGATGCAGCGCCGCACGGACTCGCTACGGGAGGCGACCCACAGGTAATAGGGCGTGGCGGCCGCAGGCAGTTGCCGCCTGGTCTTTTCGAAGACCGGGGCGGGCACGCCAAGAATCCGCGCCATGGCCTCCACGGAGGTGACACGGTTTTTCAGCTGCCAACGCCAGCTGTCCCAGTCCTTCTGCAAGGCACCGGGAAAATGCGTGCTCATGAATTTCTTGCGATGTGCCCAGAGGCCAAGCTCCAGGTCTTCGGGAAGGGAAGATAATGAGGGGGGTTCGGCCAGCTCCTGGTCGATTTCGGAAGGCTCTGCCGCGACTAATTCGACAACGTCCATGGTTTCCTCTGCGCACGTAAAATTATTCAAAAAATGAAAACGCGCCAATCATCGACAATATATTGAAATAAAAACATAAAATCAGCGACAATCATCCATGCGCATGCGCTTTGAACAGCGAAAAAAGACGCATGTTCCCTGATGCGACGGCTCATATGCCTTTCCCATTTTCTTGTCATCAGACTTATGCCCATGACGGCGCAAAATTTTTGAAATTTTCAAAAATATTTCCAAGAGGCCCGCAGGGACTTGGAGGAGGGAAAAAATCCAGTGGTTCAGAAGGGTTCAGTACGAACGAGGCAGGGGTGATCAAAAGGCCCTATTCGGGCTTCGAGGACACGATGCGCTTGTAGGTTTCGAGCAGTTCCACAAAGGCGTCATGATCCCCGCCCTTGTCCGGGTGCATGGACATGGCCTTCTTGCGAAAGATGCGCGCGAATTCGCGTCTGGTCATGCTCCTGATCTCGGCCATGTCCATGCCGAAGAGTTCGCGCACCCGCTCCGGGGCGACGGTTTTCGGGCGGGGACGGGGACGGCGAAAATCGTTCATGAAATCGTGAAAGATGCGCTCGAAACCCGCCGACGCGGCGAAATCGAAATCAAAATGCAGACACGCATAACGCCGCAGATACGTCCGAGCGCCGGTGCCAAGGCCGAAAGCAAAGCCCGCATCGTCCCACAGGGCGCAGAATTCATGCATGAAGGCCTCGTCAAGACCAGCCGGGTCCAGGGCTTCGGGCATGGTCCGGGCCGCCGGGGAGGTGAAATGGCGTTGCAGATTGAACACCGCATGCACGTAGCCGCGCACCTCCTCCATGGGCAGGGAGCGTTCCAGGCGCAGGAACAGTTGCTCGATTTCGTCCCGGCTCTTGCCCATGAGACTCAAAAACAGCTTAGGGCTGACTTCGTCGATGCGGCTCAGGTTGATCTCACCCGAACGCATGAAGGCCATGCGTCTGCGATCAAAGGGGTGCAAGGCGCGGATGGCGTCTTCCTGGGTGCGGGTCAGCACCGTTCGCGTCCATGTCCTGGAACGCCCGGCCCGGTCCCTGAAGTCCTGCGGGGCAAATGGAGCAAACGCCTCGTCGAGTTCATCCATGTCTAGATCCATGTGGGCCAGCGCCTCAAGAAGCTCCTCGGCATAGGAGATCCCGAAACGGTCGAATCGAACCATGCGGCCAGGGTCCTCCCCCAGGGCTGCAAGGGTCTCAAAACCGAAGCCGCCATCCA
>Ga0265295_1003493_pt1 | contig 22811 bp, 21 predicted proteins | sample Munlansysbiofilm_FD_192503 | JGI IMG/M metagenome (GOLD analysis project Ga0265295, IMG submission 192503) | Leachate microbial communities from a municipal landfill in Southern Ontario, Canada - Methane capture system biofilm | ecosystem: Engineered > Solid waste > Landfill > Unclassified ...
TCTACGCGGAGCTGTATCCTTTTTTTCAGCGCACGGTTCTGTCTTGGGCCGACTTCGGCAAGATTGGACTGCCCGAGGCCCTGGGTGTGTCGCCCTGGGTTGTGATTATCGTGTTTATCTGTGTTGCTCTGGGGCTTTTTCGCTGGTTTGAGAGCCGGGGGCTTTAGGCGTTTTCAATTGGATTTTTTGCGGCAAGCGGCCTGGTGCCGTCATGGCCTTGTGGCGGTGAGAGGGGGGATTTTAAGGATTGGTCAGGCTGTGTTTTGTGAAGAGTTGGAAGAAGTTTTTTGCGGCAAGCGGCCCGGTGCCGTCATGGCCTTGTGGCGGTGAGCGGGGGGATTTTGAGGATTGGTTAGGCTTTGTTTTGTGAAGAGTGGGAAGGGTTTCTTTGCGGCAAGTACAGAAATGAAAAAAGCGCCTCCGGCCAGGTTTTGGCAGGAGGCGCTTGATGTTTTGTGAGCTGGCGAGTCTAGTATTTGATGGCCGAAAAACGCATCAGCTTGTCCCATTGGTGGGTCGAGGTGATGCGGCGGATGGTGCCGGTCTTGCCGCGCAGGACCAGTGAGTGCGTGGTGGCTCCCGTGCCGGAGTAGGAAACGCCGCCCAGGAACGTGCCGCCCGAAATGCCCGTGGCCGCGAAGAAGACGTTGTCGTCGCGGATGAGCGTGTCCGTGGTCAGTACCTGGTTCAGGTCCAGTCCGAATTCGAGCACATTCTTGCGTTCGGAATCGGATTGGGGATCGAATTGGGCCAGGATCTCTCCGCCAAGAGCTTTGATGGCGCAGGCCGCCAAAACGCCTTCGGGAGTGCCTCCGGTGCCGAACATCATGTCCACGTTGGATGATGGATCGACGGCCATGAGCGCTCCGGCCACGTCACCGTCGGTGTGCAGCTGGATGCGCGCCCCGGCGGTGCGGATCTGGGTGATGAGGTCCTTGTGGCGGGGTTTGTCCAGGACGAAGATGACCAGATCCTCGACTTTTTTGCCCAGGGCCCTGGCCGTGGCCTCAAGATTGTGGGCCACGGGCGCGTTCATGTCGACCACGCCCTTGGCCTGGGCCGGAACCACAAGCTTCTTCATGTAATAGCTGGGGCCCGGGTTGAACATGGTCCCGGCTGGAGCCAGCCCGACCACGGCAATGGCGTTGGGCCGTCCGTAGGCCAGCAGATTGGTGCCTTCGACGGGATCGACAGCCACGTCCACGGCTGCGCCACGGCCCGTGCCGATGTGCTCGCCGTTGTAGAGCATGGGAGCTTCGTCCTTTTCTCCCTCGCCGATGACGATGCGGCCGTCGATATCCAGGGTATTGAAGGACAGCCGCATGGCGTCCACGGCAGCACCGTCGCCTTCGTTCTTGGCGCCCTTGCCGAGCCAGCGGGCCGAGGCCAGGGCCGCGGCTTCAGTGACGCGGACCAGGTCCATGGCCAGATTTCGTTGCGGGGCTTCCATGCTATTCCTTGATGAACTTGATCAGGTTGGCGGTGGTGAATCCGTATTTTTCCTTCAGCACGCCGGCCGGGGCCGAAGCTCCAAAGTGGTTGATGCCCCACACTTTTCCGTCCAGACCGACATATTTGTACCACAGGTCCGAACGTCCAGCCTCGATGGCCACGCGGCGGGTGATGGAGCGGGGCATGACGGATTCGCGGTACTGTGCGCTCTGTTCGTCGAAAAGTTCCATGCTCGGAACGGACACGACGCGGATTTTCAGCTCCGGGCACGCCTCGGCGGCTTCCAGGGCCAGATGCACTTCCGAGCCGGAGGCCAGAATCAGCATCTGGGGAGCGTCGCCATCAGGGTCGCGGACCACGTATGCGCCCTTGCTCACGTGTTCTTCCAGCGCTTTCGGCAGGTCGAGCACGGGGAGGCCCTGGCGGGTGAAGATCAGCACGGAAGGCCGCGATTTCTGTTTCAGGGCCACCGCCATGCAGGCCGCGCTTTCGCGTGCGTCGGCGGGACGCAGGACCAGAAGGTTCGGGATGAGGCGCAGGGAACTGACATGTTCGATGGGCTGATGGGTCGGGCCGTCCTCGCCGACGAAAAAGGAATCGTGGGTGAAGACGTGCAGAACCGGCAGATGCTGCAGCGCGGACATGCGGATGGCGTTTCTTTCATAATCCGAGAAGACGAGGAAGGTTGCGCCGAAGGGAACGACGCCGCCGTGCAGGGTCATGCCGTTCAGGATCGCGCCCATGGGAAATTCGCGCACGCCGAAGCAGAGGTTGCGGCCCTTTGCGTTGCTGACGGCGTTGAAAATCCCTGCGAATTCACGGAATTTGACGGTCTGGTTGGATGGGTCAAGGTCGGCCGAACCGCCCATGAGCGTGGGCAGTTGCTCCATCATGGCCCCGAGGCAGGCGCCAAAGGCCTTGCGAGTGGCCACGCTTGCTCCGGATTCGAATTCCGGCCAGTTCAGGCTGCGCTGGCAGACCGGAGTGGTCGCGCTTTCCCATCTGGCCGCGAAGTCCGCATCCGAAAGCCTGGCGGTGATCAGCTTGTCCCATTCATTGCGGGCCGCGCCCAGGGAGGCGAAACGGGCGCGGAAGTGTGAGAGCACGTCCTCGGGGAGATAAAAGTTCTCGTCGGGCAGGCCGAGCTTGGCTTTGGTGGCCGTGATTTCCGCCTCGGGCAACGGAGAGCCGTGTGTGGATTCGCTGCCTTCCAGAGTGGCGCAGCCCTTGGCCATGGTCGTGTGACCGATGATCAGGGTCGGTTTTGTCGTTTCGGCCTGGCCTGCGAGGATGGCTTTTCGAATCTGCTCGTGGTCGTGGCCGTCGATTTCGATGACCTGCCAGTGCATGCTCTCGAAAAGAGCCTTGTGGTCGATCGTGTCCGCCCGGCAGGTCGGACCGGCCAGCTGGATCTTGTTGCTGTCATAGTAGGCGATGAGTCTTCCGAGCCCCCAATGGCCGAAGAGGGCGGCGCTACCAAGGCAAATGGGTTCCTGCACGTCACCGTCGGAGACCAGCGCGTAGGTGAAGTGCCCTGCGCTCTGTGCGTCCAGATAGTCGCGCAGGAACGCCTCGGCCACGGCCATGCCGCCAGCCATGGCGAAACCCTGGCCGAGTGGGCCGGTGGTGGCCTCGACGCCGTCGGTCATGTCGTGTTCGGGGTGCCCGGGGGTCTTGCTGCCGAACTGACGGAAGGCCTTGAGGTCATCGACGCTCAGACTGCCCTGCAAGGTCAGGATGGAGTAAAGCAGGGCGGATTCATGACCAGCGGACAGCACGAAGCGGTCGCGGTTGAACCATTTGGCGTCCTTGGGATCGAAGTTGAGAAACTCCTTGAACAGGACATAGGCAAAGTCGGCCGAGGACATGGCTCCGCCGGGATGGCCGGAGTTGGAGGCCCGGACCGTGTCCATGATCAGGCCCTTGATGACGTTGACGGCTTTGGTATCTATTTGGGAAGCGTTGGTGGTCATGATGATTCTCGTGATGTGCGGAAAAGGCGTTATGATTGTTTATGTGCAGGAGTCTGCCGGTCGATCAGGTCCACGCGGCGCTGATGGCGCCCGCCCTCGAATTCGGTGCCCAGGAATGCGTCGGCGATGGCCTTGGCCAGATCGACTCCGATGATGCGTTCGCCCATGCACAGCACATTGGCGTCGTTGTGCATGCGGCTCATGCGGGCCATGTATTCATTGGCGCACAGGGCAGCGCGGATGCCCTCGAAGCGGTTGGCTGTGATGGACACGCCGATGCCGGAGCCGCAGATGAGGATGCCCGTGGCTTCAAGATTCAGCACCTCCTCAGCCAGTTTGCCCGCGATATTCGGGTAATCGCAGCTCTCCAGGGAGTGGGTGCCGACATCGATGGTCTTGAAGCGCCCCGCGAGGTGCTCCATGAGAATGTTCTTGAGGCCCAAACCCGCGTGGTCGGAGCCGAAGACGATGGTGCGCATCTAGACCTCGGTGTCGCGTTTATCTGCGCGATTTTTGACATATTCGGCCCGGGTAGAGGCCAGTTCCTGTTCCAGATGGGCGATCTCTTCCTGCAGGAAGCTGATCTGTTTCAAGGTCAGGTCATTGTCGCTGGCCTTGGGGTCAAAGTTTTCGCCCTTGGTCCGGCTTGCGGCATAGCTGCGGCCCAGGTTCTGGAATTCCTCGGCCAGACGTTTTTCCATCTGCCGGATTTCCCAGCGTCGAAAGCCCTTGATGAATACCCACTTGCCCTCGCTGGCAAGGAGCTTGAATCCGTTGGTGACGGGTTTTAACGTGTTCTTGAGCATTCACTCCCTCCAATGAAGTTTTAGTTGTGTCGAGGCGTGGATGTGATGCGCATCCATTGCACGTCCTGGGGTAGACTCAGGTCCAGGTCGCGGTTTTGCCATTCTCCGCCGGCGTCAAGGGATTTGACCCTGAGCACGGCCTTGCCATCCCTGGGGGATGAAAAAGTGTGTTTGTCATAGAGGACATGGTCGGGAAATGCCGGTGCCGCGTAGGCCCCTTCGCAGGTCAGCGTCCAGCCCTTCCTGCCGCCAAGGATCAGCATTTCCATGTTTTCCGGGGTTTCCATATAGGCTACGTCGCCCGAGGAAAAATTGAAACGGATGCGGCCTTCCCGGGTACCCTCCACAGATGTGTATTCTGGCGGCAGGACCGGTCCGAGATCTCCGCCGAGCAGGCTGCCGATCTGTCTGGCGTCGAACGGCACGGGGATCTGGAAAAGGGCCAGTCCGGCCCGGGCCTCGGCATGGTGGTAGGCCTTGTTCTCCGACGGGATGAAGGCGGTCCAGAGTTCCGGGGTTTCACGGATCATGGCCACCGATGCACCGGTGCCCGAGGCCAGGTCCATGCGGATGACGGAAGCAGGATAGCCCCAAAGCTGGCCCACCAAGCGTCCCGTGCGCTCGCTGGTTGCCACGTGCATGGAAAAGCGGGCCGTGATGCGGTCTGCGGCAGAGGACCTGGGATGCAGGGTGGACCAGATGCGCGAAACCGCGTCCGGGTCCTGGATCGGTATTTGCGGGGCGCATCCCCCAAGGACGGCAAGCAGGATGAACAGAGCAAAAGCCCTCATCGCGTCCGGCCCAGGGAATTGAGTTTGGCCCGCACTTTCTCGGCATTTTCGCCTTCAAGATCCAGCGAGTTGGCATAGCCTTCGCGGGCCTGGGAGATGAGGCCCATGGCACGGGCGATGTCCCCGTAGTGTTCCCAGATGACCGGATCCGAATCCACAAGCTGAACGGCACGCTTTATTTCCTGCCAGGCGAGCGTGTTCTTGCCCTGCTTGAAGTAGACCCAGGCCAGGGAGTCGACAAAGTAGCCGTTGTCCGGTTTGACCTTGAGGGCGCTTTCGATCAGCAGTTGCGCCCGTTCCAGATCGCGTCCCTGCTCCGCCAGGGTGTACCCGAGGAAGTTGAGCGCGTCCGCGTGCTCGGGATCCTTGGAGATGACCTTCTCCATCATGATCATGGCCTGGTCCCGGTGTTCCATACGATCGTAGATCAGGCCCAGGCGGTAGAGGATGGTCGTGTTCTCCGGCCAGAGGGCCGTGGCCTGAAGCAGCACGTCCAGCGCCTGCTGATATTCTTTTTCGAATTCGTGCATTTCCGCCATGATGATGCGAAATTCCGGCTGTCTGGGAAAAAGCGTCACGGCCGATAGACACAGCTCCTTCGCCGTGTCCCTGTCGTTTTTCTGATAGAGAAGATGGATGCGGAATATCAGGCTGCGCTCATAGTGCCGATGGCTCGTGGGTATGGCTTCCAGATAGGCCATGGCCTTGTCCGCATTGTCGCGGCCTTCGTATTCGAGCACGGCCAGGAAAAAAAGCGCGTCGCTGGGAATCGGATTTTCCTGGGCCATGGGGTCCAGAAGCTCCGCCGCGTGGTCGAAAAAATCCTGGTTGAGCAGCAGATTGGCCGCTTCCAGGACCAGCGACTGGTCATCAGCGCCCTGCTGCACATAGACGAGAGCCTGATCGGGATTGTTGAGCTTCAGGTTGAGTTCGATCAGGCGAAAGAGAATCTGCTGGTTCCCGATTCCCAAATCCACGAGTTTGGCGAAAACGCGTTCCGCGTCGATATAGTTTTTCTGGACCTCGTAGGTCAGGCCGAGCTCTATCCACGCATTGTAATACTCGGGGTCTGCGGCTACGGCCTGCTGGTAGGCGGTGATGGCCTTGTCATAGAGTTCGAGGCCGAAAAAGCCCTTGCCGAGGAGAAATTTGGTTGTCGCGGTGGTGTCTTTTTTGGCAATGGCGTTCAGCCTGTCCACGGCTTCGCCGAACTCTCCCTGCTCAAGACGATAAAGCGCGGCTTCATGGGTCAGATCGATTTGCTCGGGGTGTTTCTCGCGGTAGTCGTCCAGGACGAGCACTGCGTCGTCAAAACGCCCCTGGGCCGCATAGGTTTTGGCCAGGGTGCTGACCAACGCTTCGGAATCAGGGTATCGGGTCAGCCCCTGATTGAGGATAACCAAGGCATCGGCAAACTTGGAGGCCCGCCAGTGCAGGTTCCCCAGTTCAAGGTAGAGCTCCGGCGTGGGGGCGAGCGCGATGGCCTGCTCAAGCGCCTGGGCTGCCTGGTCTTTCTTGTCTTCCTGGAGCAGTTCTCGGTAGGCCAGATAGGAATAGATGGCCTCGGCTTCGGCAGAGGCCGGCACCGGCGTGGGCGGCACGGGCAAAGGCGTTGGTGCGACCTGATGGGCGCACCCCAGGGAAGCCGCTAAGGCGGCGGGGAGAAGGAGCCGGTGGACAAGCGTTCTGATCATGCAGTGATGTGTCCGGAGCAGTCATTTTTTCTACAAAATGCCTGGATTATTTGATAAATTTTCTTTCCCATGTCGAGGCCCAACTCTATGAATTCCGGCCCGTAAATTTTCCCGGCGGAAGTGCGGAACGTGTTCTGGATGGACGCCACGACCTCAAGCCCGGCGGGAAATTTATCCAGAATCTGCTCAAGGGTCCACTCCTGATAATTGCATATTTCCCACAGGGTGGTGATGAAATTGTCGGGCCCCCAGCGAAATTTGTCCGCGTCGTAGAGTGCGTCGGCCAGGATCTGCGTCCCGTGGTGGGCAAACTCGGCCGGCGGTGAGAAGGCTTCGTGGCAGCGCACCGCGTCGGCGATCATCTGTTTTTCCTCGTCCGTGAGGGGATAGTCCCGGAGGATCAGCAGCGCAAGGTCTGCGCCGCGCGTGGCGTGATCGCCTTCGAGGCGGCAGGTGTCATGCAACAGGCCCGCGAGCATGGCCAGAAGACTCAGTCGCCGCGCCTGCTCCAGCCCCAGCGCCTCTGCCTCGCCAAGGATCAGCGCGCTGCATTCGATGGCGACTTTTTTGGAGTGGTGGATGCCGTGTCCGAATTCGTCGTTCAGAAAGGGCAGTACATCCTCGCGGCACCGCAGGACCATGGGGTGCGAAAAGAAGGTGTCCCGGGCGGAGGCAAGCTCCGCGCTCATGGCCGTATAAAAGCTGGGCAGGGCGTCAGGGGTGACGGCTGCACTTTCCTGTTTGATGCGAAGGAGAATTTCATTCTTCATGTTCAATCCATTCTGCGGAGAAATCTTGGATGGTGCTCGACATCTGGGCCTTTATCTTTTGCAGCAGGCGGGCTTCGATCTGACGTACCCGCTCGCGGGTGATCCCGTACTTGTCGCCGATTTCACGCAGGGTGATGGGCGAATCGGCCAGAAGACGCTGCTCAAGGATGTCGAGTTCCTTTTCGTTCAGGCCGTCTCGTATGGCATCAATATTGTCATGGATGAGCACGCTGATTTCGTCGGCGGCCATCTGTTCTTCGATTCCGGCTTCAAGAGCCGGTATGAAGTCCATGGGTGTGAAGCTCGAATCGTCTCCGATCTTCATGTCCAGGGACACGTCGTGTTGACCCAGACGCTGACCCATCTCCACGATGTCGGCTTCGGAGACCTGCAGATTCTTGGAGAGGGTCGATGTGGTCGGGTCAAACCCCTGGGCCTGCAGGCGCTGGCGCTCCTTGCCCAGGTTGTAGAAGAGTTTGCGCTGGGCCTGGGTGGTCCCGATCTTGACCATGCGCCAGTTGTCCATGATGAATTTCAGGATGTAGGCCTTGATCCAGAACGAGGCATAATATGAAAACTTGATGCCCTTGTCCGGGTCGAATTTCTGGACCGCCTTCATGAGGCCCACGTTGCCTTCCTGGATCAGGTCGAGCACATTCTTCATCCATCGCCGCTGGAAGTCCATGGCGATCTTGACCACCAACCGCAGATTGGAGGTGATGAGGATAAAAGCCGCCTGCTCTTCCTGTTCATCCCGGTAGCGCCGTGCCAGGTCGAATTCCTCATCCTGTTCCAGCGGTTTGAATTTCTTTATTTCCTGAAGGTAGATGTGCAGCGGGTCCAGGGTCGCGACTTCCCGTTTGGGTACGGTGGCCAGGACCAGCGGGGCGATTTCATCGATATCGACAGTGTCGACCTTGTCGGAATCGTCGATATCGTCGGCATCGAATTCTTCGGTGTCTTCTGACAAGGGTGTTTCGAGCTCTTCATCCGGAGCATTGTCTTCGAGTCGTTTATTGGGATTCATGATGGTGCGTGACTGGAGGTGGTTCTTGGGCATCACGTGCTGCAATGGTGAAAAAATGTGCCCGGGGCTGTTCCGCGAGAAGCTCTCTGGAGAAGCGATCCGTTATTTCGGAGTTTTCCATCATAGAGTTTTTGTTTGTCCTTTTCAATGATTTTCAGTAGGGCCCTTCGTTCACCGGAGTGTGAATTTTTGAACTATGTGAGGTGTTGAAATGCGCGATTTTCGCCAGGCACTCAAGGGCGGAAACGTTCTTATTTTTGACGGGGGCATGGGTAGCCTGCTCCAGCGTCGCGGCCTTCAGGCCGGACAGTCCCCCGAGGAATTCGGTATGGCGCGGCCGGATGTTGTCGCGGCGATCCATGCCGAATACGCCCGTTCCGGGGCGCATGTGGTCACCACCAACACGTTTGGCGCGACCCGTTACAAGCTTCCACACGGCCTGGACGTGTTCGAGGTCAATGAGACCATGACCCGCGCCGCGCGTCAAGCCGTGGGTGACGCGGTTTTCGTGGCCGGCAGCGTCGGGCCCACGGGCAAGATGATCGAGCCTTTGGGTGACATCTCTTTTCGCGGACTGGTGGACGTCTTCAAGGAGCAAATTCGCGGCCTGGCGGCAGGCGGTGCGGACCTGATCCTGGGCGAGACCCATTTCGATCTGGCCGAGGCCAGGGCGGTGGTCGTGGCCGCGCGCGAAGTCTGTGATCTGCCCGTGGGCATCAGCATGACCTTCGAGGGCGGAGTCAGCCTGACCGGGACCACTCCGGAAATCTTTGCCCAGACCATGGAAAACATGGGCGTGGACCTCATCGCCTCCAATTGCAGCGCCGGCCCCGAGCAACTGATCGAGGTCGCGAGAGCCATGCTGCGCGTAAGCCGGACTCCGGTGCTCATCGAGCCCAACGCGGGGCTGCCCGAACTGGTGGACGGGGCCACGGTTTTTCGCCTGCCCCCGGACCCTTTTGCGGCCACGGTCTCGACCCTGGTGGAAGTGGGCGTCTCCTGCCTCGGAGGGTGTTGCGGCACCACGCCGGAGCACATCCAGGCCCTGAACGCGCTTTGCACCGGCAAGAGCGTGTCGCGGCCCGAGATTTCCAATCCTCCCTGCCTGATCGTCACCTCCCGTTCCCGGGCGGTGGAGTTCGGATTTGATCGTCCCTGCCGCATCATCGGCGAGCGGATCAACCCCACGGGCAAGGCCGAACTCACGGCCGAGCTGCAACGCCTGGAGACCCGTCGCCTCATGGTCTACGCAGAGGAGCAAGTCGAGCGCGGAGCCGATCTTCTGGACGTCAACGTGGGCGCGCCCATGGTTGAAGAAGCGCGCATGCTGCCTTTGGCCGTGCGCACCCTGACCAGCGCACACTCCATCCCCCTGTGCCTGGACTCCAGCGACATCTCGGCGATCCGGGCGGGCCTTGAGGCCTATCCGGGCTCGGCGCTGGTCAATTCCATCAGCGGCGAGGAAGAGCGGATGGATATCCTTGGCCCGCTGTGCCGAGACTACGGCGCGCCGTTCATCCTGCTGCCGCTCAAAGGCCGCAAGCTGCCCGTCACGGCGGCCGAGCGCCTGGCCATCATCGAGGAGCTTTTGATCAAGGCCGAGAGCCTGCGTATCCCGAGGCGCCTCATCCTGGTCGACGCCCTGGCCCTGACCGTGTCCTCCAAGCCCGAGGCGGCCAAGGCCTGCCTTGATGTCATCCGGCATTGCCGTGAGCGCTGGGGCCTGGGTTCGACCATGGGACTGTCCAACATTTCTTTTGGTCTGCCTGCGCGGGATCTGATCAATTCGACCTTCCTGGCCATGGCCATGGGCGTTGGCATGACCTCATTTATCGCCAATCCCAACGCGGTGCGCCTGCGCGAGAATCTGGCGGCGGCGGAGGTGCTCCTTGGCCGGGACAGCCAGGCGGCGGGTTTCATCGCCTCCTATGCCGGATGGAATCCTGGAAATCCGGTGGCCCAGGCCGCTTCCGGACCGGCCGACGAGGAAGGCAGCCCTGTCGCGCTGGCGGTGATCAAGGGCCAGAAGGATCGCATCGTCGAGATGCTGCGCGATCGCATCGCGGACGGTGAGGATCCTTTTGTCCTGGTTGACGGAGAGATGATTCCGGCCATTGCCAAGGTGGGGGAAAAGTACGAGAAGAAAGAGTATTTTCTGCCGCAGCTCCTGCTTTGCGCCGAAACCATGCAGATCGGCTTCGAGTCCATCAAGCACCTGCTCGTGCGCGAGGGACAGGAGGTCAAGGCCACCATTGTCATGGCCACGGTGGAGGGCGACATTCACGACATCGGCAAGAATATCGTCTGCCTGATGCTCAGGAATTTCGGCTACAATGTCGTCGATCTGGGCAAGGATGTGGCGGCCGTGGACATTGTCGCGGCGGCAGTGGCCCACAAGGCCTCGGTCATCGGCCTGTCCGCGCTCATGACCACGACCATGGTTCGCATGGAGGACACAGTGCGCCTGGTCCGCGAGCAGGGCCTTCCCTGCCGGGTCATGGTCGGTGGCGCGGTGGTCAGTCAGTCCTATGCCGATCTGATCGGTGCCGACGGCTATGCCGACGACGCGGTGGCGGCGGTGCGCGTGGCCACCCGGCTGTGCGCCGAGGTCCGGTCGGCCTGATCTTTCAAGGAATCACGCGGGAGCACGCATGGAAAAATATATACTCAGAAAGGCGACAATCACCGATGTCAAAGCCATCCACCGGCTGCTCATGGATTGCGCCACCAAACGGTTGCTTCTGCCCCGGTCCTTCGGTGAACTCTATTCCCACCTGCGGGATTTCATCGTGGCCGAGGATGCGCAGTCCGGAACCGTGGTCGGCTGCTGCGCCTTGACCATCACCTGGGAAGCCCTGGCCGAAGTCCGATCACTGGTGGTTGCCGAGAGCGCCCAGGGTCAGGGCCTGGGGCGCAGACTGGTGGAGTTTTGCGTCAGCGACGCTGTGACCTTTGGTGTTTACAAGGTATTCGCCTTGACCTATCAGGTCCCCTTTTTTCAGAAACTGGGTTTTTCGGAAGTGAGCAAGGACATCCTGCCGCAAAAGGTGTGGGCCGATTGTCTCAAATGCCCCCAGTTTCCCGAATGTGACGAAGTGGCCATGATGATTGATTTGTAAGTTATGACATATCGGTTCTCCGGGAGAATTCATGAAATTTGTACAGCTTTTCGACCGTTCGCAAATTGAAGCACGGGCCCAGGAACTGGGTCGGGAAATATCCAGCCATTATGGTGACGAGCCCTTGGTTTGCGTATGCGTGCTTAAAGGCGCCTACGCATTTTTTACTGACCTGATGCGTAATTTGACCATCCATCCAAGCATGGATTTTGTTCGCCTTTCCAGTTATGCGGATCAGACTTCCCGCAAATCGAAGATGGTTTTCTCCAAGGACATGGAGATCGATATCAGGGACAAGCATGTGCTCGTGGTCGAGGATATCGTCGATACGGGCCACTCCATGGGTTTTCTGACCAAGGTTCTCGAGGCGCGTGGTCCCAAATCCATCAAGATCGCGGCCATGATCGACAAGAGAGAGCGCCGCGAGGTTGATGTGAATGTGGATTTTGTGGGTTTCCCACTGGATAAGGGATACATCGTCGGCTATGGACTTGACTACGCCGAGCAATACAGAGAACTTGACGGAATATACGATCTCAAATTCTCGGAAGCATAGACCCCTGCCTCCAGACTGAACTTTTTCAAGGAAAGGCCATGCTCGTTCAATGCCCTGAGTGCACCACCAAATACAATCTGGATGAAAGCAAGATCGGACACGACGGCAGCAAGGTCCGTTGTACGCGTTGCCAGAATGTGTTCACCGTGTTCCGTCCCATCTCCGAGGATGTCGTGACGCCGGAGGTTCCCGAACCAGCTTCCGCGGCCGGCGCATTCGAGGATGATTCTTTTGATGACGATCTGGCGTCGGCTTTCGAGAATAAAAAAGGTGCTCCCCCTGCCGCGAAGGATTCCTTCGAGGAAGAGTTCGCGGCCATGTTCGAGGATGTGAAGCCCGCGACCGCCCCCAAGAAGTCCGCCGGTGCCGACGCCTTTGAAGACGATCTGGCAGCCATGCTGGATGAGAAAAAGCCTCGGCCCGCGTCGAAATCCGTCGCAAACGAGTCCTTTGAAGACGACCTGACGGCCATGCTGGAAGAAAAAAGCACCAAGGCCGAATCAAAGTCCTCGGTGGATCAGGAAATGCTCGCCGATCTTCAGGGCGCCTTTCAGCAGCCTTTGAGCGATCAGCTGGATCACGATTTGCGATCCGCCGACAGTTCTGCCGGCAAGTCCCGAAAATCCGGGAGCGCGGGCCTGATCATCGGCCTTGTCGTCCTGCTTCTGGCCTGCGGCCTGGGCGGAGTCTATTTCTTCCAGCCGGCTTTGCTCGGACTTGCGCCCTCGGTTCCGGACGCTCCCGCGACACAGGAAACCGTCGCGCGTGAAGGTGCGGCCCAGATCGCTTTGGAGAACGTGCGCCAGTACTTTGTCCCCAACGAAAAGGAAGGGCAGCTTTTCATCATTGAAGGCAAGGCCGTGAATCGTTTTCCCGAAGCGCGTGAGCTCATTCGCATCAAGGCCTCCCTCTTCGACAGACAGGGAGGCGAGGTCGCCTCCCAGGAATTCATGTGCGGCAACGTTGTCTCCCTGTACCAGCTTCAGGTTTCGACCCGGGCGGACATCGAGACGGCCCTGACCGCCAAGGTCGGCATTCTGACCAACAACACCAATATCCAGCCCGGAGCGTCCGTGCCGTTCATGGCCGTGTTTTTCCAGACCCCGGAATCTGTCGAGGAATTCGGGCTGGAAGTGATCCAATCCAGCGTCCCGCAACAATAGCACAACTTTTGACCCACGAAAGGCAGACGCAAGTCTGCCTTTTTTATTCCCCCATGAAAACAAAGACCGCTTATGTGTGTACGGCCTGCAAGGCTGTCAGTCCCCGCTGGCAGGGGCAGTGTCCCAAATGCCTGGCCTGGAATACCTTGGAGCCGGCAATACGGCAGTCCGGTTCGGCCATGGACATGCCCCTGAACCGTCCCGTCGATCTGCGCGAGCTGCCGACGCTTCTTGAAGATCGGGTCAGCTCTCAGCTGTCCGGGCTTGACGGAATCCTCGGCAGCGGGTTCGTGCCCGGAGGCGTCATCCTGCTCGGCGGGGAGCCGGGCATCGGCAAGTCCACCCTGCTCTTGCAGGTGGGCGCGTCCATGGAGCGCTCCGGCAAGGGCGTCATCTATGTTTCCGGTGAAGAATCCCTGTCCCAGATTCGCGGCCGGGCCGAACGTCTGGGCATGCTTGGAGACAGGCTGACCGCTCTTGCCACCAATCAGGTCGATGACATCCTGGCCTGCATGGAGGACGCGCCCGCGCTCATTGTCGTGGATTCGGTGCAGACCATGATTTCATCCAGGGTCGAGGGCCTGCCGGGTTCCGTCAGCCAGGTCCGGGCAGTGGCCACGGCCCTGACCGAGCGGGCCAAGCAGACCGGGGTCACGGTCATCCTGGTCGGGCATGTGACCAAGGACGGCCAGATCGCCGGCCCCAAGCTGCTGGAGCACATGGTCGACACGGTGCTGTACCTCGAAGGCGACAAGGAGCACCTTTTCCGCATCCTGCGCGTGGTCAAGAACCGTTTCGGTCCGTCCAACGAGATCCTGCTTTTCGAGATGCGGGAAAAGGGCATGAGCGTCATCGAAGACCCGTCGACCTTCTTCCTGCAGGCCCGCGACACGGCGCTCTCGGGCACGGCCCTGGTCATGTCCATGGAATCCCAGCGGCCCTTTGTGGTCGAGGTGCAGGCGCTGGTCACGCGCACCTTCCTGGCCTTTCCTCGGCGAACGGCCCTGGGTTTTGACGCCAACCGACTGCATCTTCTGATCGCGGTCATGGAGAAGCGTCTGCAAATCAGCCTGGGGCAGGTCGATGTCTATGCCAAGGTCGGAGGCGGACTGCGCATGAAGGACCCCGGTCTTGACCTGGGCATTGTCGCGGCCATCCTGTCATCGTTTTATGACCGGTCTCTGCCCGAGGGCGCGGTGTTCTGGGGCGAAGTGGACTTGAACGGGCAGATCAGGCCGGTCACGGGGCATGATGTGAGGCTGCGCCAGGCCGCGAACCTCGGCTATGCGCCCATGGTCCACCCCAAGACCGGAGCGGGGGGCAAGGGATGGTCGCGGCTCGGGGATGTGCAGAGGATGCTGTTCGGGCAGACTGGGAAGGAGTGAGGATTTGATGCGTTAACGGATCGAGGAGTGGCGGTCGCGGTGCCGGCTCAGCCGGACGGGGGCCGCCGAAACTCCTTCGTGGGCCTCGTAATGCCGAATCGTTGCGTGCCGGGTTGGAAAGTCGGGGCGAGACGAGCGGCAACGGTTCGGCAAACGATGCCTGGCTCAGTCAGACAGTCGGCGCCCCCCGCCCGGCCCAACCGGTACCGCTCGGATCGGGATTTGGCATTCTTTCATCTCGTCCAGTCCTTTGCGTCCTTGGATTTGGGCTTGACTCGCGAGGCCTTGAGCTTGCGGGTCCACAGGGACAGACGTTCCTCGTGGCCGCTGGTTTTGGCCTGGTAGAAGATGCGTCCCTTGAGCTCCGGAGGCAGGTAATCCTGTTCGACCCATGCCTCTGGGTAGGCGTGGGGATATTTGTAGCCCTGGCCGTAGCCCCATTCCTTTTGCAGGCTTGTGGAGGCGTTGCGCAGATGCAGCGGCACGGGCCTTGCGCCATTGGTCCGGACTTCCTTCATGGCCGCGAGATACCCTGCGTAGGCCGAGTTGCTTTTGGGTGCCAGGGCCAAATACACGGTCGCTTCGGCCATGGGAATCCAGCCCTCGGGCATGCCGATGCGTTCCACCGCCTGTTCACATGATACGGCCAGGGGCAGGGCCATGGGGTCGCCAAGGCCGACATCCTCGGCCGCCGAGAGAATCAGCCTGCGGCAGATGAAACGCGGATCTTCGCCCGTCTCCACCAGACAGGCCAGATAATACAGGGCCGCATCCGGGTCCGAGCCCCTGATGGATTTGATCAGCGCCGACGCCAGTTCGTAATGCGAATCACCTTCCCGGTCTCCGCGCAGCACGATCTCCGGCAATCGGGTCTTGAGCTGGTCGGGTTCCAGATCCTTTTCTTCAAGCCCCGCCGCGAACTCCACCAGATTGAGCATGGTGCGCGCATCCCCGCCCGAGAGGGTGGCCAGGAGCTCCAGGCTTTTTTCCGGGATGCGTGGGCCCAGCTTCTCCATGCCCCGTTTGCCCACATCCACAAGTTCGGCCATGCCGAGCGAGCGCAGGCGCAATACGTGCAGCCGTGAAAGAAGCTGGCGCGTGACGCTAAAAGACGGGTTTTCCGTGGTCGTGGCGATGAGCGTCAGTTCACCCGTCTCAAGGAGCGGCAGGAAGAAATCCTGCTGGGCCTTGGAATAGCGGTGCAGTTCGTCCAGGATGAGGATTTCCTTGTCCTGGATCTGCTTGCGCAGGGCGGTGATGCCCACCTCCGGAGCGCTGACCCGCACGAACGGCTTGCCCGCATGCCTGGCCAGAAGCAGGGCTACCGTGGATTTGCCGCAACCGGGAGGACCGAAGAGCAGAAGGCTCGGCAGGTCCTTGGACTGCATCAGCGTGCGCAGGCGCTGGCGAAAATGGCTTTGGCCGATGAAGTCGTCGAGGGACTCCGGGCGCAGGGATTCGGCGAGAGGTCGTTTTTGGGACACGATGATAATTCCGGCTAAATGCTTGTGGCCTGTTCCAGGCATTCCAGAAGGGCCTGGGCTTCGGGCCCGTGGGCGGTGATCTCCACAGTCCTGGTCTCTTCTTCGGCCGTCCAGGACATGCCTATATGGGAGTCGGGCATGCAGTCCGCAGGGAGGTATTCGGCCCATTCCAGCAGGCAGAAATGGTCCGGGGCGAAGAGGGTCTCTTCCAGATCGGGATCAAAATCCCGGCCCTCGGTGCGGTAAAGGTCGAAATGCCCCACGGGCGGCGTCGTGGGGTAGAGGTTCAGGATGTTGAAGCTGGGGCTGCTGACCTCGGCGTTCTCGCTTCCCGGCAGGGCCTGGACCAGTTCGCGGATGAAGGTCGTCTTTCCGGCCCCGAGCTGTCCGTGCAGGAGCACGGGGGGCAGGGCCGGACTGTCGGCGATGCATTCCGCGAAGGCCTGGGCCAGGGCTGCCGTGGCCTCCAGGGAGGTCAAAACAAGGATCATGAACGCGGGATCAGGGTTTTGAGAACGTCCTTCTTGCCGACAATGCCCAGCAGCTTGCCGTTGTCCGCGACAGGCAGGGTGTGGAATTTCTTGTCGACCATGAGGGCCGCGATTTCGTCGATGGTCATGTCCGGGCCGATGGTCACCACTTTGGTGCTCATGGCGTCGGAAACCTTGGAGGCGGCAATGCGTTTGACCTCCGCTTCGAGGAGCGTCGAGGAGGACAGGGGCACGAAGCCGTCAAGCAGGGTGAAAAGAGAGGGGATGGGCAGGCTTTTCTGCATGCGGACCAGATCGCTCTGGCACAGAATGCCGACCAGATGGCCGCTTTCATCGACCACGGGGAGTCCGTTGACGCCCTTGTCGAGCAGGATCTTCACGGCTTCGGTTATGTCTGCATCGGGGCTGATGGTGATGACCTCGGCGGTCATGATATCTTGAGCTGTACGCATTTTTTCCACTCCTTCAGGGCGGTTGGCAGGTGATCGGCGATTTCCATGGGGGTGTTGCCCCGGTACGGGAAATCATTGGCGAGCTGAGTGCCCGCATAACCATGCCAGTACACGCCGATCCGGGCGGCGGTCAATGGCGGGTGCCCCTGGGCCATGAGGCTGCCGATGATTCCGGCGAGCACGTCGCCCGATCCGGCGATGGCCAGGTTCGGGGCGCAGAACGGCGAGATGGCGATGGGGTCCTCGTGTCCGGCGACGATGGTCGCCGCGCCCTTCAAGACCAGATTGACGCGGTGTCCGAAAGAGAACTCCCTTGCGTAGCGGGCCCTGGCGAGATTGATGGCCCCGGGCGTGACCCCGAAGAAATTGGCCATCTCGCCGGGATGCGGGGTCAGCACGGCGTCCTGGCCGACCAGGGCCAGAAGGTCGGGGCGCTGGGCCAGGAGAAAGAGGGCGTCGGCGTCATAGAGGGTTTTGGCATGCGGATTGGCCAGATAGCGTTCCAGGAATGCCATGGCTCCGTCACTGCGTCCAAAACCGGGGCCGAAGACCACGGCCGAGAAGCGCGAAAGGTTCGGCCGCAGGGACTCGAAACATTCGGCGCTCCATTGGTCCGAATTGCCAAGGCCCAGGGTCATGACTTCGGGGAAGCAGCCGTAGACCGGGGTCAGGGCCTTGGGGCAGGCGATGCTGACCAGCCCCGCGCCGGAGCGGAAGGCCGCGCGGGCCGCAAGCATGGGCGCGCCGGTCAGTCCGGGTGAGCCGCCCAGGACCAGGATGTGTCCCGCCTCTCCCTTGTGCATGGTCGAGCCCGGTTCGGGCAGCAGGTTGGCAAGGTCCGGCCCCAGCGCGATGTGGGCTGTGGGGTGCCGGTCCTTGATGTGCCGGGGAATGCCGATCTTGGACGTGACCAGATTGCCCACATGGCCTTTGGCGGGAGGCAGGAAGAGCCCGAGCTTGGCCTCCTCGAAGGTCACGGTCAGGTCGGCCTTGACCGCGATCGGCATGGGCTGGCCAGTGGTGCCGTTCAGCCCCGAGGGGATGTCCAGAGACAGGACATGGGAATGCACGCCCAGTTTGTTGATGGATTTGATCCAGCCCTGCATGTTGGGGCGCAGCGAATCCTCGAAGCCGGTTCCGAGCAGGCCGTCCACGATAATGTCGATCCTCGGCACCAGATCCATCTCGTATTCGGGCAGGTAGGAGCAGGGGATGCCCATGTCCATGGCCAGTTTCAGGTGGTAGGCGGAGTCATGGGTGTACTGCGCGAGGTGCTTGGCGTGCAGGATGAGCACGGTCGCTCCGAGATTGACCAGATGCCTGGCCAGGGCGAAGGCGTCGCCTCCGTTGTTGCCGGGACCGGCAAAAACCATGACTGATGCGTCACGCAAGGGTCCGAATTCTTTTTTGAGGGCGTAAAGAGCGGCCCTGCTGGCGTTTTCCATCAGAATTTGTCCGGACAACCCGAATTCGTTGATGGTCAGTCTGTCCCAACGGGACATTTCCTCGGGAGTGGGCAAAAGGGTAACCATTTGATCTCCTTCGTGTGAGGTCTTCGTCGCTGCCTTCCAAAGTGGAAGCCGAGGCCCAGTTGCGGCCTTGTGTATATGAGAGGGCTCTGTGCCATTATTTTTTGTCATGCGCCACCCATGTCCTTTTCCTCACGATCTTGCATCGAAACCATGCCGATTTCGGGAAAATTGTCCTTGACTCAACACTCTATCTTCTCCAAAAAAAAGGGCTTGCTGGGAAGTGTCGCCATGTCCGCGCCCCGGCTGAATTATTTGTCCGGAGGGGTCATGACGGATTCGGTGGCGCAGAGCCAGGCATTGCCGGTTGTTCAATTGCGAAACGTGGCAAAGAGTTACGACGGGCAGCATGCCTTGACGGACGTATCCCTCGACGTGCAGCGCGGCGAGTTTCTGACCATTCTTGGACCCTCCGGTTGCGGCAAGACGACCATCCTGCGTCTGGTGGCCGGCTTTGAGAGCGCCACCGCCGGAGTCATCTCCATTGACGGCAAGATCGTGACCGAACTCCCTCCGGAGCGGCGCAACGTCAATACGGTCTTTCAGAGTTACGCTCTTTTTCCGCACATGAACGTGTTCGACAACGTGGCCTTCGGGCTGCGCATGAAGAAGCGCCCCGCCGCCGAGATCGCCATCGAAGTGCGCGAAACCCTGCGTCTGGTCCAGCTTGAGGGCTTCGAGGCGCGCATGGTCGGCAAGCTCTCCGGCGGCCAGCAGCAGCGCGTGGCCATCGCCAGGGCCATCATCAACCGGCCGCTTGTCCTGCTTCTGGACGAACCGCTCTCCGCTCTTGATTACCGGCTGCGCAAGCAGATGCAGCTCGATCTCAAACACCTGCAGCGCAAGCTCGGCATCACCTTCGTCCTCGTCACCCACGATCAGGAGGAGGCATTTTCCATGTCCGATCGCGTCGTGGTCATGAACAACGGCCACATCGAGCAGATCGGCACCCCGGTCAGCGTTTACGAGGAGCCCCGCAATCTCTACGTGGCTCGCTTCGTGGGCGAGATCAACATTATCAATGCCGAGGTTGTGGAGCTTGGCGAGGGGCGCGCCAGGGTGCGGGCCCAGGGGCTGGACGTGTTCATGCGCACCAGCCACGCCTTCCATCCGGGCGAGAAGGTGCACATCCTGCTGCGCCCCGAGGATCTGCGGGTCGAGACCCTGAAGGACCTGGCCGAGGATCCGGAACTGGAGGATGTCTTCTCCCGCGACCGCTCCCTCGTCGGCACTGTGGAGGAGACCATCTACAAGGGCGCGACCTACGATGTCGTGGTCAGGCTGGATGCCGGAGGCATCGTCACGGCCACGGAATTTTTCAACGAGGACGACGAGACCGTATATTTCAAGGCCTCGGATCGGGTGGCCGTGAGCTGGGTCGAAGGCTGGGAAGTGGTGCTGCCGTATGAAAAATGACGGCTTCTTCAAGCTTGCCGTCATAGTCGGCGTCATCTCCTGGATGGCGATTTTCGCTTTTGTGCCCAATGTTCTGGTCTTTTTGGCCAGTTTCAGCTCCACATCGTCCGCGAATTTCATCGAGCCCGGCTTTTCCCTGAACAATTACGCCCGGCTGATGGACACGACGCATCTCGACATCCTGCTGTCATCGCTGCGGCTCTCGGGGCTGGTTACGGTCATCTGCTTGGTCACGGCCTATCCCTTCGCCGCCATCCTGGCCCGGACCCGCAAGCCGCTGCGCAACACGCTGCTCCTGCTGGTGGTCATCCCCTTCTGGACGAATTCCCTGGTGCGCACCTACGCCATGACCGCCATGCTCAACTCCAGCGGCATCGTGAACAACGTGCTGCTGTTTCTGGGCGTCATCGATTCACCCCTGGCCATGATGTACACCCCCGGCGCCGTGGTTCTGGGTCTTGTATACACGCTCCTGCCGTTTATGATCCTGCCCCTGTACGCCGCCCTTGAGCGCCTGGACCGCCGCTATCTCGAAGCCGCCCGGGACTTGGGCGCGAGCCCCTGGCGGGCGTTCTGGAAAGTGGTCGTGCCCCTGACCATGCCCGGCATCGTCTCCGGCTGCATGCTGGTCTTCCTGCCGGGCATCGGCATGTTCTACGTGTCCGACGTGCTTGGCGGGGCCAAGGCCATGTTGCTTGGCAACTTCATCCGCGACCAGTTCCTGACCACCCGCGACTGGCCTCTGGGCGCGGCGGCCAGCGTGACCCTGACCGTGCTCATGGGGCTCATGCTGCTCCTGTACTGGAAAAGCGCCGCCCGGCTGGGCAGGAAGGAGGCATGATGCGAAAATTGCGCATTCTCTATGCCACGCTGGTCTTTGTCTTTCTGTACCTGCCGCTTGGCGTCATGATCGCCTACTCCTTCAACTCGTCCCGGTTTTCCATGGCCTGGAAGGGCCTGACCCTGGACTGGTACGTCAAGCTCTTCGGCAACACCGCGCTCATGCAGGCGGCCCTGCACTCGCTTTTCATCGCGGCTCTGGCGGCGACCTGCTCCAGCATCCTGGGCACGCTCATAGCCATGGCGCTGCAGCGCTGGCGCTTTCCGTCGCGCAAGGTCATTCGCACCTCGCTTTTCGTCATGATGATGTCCCCGGACATCGTCATCGGCATTTCGCTCCTGGTGCTCTTCATGGCCCTGTCCCTGCCGCTGGGCTTCTGGACCCTGCTCATGGCCCACATCACCCTGTGCGTGCCCTTTGTCGGCATCACGGTCTATGGCCGGCTCCAGGGGTTTGACCCGCATGTGGTGGAGGCCGCCCGTGATCTCGGGGCGGGGGAGTACGAGGTCTTTCGCCACGTGGTCCTGCCCATGGTCTTTCCCGCCGTTCTGGCCGGGTGGTTTTTGAGTTTCACCCTGTCCATCGACGACGTCATCATCAGTTTCTTCACCACCGGACCCACGTTCGAGGTACTGCCCTTGCGCATCTATTCCATGGTCCGACTGGGGCTCAAGCCCGAGGTCAACGCCCTGTGCGCGATCATGATTCTTATAACCGCTGTGGCGGTCTTCGCGTCGCAGCGCTTTTTGAAGGAGAAATCGTGAAACGATTGGTATTGACGGTCCTGTGCCTCATGCTGGCCACCCAGGTTCTTGCGGCATCCAAGGAACTCTATGTCTACAATTGGTCCGAATACATGCCGGACAGAGTGCTTGAGGATTTTACGAAGGAGACCGGAGTCAAGGTCATCATGTCGACCTATGACAGCAACGAGGCCCTGTACGCAAAGATTCGGATGATCGAGGCCAAGGGATACGATCTTATCGTGCCGTCCACCGATTTTGTGGCGCGCATGCACAAGGAAGGCCTGCTCATGAAGCTGGACAAGTCCAAACTGAGCAATCTTGGCAACCTCAATCCAAAGCTGATGAATCAGTCCTTCGATCCGGACAACAACTACAGCGTGCCCTACATGTGGGGATCAACGGCCATCGCCGTGAACACCAAAGATCCGGCCGCAGCCTCGGTGACTTCGTTCGCCGACCTGTGGAAGCCTGAACTGGCAGGCAAGATTCTTTTGCCCAACGACATGCGCGGCGTGCTCGGCATGGGCCTCAAGCGGCTGGGCTATTCGCTCAACGAGACCGGCCCGGCCAAGGTCGCCGAGGCCTGCGAGCTTCTGCAGTCGCTCATGTCCAGCGTGCGCGTCTTTGATTCCGATTCGCCCAAGCAGGCCATGCTCAACAACGAGGTGCAGGCGGCGGTGCTCTGGAACGGCGAGGCGTATATCGCCACCGGAGAAAATCCGGATATCCGCTACATCTACCCGACAGAAGGCTACAGCCTCTGGATCGACAACCTCTGCATCCCTAAGAATGCGGGCAACGCGGACAACGCCCATCTCTTCATCGACTACCTGTTGCGTCCCGAAGTGGCGGCGTTCATTTGCCAGGAGATGGGCTATTCCACTCCGAATCTTGCGGCTCAGGCGATCCTTCCCGATGACGTGCGCGACAACGCCATTGTTTATCCCGGGGCCGAGGACATGGCCCGGGGCGAATTCGAGACCGATCTTGGGCCCGCCGTGAAGGCGTATGAGGAATGCTGGATGCGGCTCAAGACCAGGTAGCACTAAAGATTCGGATGAATATTCGCGGCGCGTCCCGGTGGGGGCGCGCCTTTTTTTGTCTTGTCGGTTTCGT
>Ga0265295_1003496_pt1 | contig 22801 bp, 18 predicted proteins | sample Munlansysbiofilm_FD_192503 | JGI IMG/M metagenome (GOLD analysis project Ga0265295, IMG submission 192503) | Leachate microbial communities from a municipal landfill in Southern Ontario, Canada - Methane capture system biofilm | ecosystem: Engineered > Solid waste > Landfill > Unclassified ...
GTACGACTAGAAAAAATTAATGCGAGGTAAATCCAGGCAATTGGTATAAAAATAATTCCAATAAATTGGATCCTAGCAAATAATAGCTTCATTGGTAGCGTAATCGCTGTCAGTTCCAAGATAAACGCAACGACCCAAATAAAAGCACTGGTAATTAGTAAAAGAAAAGCCTTCCCAATAGGCATCCGCCACTTTGTCCAGCTAAAAAGCATGATAAGCAGTAAAATAAAAGCAGAAAGTATAAATATCCACAATCCAGGAATGTAGTGCACAGACTCGCTCCCTCCTATGCCAGTAGTATACCCATCATAAAAAAGATAACAAGAGTACCGGAGCAATGGATTCAAAGCGCCGATCGATTACTTCCACTTAGCAGGAAATAAAGCACCTGATAAACATTTTTTAATATCATTGTTCTAAAATATATGTAAGGAATAAAATTTTGGAAAAGTTACTCTGCAAACCCATAAAAATATGTATCTCTCTGCTTGCAAAACTGCTAGTAGGGAGATACATACAATTACCACGTTATAATTAAGGAGCGATTAATGCAAATTTGATAGTAGAAGTATACGTACCCGCTGACGCATTAAGATCTGCTGGTATTGTATAAGTGAATACATTTTGGTCTCTCACCACTTGCACGCCCCAATCTCCAGCACCAGAAGTGGTCTTATACTGGCCTGTTCCAGCAGTTTCTCCTATTGCGATAGTATTGCTACTATTATCTTCAAGATTGCTAGTTGAGAGCAAAGTGTAATTTAGATAGCTGGTTCCATTTTTTAGTGGTTGGGCTGTAATAGAAACACCAATCTGACCAGAGATTTGCCTTCTTACTAATACAGCAAATTCTCCTGTGGTTGCAAAAAGAGAATTATCTTTTGTTGTTTCGACTGTAACAACACTGTTGGAAGCAAAAAATATACTATCAAAAGCAGTTGTTTCTGAGACATCCGCTACATTTTCAGTTATTCTTACTCCTGTATTTTCGATGGTCTCACCGACATGTGTCGTCAAAGTTAGTTGTGCTTCTTCACCAGCCCCAAAGACAGGTACAATCAACATCATGATTACTAAGACAACCCCTAAAGTTCTTTTTAGATTTTTCATATTTCATTCTCCCTTTATTTGGAATATGATTAATAATCTAACCCAAGTTAGGACTTATGTCAATAGTATTTAATTTTATTTGCCCTGCCTTTGTATTTATTGTAAGCGGACTATAAATCAATCTTCCTTAGCATTGCCTCCATCGTTAGACTGAATATGAAGTTTATTCACGGAGGGATATATAATGCGCAATAAAAAGTATACCGAGAAAGAGAAGTTGGCCCATTTGGAAAAAGCTAAGGCCAATATTGAAAAAGGAATTGGTACCTTTAACTCGTATGCAACAGATTCGGGAATATCGAGAAGTTCTATTTACAAATGGGCTCATGCTTTTGGCTACAACGAAAAAGATAATACTAGCAATGAATCAAGCAGTAATCTTGTAAACTTGGGAAAACCCGTGCAGCAGCGCCTGCCTGAAAAACAAAAATTCGTGGTGAATTATTACGGAGCAAGCATCGAAGTAAGTTCTCAAAGTAATTTGGTAGCATTGCTGAAAGGGATAAGAACTGCAGAATCTATCTAGTGGCACCGACAAAATTATAGACGGTGGTTCTTTCTGGATCAGCTTTTGCTGCAAAACGCTTGTTTCGCATTGCTTCCAGCCTAGTAAGATCAATCTTGTCTGGAAGCAACGCTTCCCACTCTGTAGCAGTTTTACAACTAGGGCCAAAGGTACAAATCGCCTCAACATAGTCCATGGGGTTCAGGTTCGATCTTTTTGCAGTTTCAATAAGTGAATAGAAGAAGGCTGAAGCATCTGCACCATCTACAGATTGACTGAATAACCAGTTTTTTCTGCCTAGCGCAAAAGATTTAGCAATTATTTCACATGCATTGTTCGAAGGAGTTGCTTCAACGACGTCAAGGTAGGTATCCAAGTACGGCTTGTACGTATCTAAGTAATTGATGGCCTTACCCATTGCCCCTTTGGGAGAGTAAAAATCACGGATCTCATCCACAAGGGTGTAGACAGTTTCGATGATAGCTAGCGACTCTTCCTTTCGGGCAGCAAGGAACTCATCAGTCTGGATAATCCCAGCAAGTAGCTTTTGCCTGTACTCCCGCTCAATTTCATAGAGCTTTGCAACTTCTTTTATGATGTCCAAGGCATGGGTATTTTTCTTATTAATCTTGAGAATCTGCTTAAATTGCCGGACACCATGTACCCAGCATACGCAATGCTTCTCATAAGGGAGATAGCCTTTGAGCCCATCGGTCATGAGATAGTTGTTATACCCATACTTTTTAATATCCTCAAAAAGTACATCCCGAGCACGCCCCTGGATATAATCGAGTAGCACTAAGCTCCTTGTTTTTCTGGTGTTGGCATCATAGGTATCACCAATGGTGATGTACATGAATCCATTTTTTGAAGGTTTTCCTGACGGCCCCTTCACATCCAGTACCGAAATCTTGGTTTCATCCTTGCTCATATAGGCTGAGTGATACACCTGCTGTTTAAAGTATCTCATGAATGGCAGCAGCTCTTCGTAGTAGGTTATCACCCAGTTTGCTAGCTTTTGCCGCGATAGGAAGAACCCTTCCCGTCTGAAGATCTCTTCCTGCCGGTACAGAGGAAGGTGGTCATCGAACTTGCTGACTACCACACTTGCTACCAGGCTTGGGGATGCCCCAAGTGCTGCAGTTTTGGTAAGGTGAAGGACCTTTTTATTTTCCTTCTCAGCCTCAACCTCCAAAGTGTTGTACTGGGGATAATGATGACGTTCAACGACGATCTTGCGAGGAATGATTGCAATCTTATTAATGATCTTATCTTCGACTCTTTTATAGACAATTCCATCTTTATCGGTAATAGTTTCAGGAGCATCTTCAGTATGTAAAATGTCACAAACAGGGGTATCGGCAGGAGCAGAGCAGGCATGAATTCTTTTGCGTTTTTTTCGCTTATGACCAGCAATTTCAGTGGTCTCTTCTTCAGGAGTTGATTCAAGTACAGCGTCGAGAATCTCTAGCTCTTCGAATAGCCAGCCCATCTGTTCTGAGGATGGAGTGTAGCGTTCAGCAGTCCTGAGCTTGTACAACTCCTTGAGATTAGCAATTTCCTCTTGCTGGGTTTGCACAATTGAAGAAAGATTGAGTACCAAGCTCGCCAATTCTTCGTGGGGCATTTGTAGTAAATCTTTCTTCTTTATTCCCTTAGTAATCATGCATGAATAATAGCATTTTAAGCATGTTTAGTCAATGTTTTTGGTAGCTTTATTGCATTATGGGCAATCATTTTAACTCACATATTTGGGGGTAAAAACAGGAAATTTTCGCCATATATCGTACCCTTTCAACAAGAGAACTAAGTTCTCCACTTCAATCTCAAGAGCTTCTTCTTCTGTGTTGGGCCATTTGAATGAAGAACCGCATTCTAGTCGTTTGATTATTTCAATCCACCCGTTCTTGTCCCATACTATTGCTTTAATGGTTCTTTTAGTTCTTCCGCAAAACAGAAACACCGACTTTTTGAAAGGCTCAAGCTGCATCTCATTTTGAACAATAATTGCTAGGCTACGTGAACCCTTCCGCATGTCAGTCCGGCCTGGCTTGATGTAGAAATTATAATCCTCAAGTTTACATTCCATTGTTCACCTCCTGCTATGATGCTAGAAGATTTTTGGCAGGATTTGAATGGTGATTTATAGTCCGCTTACTATTTATTTTAGAATAATTTTACATATATATGTAATACATAATCTTACAGATATTCACATATACTTTTCTTATGACATTTACACGTATAAAGAAAGCCTTTTTAATTGAATCTTACATACTCAGGCGTTATTATTTTCAAATAATTCTTTTAATAATGTAAGAACTTCAGATTACAACTGGGCGCAGTTACGAGTTTTTAATGATTGCATCTAACTTATTCACTAGTTCAGGTGAGAGTTGAGGTACCTTTAGTTGTAACAACTTCTCAACAATTTCGTGCGCGTATTCTAGTGAGTCTTTTGAACCAGACTCTTTCCACATATGATAGTTATTCCTCGAGGCGATAAGAGGTTCACGATGCTCATCGCTGTAAAGAAGGTCCAGAGTATGGTCGTCCATAACAAATGTTCCACGCGGGTCGGTGTGCATGATTTGCTCTTTTGCTATGTAGTAGTCATCGGCTTGTATACCCTGCATTAACCGTTTTACTTGGCCAACAAGTTCCGCGTCCATAACCAGCTGTTCAAGACTGATGGTCATGCCACAGGCATACATTCCACAGTTTACTATCAGATCATTAGCTGCTGCTGCCGCGCAAATTAAACTGAAGGTTCTCTCCCAGCTGTTTTGCTCATCATGCGCGTGGTTATCAGAATTTGGTGCAGTAGTGTGAGCAGGTAAATCTAATGCTTTTGCTATCTGGGCACCCCCTATTCGACAGAGACTTGTCTCTAAGGAACCGACCAGTGCTGCGCTCCGTTTCATATCGAAAGCGGTCCAACTGCTCGCCCAGAGTACTGAGCTACCCGGCTGGAGTGCTTGAACGATGTAGATTCCTGAAAGGGCCTCTATCGTGTTAAGAGTCAACAGACCGGCTAGTGAATAGGGGGCTGTGAGTCCAGTAATTGGTTCGGGGAGTATGGCAACGGGAAACTTACGCCGTGCACATTCTGCCAAGGCTTCAACAGTACTCTCTTCCCAAAAGAGGGGGGAAGTTGGTGAGAGTTGACTGATCATGTATGTTTTCATAGCCCCTTTCGGACGTTTGTAGAGTGTATCTGCCATATCCATAGCAATGTGATTGATAAGTTTACTATCAGTTGAGAAGAAAATAGGTTTTGTGCTTGTCTCCATGACCGTCTTCAGCGCCACTAGTAATGAGTAATCTGGATCTACATCACTAGGAGAACTAGGTAATCCGATCATCTCTATCTCATCAAGATGATGAGATATTGCGGCAAAGTCCCGCACATCTTGCGTGGTAAAGGGGTGTATTGCATCGTCCTTATAGCTATAGCAGTTTACAGCATTGTGGCCACTGGCAAAGTGAGGTTTCCCATCTCCTATGGTGAAAGCTGTTTTTCCATCTCGGTCAACAACTTCTAAAAAAGTAGGGACCCCTGATAATAACTTATCTTGTATCTCTTGGGGAAATCGCACCATTTTCTCATCTCGGTCGACAGGCAAGCCGGAAGCTGCCAACAGCTCTAATACTGGTAAACTGCCGATTTGGACACCCTTGTTTTCCAACACATCACGGGCAGCTACAATAATGGCTTCGATTTCTTGTCTAGAGAGCACTTCCATGGTATTTAGTTTCATACAATCCTCCGATAGATCTACAGAATACACAGAACTTTAAGCTTTATATTCCTAAATCAACTCATAAATAATCAAAATCTTATTCTCCTAATTCTAATTTCCATGTTTATTGGAATTATAGGAGTGTTGTTAGGCAATAGTTTACCGAAAAATATCCAGATACTTTTTCATAATATAGATTCGATTCCTTATGTTTCCTGTCCCTTCTTGGATTACCTCATTCTTTGAAAGCGAATCCAGAACTTAACTAACTGTTTATTTCGCTTGCTTCCATGGTTGCTTTTGCCGCCAAGATATTTATTCTAGGCGATTTCCAGTCCATTGTTTGTTGATACTTTATGAAAGAAAAGCCTATTATCTTTCGGAGAAAAACACATATGCAACAAGTATTATAACCTATGTGTGGCTGTTTTAATACACCGTTTCGCGTACCAGTAGCGCATTTAGCGGCTACATAGGTAGCGGTACAAGTTAAGAAATAGATCCTAAAGATAACAAAGAGATAAAAAGATCTAGCCGACAAGTTAGTGATATATTAGTTTGTCTTGTAAGACTTGAATCTTGGTCTTTACAGATACAACGATTTCTTGTCTAAAGTGAATCGGGACCCCCTATGGGCGACTTTGCTGTACCCCTCTCATCTTGTCCGCCCTAGGGCTCTGATGTGGATTAGCGAAAGGAGTATTTCTTTCGGATTAATGGGATGGAGGGATAGTGAGGTGAGAAGAACAAAACAGCACATGACAAAGTTTGTGCTAATACTTGTTATTGTTTTGGCGATGGGGTTTTATAGTTGTAATCTAGAAGGAGTCTCAGGAGAGGGCCATCTAGAAATAAATTTAGGCAGTAGAAGTCGCAATAGTGATATTACCTGGGAACCTGGGATTGAAATGGACACTGCTACCTACACAATTAGTGGAGCCGGGCCATCAGGGAACAAATTTATGGTAGAAAATTTTTCCAAAGATGAAAAATCGTTCACTAAAGATAGCCTTGCGGTAGGTGTGTGGGAAATCACTGTCGATGGATATAACGTTGACAAGATAAAGATCGGAACTGCAAAAATTAATGTAACTATCAAAAAGAGCCAAAAAACGACAGCAACAGTAAGCCTAAAGCCACTTGTGGGAACAGGCAATCTAGATTTGACGGTTTCTTGGACTGATAGCCAGTCAAAACTTGCTGACCCGAGAGTAACCGTGGTGATTAGTGAAAAACTTGACGACGACATAATTAGTGGTCCGATCGATTTACCGCTGGATGGTGGCGGCAACTCGGCCAGCAAAACTATTGTTGATCTTCCCACGGGATGGTACAAGGTGAAAGTAGGACTGTATGAAGGACTACCCACAGGAAGCCCCGAGGCAGTTTGGGAAGGGATATTCATCCTACGGATAGTAAAGGATCAAAATACAAGCGGAGAGGTTGTTATTCCAGAAAGCCAGATACAGTTTGGAACGGGTAATGTGGCCATAACCTTAAAGGAGGATATGGGCCGCCCTTTTACCGTGGCGTTTACCAAAACGCCTGAAACGGTCGAAGAAGGAGAGGTTATGACATTTACCTCTACAGAGACCTACTCCAATACTGTGCAATACCAGTGGTATGTAAATGGGTCCAAAGAAGGGACAAACAACCCCACATTTACTTATAGATTCGACAAAGCTGGAGAGTCTGTGGTCACGTTATTGGTGCTTAACGGTGGAGTATTGGCCGGATATGCTAAGAGTATTGTAGTTATACCAGTATATAAAGTAAGAAGCCTTGGTCCCACCGGTGGTTATATATTTTATGATAAGGGTTCGTATAGCGATGGATGGCGCTATTTAGAAGCGGCGCCTGCAGGATGGAACGGAACACCAGAAGACCCTAAATATATTTTCGGAATTTATCGGACATCTCCAGCAGGACCCGATACATATGTTGGAACCACTAGTATAGAACTGGGAACAGGAAAAGCAAACACAGAAGCGCTGGTGACCGCTATGGGAAATAGTGCATATCTCCACAATGATGGTCACCCAACGGAGAGTGCTGCTGCTACAGCCTTCTATGCGGCAAAAGTAAGTAGTGATCTTTCAATAACAGTAAATAATGTTGTCTACGATGATTGGTTTTTACCGAGTGAAAGAGAGCTTTACTTAATGTACCAGGAACTCGCTAAAAATAACCTTGGTGGTTTTTCTAAAGACAATTACTGGAGTTCCTCTGAAAAAGGACATGAGTACTATGCACATAGTCTCAGTTTTACAGATGGGATAGATGCTGTAGGGGGACGGTATAGTCCTAGCATGGTTCGTCCTGTGCGGGCTTTCTGATAAGCTTATTCAATTGTATGGGAAGTTTATGGACCAGTGAGTAAGTTGGGTATTCAAAGTTTATTCATTACTAAACAGGTAGCTCTAAACCTTACATTGCATCCATGTTTCAAATCAGGGGGTAGCAATACCCCCTGAATGCAATCAAAGCATTTTTCTGCGGATTTGTATGTATAGATCCTCTTCTTCATTAATTTTTTAGACCTATGCTTAACTATAAAACATATAGTTTAAAGCACGAGATTGATTTTATACCGCAGCATGTTTTCTCCACTCATGCTCACAATCTTTACAATGAAATTCTGGGTCTGTTAAGGTTACACAACAACCTCCAAGAATAACTTTTCCTTGTTCTGCTAATGAGACAGCCTCTGGAGCTGGGAAGCCATACAAGATTCTTACCGTGTTGGTCGAGCCGCATTTTGGACACTTTCTTTTTGCCATGCTGATACGTTTCCTTTGATACTAGTGGAGTCTTAGGTTCTCGAGCTTTAATGTTATTTTGCTAGGTACCAAACCCTCTCTAACTATAGCACATAGTAAATAGGTTGTTACCTTAATGATTGGATTCTAGATGTTACCTTTAATTTCTTTCTCAATCGACCTCTATCAAGATCCGCTTAATTTTCTCCACAGGTTCTCCATAACAAAGCTTGCTATAACCATTAAACCAATTAGCTGAACATTCCAAGATAAAATCTTTATCAGTGACAGGAAAACCAGAAGCGTCCCCTATAACGACGTCAATGCCACACTTTGGACAGACCAGCGTTTTACCTTTGGGATCATCAATATCCCACCATTCAAGATTTTGCTCTGCATTAGCGTTAAATTGGTAACCGCAGTAGCAGCATGTGCAGATCTTACTAGCAATGATATCTAATTCATTGAAGATAGTGGCCTTGTGCGCTTGGGCAATGTACTCAGTTGAAAATTTCTTGCTCATTAATAGACTCCTTTTATAATTAACTTCACCTGGGTCTAAATTATGAGTACCCTTATAATATAAGGGTAATAAATCAATAAATCCACCCTTATAATCCAAACAAAAAAGGAATTCTTTCATGAAACAAACACTTCACTTATACCGGAATGGAGACATTTGGCTCTTTGACGACGAAGAAAAGGATATTACTGGAGAGCCCTTTGTCGAAGGTTCCAGTGAATTAATCACAGAGATTCAAAAGAGAGCTGGTTTATCAGGAGAGACATTGTTTGTCACCTTCTCTGATAAACCCTTCACAGGGAGTCACCACACGTTGCTGTGGCAAGATTCTCGTGACAATGGCACATGGAATCAATATCACTCAAAAGAGCTCGAGATGGACAATTGGTTGTGTCCAGTATTACTGGTTTATTTTGGGGAAGCGCCTAAGAAGTTGTTTGTAAAAGTTGGTTAAAAGCTTCTAAGTGTGAACGAATCCTTAAGAATCCTAAATACATGCAATCTTAGCTCTCTAATTACATGCAATCTTAGCTCTGTTTGACTTAGAGGATCCCATGAAATATAATCAAGGTGATTATATTCTATTTCTAGAAGGTGTTTGATTTTATTAAATACTTGCAAGTGCCAAAATTTTACACATCAAAAATAGAATCAACACTGAATCTTGAAGGGTTCTGCCAAGGTACCCCCGTATTAACTTAAGGGGGTTCCTCATGAAAACCTTGTTCCGTCTGTTTGTCTTGATTGTGTTCTCTCTATCGTGCCCTCTGCTGGTATCTCTAATACATTTATCACTGTGATTGTCATTTTGACCTTACTTATGGTTCGTAAAAAGTAGTAGCTGGACTGTTCTGCCATAGATTTTATTGGCTACAGGATTATCAAAACCACTAATATCTATCCTCACTTACCCTTTGATTGATGATAATAGGCAAAACGGTCAACAATAAAATATGTAATTGAGTAATTTGCATATCTCTTTTGTTCTTATCATGTTCACTTTCTACCGTACAAATTAAAAAAACTTTTCCAGAAGCTGTTGCTATCACATAAACCCCAGAGCTCGTTGATGTTTTATAAAGGTTTCCATTCGTTTAAATCTTAACTGTTACTTTAACTATATCTAGCGGTACTCTGCCTTATGCCGACAACTCCTCTGCTATCATCTCAGCTTGCTGTAACACAGTTTCTGTTGCGAGCATTTGCATATCTGGCGGATAGCCATATTTTCTTAGAGTTCTCTTTACCGCTACCTTCAACTTAGATTTTACATTTTCCTTGATAGTCCAATCGATTGAAGCATTATTTTTAACCCGTTCATACAGCACTATGGCCAATTCCCTGAGCTTGTCTTTTCCCATAAGTTCCATGGCACTATCGTTACTAGCAATGGCAGTATAGAAGGCATACTCATACTGGGTAAGCCCAAGTTCCTTTGGCAACTTGTCCATTTCTTGGATTTCTTTACTTAGGTTTATCAGTTCTTCTATAACTTCTACCGCTGACACTATTTTATTGTGATATTTCCTAATGGAGTTTTCCAACATCTCCATCAACGTCTTACTTTCTACAAGATTTGTTTTGCTTCTTGCCTTGATTTCATCATTTAAAAGTTTCTTCAGTACCTCTAGAGCGATATTTTTATGCTCCATGTCTTTGACTTCTAAAAGGAATTCTTCAGAAAGAATGGAGATATCGGGCTTTTTGATTCCAGCAGCATCAAATACATCAATGACTTGGTCTGATACCAGAGCTTTATCTATTACTTGCTTAATGGCAGTTTCTATTCCTTCATCGGTATTTCCAGTCCCAGTACTATCAAATTTTGCCAATCTCGCCTTTACGGCCTGAAAGAAAGATACTTCGTCTTTGACATCCATTGCTTGTTCGTGGGGAACTGCAATAGAAAATGCTTTGGAGAGAGCTGTCACTTCATCAAGATAGCGTTTCTTCCCATTTTCTAATCCTAGTATATGGTCTTCTGCTTTCAGGATGAGCGATAATTTCTGCCCTGTATCAGCATCAAAGAATTCTTCATAGGGGAATCCATAAAACATCTGTGATACAACTTCCAACTTCTCCAACATCAATTGCACTGCTTGCTCTTGAGCAATGGCGGGGTCACCTTTACCTCCACTGTCAGAATAAAATGATAAGGCTTTCTTCAAATCAGAAGCTATCCCTAAGTAATCAACTATCAACCCACCTTGCTTATCTTTGTAGACTCTATTTACTCTAGCAATTGCCTGCATGAGGTTATGTCCCTTCATAGGCTTGTCAATATACAGAACATGAAGGTTGGGAACGTCAAAACCAGTTAGCCACATATCTCGAACAATCACCAGCTCTAGAGGGTCTTGTGGATTCTTCATCCTATCAGAAAGAATTCTACGTTGGTCTTTTGTAGTATGATGCTTAGCTAGCACAGGGCCATCAGAAGAAGCTGACGTCATAACAACCTTTATTGCCCCTTTTCTTAAATCATCGTCATGCCATTCAGGACGTAACTTTATTATTTCTTGGTAGAGTTCAGCAGCAATTCTTCTCGACATCGCTACTATCATTCCTTTCCCATCAAATACTTCCTGTTTCAGTTCAAAGTGGGTAATGATATCTTTGGCTATCAACTGCATACGTTGTTTGCTTCCCACCAAAGCTTCTAATTGAGTCCACTTTGCTTTTGCCTTTTGAGAAGAAGAAAGTTCTTCCTTGATAAGTTCATCATCAAGTTCTTCGACTAGGCGTTTCCCTTCCTCACTAAGATTTATTTTTGCTAATCGGCTTTCATAATAAATTCTGACGGTAGCACCATCTTCTACTGCTTGGGCAACATCGTAGACATCTACATAATTACCAAACACTGCTGGGGTATTTACATCAAAATTTTCTATTGGAGTTCCAGTAAAGCCAAGATACGTGGCATGGGGTAACGCATCCCTCATATACTTAGCAAAGCCATAAACTATTTTTTTACCAATTACTTTGCCATCTTCTTTATCGTCTATAGTCTTCGCTTTAAAACCATATTGAGTCCTGTGAGCTTCATCAGCAATAACTACGATATTTTTTCTATTAGAGAGCTCATCGTATACATTCCCTTCATCCGGTTGGAATTTCTGGATTGTGGTAAAGACAACACCGCCAGAGACGACACTGAGAAGTTGCTTTAGTTCTTCTCTGCTTTCAGCCTGAACCGGCTCTTGCCTTAATAATTGTTTGGAATTTGCAAAGGTCTCAAAGAGTTGGTCATCTAAATCGTTTCTGTCAGTTATAACTACAATAGTAGGGTTATCCATTTCCAAGACAACCTTACCTGTGAAAAATACCATGGAGAGCGATTTCCCACTCCCTTGGGTGTGCCACACAACACCACCCTTTCGGTCCCCTGTAGGTTGGTTCTCTATGGGTTGTCTGCCATAAGCAGGAGAAGGACTTGCAGCAAGTTCTGCTTTAGCAAGGGTTTTCCTGTCAGCATACCCAGAAGCCCGTAAGGTAGATTCTACTGCTTTGTTCACCGCATAATATTGGTGGTAGGCAGCCAGCTTTTTTATAGTTTTTATAGTAACTATGTCTGTGTCCAAATCTTCATGCTTTGTACTTTCAAAGACAATAAAGTGTCTAATGAGGTCGAGTAAAGTCTGTTTATTTAACATCCCCTTGATAAGTGTTTCAAGTTGCCCAACAAGATCTGATGCCATAGTTTTTCCATCTGAGGATTTCCAAGCCATGAATCTAGTTATGCCTGAAGAGATAGTTCCTGCCCTTGCTTCTAAGCCATCAGAGATGACTAAGAATCCATTATACGTGAACAAAGAAGGAATTACATCTTTATATGTTTGGATTTGTCTGTAGGCCGAATGGATAGTCGCATTCTCATCAGCTGCATTTTTTAATTCCATAACAACAAGAGGTAAGCCATTTACAAAGAGGACAACATCAGGCCTTTTATTTATATTATTCTCAATAACAGTAAATTGATTTACCACCAGAAATTCATTATTATCAGGATGCTCAAAGTCAATAAGCCAAATTAAATCACCTCTTTCATGACCATCTTTTTGATACATTACTTTGATACCCTCTGTCAGCATCCTATGAAAACTCTCATTGTTTGCTACAAGCTCTGGAGCGTTGATTCTAAGAAGTTCCTTGAAGGCTGATTCATGAGTAGAGGGAGGAAGCAATCTGTTTATTCGCTGTATAGCAGATTTGATTTTATCTGGAAGAATTACTTCACTAAAAGAAGCTCGTTGCGGATTCAATGAATCATGAGCAATATCAGGGCCATAGAAATATTCATATCCTAAGTTCTCGAGGAGTTGAATAGTGTATTCTTCTATTTTGTTTTCTGTAATTCCACTCATTTATTGTGTTCCTGTCGACATTTCATAAGATATTGTTTCAGCTTCAAATAGATATATTTCCTTTGTTGGAAAACTAGCTTTAGCTGTCTCTAGCATTTTTGCTTTGTGTTCCTTCAATGTTGAAATATAAATCGTATCTATTTTTGACTCACTTATCTGTTTAAAAATATGATTGTCATTTTCAGCCAAAGAACTTCCAACTATTACCAAGTTCCCCGTTATTTGACTCAACTTTTGTAAACATCGTTTAAGATATTTATTATTTTTAATTACATCAATTTTATTTTCAGGCTGAAAAACACAGACAACTTCCTTCTCCTCAGTATTAAGGACTTCTTCTAACCTGTCATACAAAGCTTTATCTGATTGCTGCGTTATTTTTTTTATTCTATTACCATCTTTATAAATATGAAAAGCACCATGTAAAAAAAACAAGTTCTGGGATTCAGTATTCTCAAAAATAAAATCATTTTTAGTACCAAATAAACTGCACTGCCTACTACCATCATCTATTCTATCGAGAATACCCTCCCCCCTTTCTTCATTTTCTTCATCAATAATTCTGTTGACGACCATCTTAATATCTTTGTGTTTCCACTCTTTGCCATTTGATTTTGAGTATTCTTTTACTTCAGTTAGAAAATGATTTTTATTTAGTTTATTAAAATCTTTCTCTAACATCTCCCTTTCATTACCAAAGCTTATCCTAAGTTTGCCATTGTCTCTTGCCGTTTTTATTTCGCAATAAATATCACTATGTCTCTCGTCCAGTTCTTTTGCAATAAATTTTAAATTAGGTTCAAATGCAATAGAATTCATAGATTCGTTTTTTATTGGTTTATATTTTAGAAGAAGCAGATACAAAAACGAATCATAATTCAAAGTAAAAAAATTAGTGAGTTGTTTGAAAAGCAAATAAATACCTTCATTATTCTTTGCATAGACTTTTTTGATTTCTGATTTAACAATTTCATGAGTTGCCTGCATAAAGTCCAGCTTTATTTTATTGTTTATATACTTTCTAAGAAATTTGTTTTTAGGTTTTATGTCAGACTGTAATATTTTAATGAATAATTCCAAATCATAATCGCACTCTTCAATCATTTTGATCGAATCATTATATACTGAATGATGATTTTCCACCATTTTCTGGAAAATCGCCTTGTACCCAGTATTAACTCCTAGACCACGGTTGAACCCATTTGCTATGAGCAGATGATTTTCCTGTCCTTCTATTTTCTCCAGAACTTCTTGATAACTAAGAAATATTTTATTTCCCATAAGAACCTGCCCTAATCTATTCCTTTTATGGAGACTTCTCCATCCATAAATTTTGGTAGAAGTATATTCCTCATATTTTCTAGTTTTGACATCTGATGACAATTTTCAATTATTTTATCATTCAAAGGCTGACAAACTGATTCAAAAACTTTAATTTTTTTTGGAGGAGGAATTGAAATCATCATGGATTGGAAATCTTTCTTCCCGATTGAACCAAATACTGTGCCCTCATCATTGAATATCTTTATCTCATCTATCAAGGACTTCATTTTATAATAGGTATATGTATAATACGAAGGATTCGCTCTGTATCTAAAAGCTGCGACTCCTCTACCAATGCAACATTTCTCTGATGCCATATTTTGAGCTCCCACAGGGGCTCTTACACTTATCAACGTATCATATTTTTCTGCGTACCGCGTTGGGGCAGTGGTAAAAACTCTATTGAGGGGAAATCTAAACCCAAAATCGGCATTACCTTGAAACATAGGGATTCCTTTTTTGTTTTCATTTAATGTTTTCCCTAATGGAGATTGTCCCATCGTAAAATTAAATTCATCTGGAAGGCATCCTACCTCCCAATCATCCTCAGCCTCTTCTATGAACCACTGCCTAAACAGAGTCTCTGCCATTGCTTCAAGAGTTTTGTTCTGTCGATGGAGGAGATCTATCTTATCATCAAGACTTGATAATACCCCTGCTATAGCTTTTTGTTCGGGGAGAGAGGGAAGGTATACACCAATCGAATCAAAGGTGTCTCTAGTAATGGTATCAAATACTCCCCCATGAGAAATCTGCTGAAGGTTATCGATAGAATCTTTAATTAAATAATAAACAAAGTCCGTATCTGATTTTTCTGGTATAGCCCTAATCCCATAACAGGATTGATTAAATGCCATATCTTTTCCTAGAACAGCCATGGCGCCGACCGTTCCTCTTGCAGAAATAATAATATCCCCTTTTCTCAGAATCTTTGTGCTACTATTTAATAATCCAAGTTCAGTAATATGCTTTATAGTTGATTTTACAAATTTCTTACCTGTATTAAAATCCACCACAGATAACCACGGAATATTACCATCCCAATATTCTGGAACAGATGTTTTAGGGGTACCTCCCCCGATAATTTCAATAATATTACTTAAAGTAGTTTCTTTACGCTCAGACATCTACATACAACCTCTTCATTAGTATTTTGGATTCTCAATTATCATCCCTTTCTGAACCCTTTGAATATGAGGGATATTATGATTTATGATTATTGAAAAACCAATGCCATACTTATATTTTCCTTTCTCATCCGTAAAATCTTTGAGTTTTTTTATATCACGGTCAATAGAAACCCTACTCCACTGTGGTTTAAATTCAATGATACATAAATTATTTTCATTACTTCCTCTCTGGTGGACTACGACATCAGGATAAGTGCCTCTAGAGAAATTAGTAGTACGTTTAGGGTGTGAGTGGTCTTTATTGTATTCAACATCTAAATGAAAACCCGAATAGCCAATTTGGTTGAGTTCTTCTTGAAAATAAATTGCGAATCTTCCAACAATTGATCTCTCATGAACTTTATTCTGTATAAGATAATTATCATGTAGGTAGACTCGTTGTACTGAACTTGAAATTGCTAATAAAATTTTATCAATCTCTTTGTTGTTTAAAGTCATATCAATTTCACCTTATCTAAATTCTCAAGAATGAGTTTATTTAATCTCTCTTCTTCTTTGATTTGCTCCTCGAACTCTGCCCTCAGTTGAGTAAATCGCTCATTGAAGTCAAAGTCATCATCTTCTTCAGCTAGTCCTACATACCTTCCTGGGGTGAGTACATAGTCCATTTCTCTAACTTCCTCGATTGAAGCAGATTTACAGAACCCGCTGATATCTTCATATTCACCATCAGGATTTCGCCATGCGTGGAAAGTATCTGCCATTTTTGCAATATCTTCTTTAGAGAACTCTTTGGTTCGCCGATTAATCAAATGGCCTAAGTCTCTAGCATCAATAAAAAGGATTTCATCTGCTCTATTTCTAAATTTACCATTTATTTTGTCTCTGTTTAAAAACCACAGGCATGCTGGAATCTGAGTATTTAAAAATAATTTAGCAGGGAGGTTTACAATACAATCAACCAATCTAGCTTCAATCAGTTCCTTTCTAATATCACCTTCGCCGGAAGTCTTGGAAGTAAGAGCTCCCTTAGATAATACAAAACCTGCTTGTCCTTTAGGATTTAAGTGATACAGGAAATGTTGAATCCAAGCATAGTTAGCATTACCTGGAGGGGGAGTACCATATTGCCATCTTCCATCGTTTCTCAAAAGGTCACCACTCCAGTCACTGTCATTGAAAGGAGGATTAGCAATAACGTAATCCGCTTTCAAATCTTTATGAGCATCATTAAGGAATGAACCCTCATTATTCCATTTGACTTGGGAACTATCTATGCCTCGAATGGCTAGATTCATTTTAGCTAGTCGCCATGTGGTAATATTGCTCTCCTGTCCATAAATAGAAATATCGTTGATCTTACCTTGATGTTTTTCAACAAATTTCTCAGATTGGACAAACATTCCTCCCGAACCACAACATGGGTCGAGCACTCTTCCTTTATAAGGTTGAAGCATTTCTACAAGAAGCTCTACAACACTTCTGGGGGTGTAGAACTGCCCTCCTTTTCTCCCCTCTGCTAAGGCAAATTCACCAAGGAAGTATTCAAATACATGGCCAAGAATATCAGCACTTCTTTCCTTGGTTTCACCAAAAGAGATATTTCCTATGAGGTCAATCAAGCTGCCTAGTGTGGTAGGATCGAGATTAGCTCTAGCAAATACTTTGGGAAGAACGCTTCTAAGTGATGGGTTTTCCTTCTCCACAACATCCATCGCTTCATCTATCGTTTTACCAATTGTTGGTTCTTTTGCTTTACTGAGTAGGTATGACCATCTGGCTGTACTCGGTACAAAAAACACATTTTCAGCCTTATATTCATCTTTATCTTCTGGGTCTGCACCAAGGCTCTCTTCCTCGATAAGTTTCTTATGGAGTTCTTCAAAGGTATCTGAAATGTATTTAAGGAATATCAAGCCAAGAACTATATGTTTATACTCTGCCGCATCAATATTTTTTCTTAGTTTATCAGCTGCCTTCCACAGTTGTTTCTCAATTGGTTCAGAAGTCTGTGCAGTTTTATTTTTCGCCATGTTGTATCACTCCAAGTATGCTAATATCGTTACATTTGCTTAACTATAAAACATATAGTTTTATGCACGAGATTGCGTTCATTCTACACCACCGCATGCTGTTTTACAAATGATACTTATTTTGAAGCGAGTTTACCTCGATAGAGACTTTGGAGAAAGAGCTGTTCTATATCTGGAAGTAAAATTATCATCTCATAATTCAGTCTTTAAACAAACGGGTCAGTAAACTTGAAAAGATTTAGATGAACCCATTACACTAAACTAGGAATGGCACAAGCTCATTTAAAACTAGATTATATTTTGAATGGATAGTATTTCATCTCCAAAATACTCCTCAACAATGAGATTTAGCTGTTGTGCAATATCTTGGAATTCGCAATTCAAGTCTAACGTTTTTACACTTATCTGATTGCCACTCATTTGGTAGGTGACATCAGGCTGGATTAACTCATCTGTGCGAGCATATAAAAGCATACCAGCAACTTCATGAGATACATCTTCAAAGCTAGCATCCTTGTTTTTTACATAGGTGAAGATTTGATATAAATTACTAGAATGGATTGTATGAGAGTCATGGTAGGATTGTGTAGTGCGAGCCCAAAACTTGGCATCTATGATAAGCATCTTTTTCCCATACGACACAGTTATATCGCTTTGCATTATGGGAAGCATTGTCTTGAAATTATCATCAAGCACCCAAGGTATTTGTGAAGCGTTCACATGCAAAGCGGGGTATTCTTTGTAGTAATATTCCAGTATGAATTTTTCAAACAATTTATGCATATGCTGCTCATCAATAAATGACGCAAGCTTGTATGCTCCCTTTTCTGTAGTCAAGAGCATTCCTTCAAGGATAAGTTGGCACAAACCAATGAGCATTCGATATGACTCATAATTACGTTGAAACCGGATAGCTAACCACTTGATTGATGCCGGTTCAAGCAAATCTATATTTGAAAAAAATAATATCTGTTTTCTTAATTCATCCTTATATTGAGCATCTACTTGAGCGTGACGAAGCAAAATTATAACTGTGGTTTTTAGAATTTGGTTGAGTTGGTTGTTTTCCGATAGCTCATCATATTCACAGAACAGAACCTGTTTACGCATTATTTTATTACGTATAGTTCCCGCCATATCAACTTTCCCACGCATTGCTACTAAGTTTTCTTTACGGTCCAGGTATTCTCGATATAAACCACGCTTTAATTGGTGGTTGATACCTTTTGCTAGGATAGCTGCAAATAGGTTGTGAATATTTTCAAAATCCTCTTTTGCGATATCTTCATAGGTTTTTTGGTTCAAAGTTGTGAAGGCATAAGACAACATATAGTAGATATTTTTAATAAAAATATTTTTTTTCTTAATCATTGAAAAATACTCAACAAAAGATTTTCCCATCTTTGTAATTTGCTAGTATCATCGAACCAGTATTCACTAAGCATAGGAAGAATCTCAAATTTCACGACTGCTTGAAGCCACTCATCACTACATTTAGTTTGACCACAGAAGTAGCTATGGCCAATGCAAAACCCTTTACCCAAAGATTTATCAAGTGTAATTTCTTTGTTCAATTCCTTTATACGGGACATAAGCTCATTGAATGTTTCATCATTCAGGGTATTTTGAAAAGCAGTAAAGCCATCTGAATCAAGACCTGGTGCAAGCTCAAAAAAACTGAACCGACGCCGCAGAGCATAATCAATCATTGCTAAGCTACGGTCGGCTGTGTTCATCATCCCAATGATATACAAGTTCTTTGGAACAGAAAAAGAGAGTCCATTATATGCGAGTGTAGCCTTTGTACCCCTATAATCTCGTTCAATCAACATAAGTAGCTCACCAAAAATCTTACTGAGGTTCCCACGGTTAATTTCATCGATTATGAAGTAGAAGTCTTTATCTGGTTGGTTTTCAGCTTTCTTGCAGAAGCGATAGAATATACCATATTTCAAGTCAAATCCCTCATCCACAGGCTTATATCCCATAACAAAGTCTTCATAGGAGTAGTTTTGGTGGAATTGAATAAATTCCACGCGATTTTCGTCCTTTTCCTTCATGATTGAATAAGCTAGGCGCCTTGCAACAAATGTCTTGCCCACCCCAGGAGGGCCTTGCAATATGATGTTTTTCTTATTTAGAAGCACAGAGACCAACATATCATAGTTGTTTTCAGTCATATATACTTCATTAAGGAACTTTTCCTTGGTATACACTTCTGTACGTTCTTCTATAACAGCGGGGTTTTCTTCACGAATAATATCCATTATGAAGTCAAACTCTTCCTTTGTGAGCTTGAATAAACTCCCCTGAGGACTCCTAAAATATTCCATCTCTTTAAGTTCTGGACATTCTTTCAATGTCTGGTAATCTATCGGAAAAGCAAGCCCTTCGACCTTTTCAAAACAGATTCTTTCACCATCCTGTTCTGCACTCACCTTACCTATAGAGACAATCTGCTTTACAGGGTTTGACTCATAACCAATAAGGCTATCCCCCGCCTTGGCATCCAAAAAGTTTTGGAATATTCGGCGTTTGTTACCATTGTTATTATGAAGCGTATAGGATTGACTTTCTCCAACAGCAATATCTGCAAAACTCCAGATTTTGGGATTAGCGTTCAGCCACCAATATCCTCGACCATTTTCACTTGGAGTAGGTAATGCGTATAACTTAACGTTGCACAAATCTACTGTATCAAGGGCCTCAGCCAGTTCCTCTCGAAGTTTCCAAATAAAACTACCAGCATCATCTTTTTCAGCTTGCTTACCAACATAGAGAATAGGCCACCATCGCAAACTTTCCTGATTTCGGGGCATTACTGGGCACCCAGTTTTTGCAGCTATTCTTCGGGCAAGAGCTGAAGATCCACTATTATAGAAATTTTTAGTTTCACCATATTTCATTGAAAGCTGTGTACAGGTCGCCATTCCTCCGTAATCTTTAATTCGTTTCATGATTTCAAGACTGGCAGTAGTAAAGACTTTTTCATCTCCTAAAAGCTTGACCCATTCATCCACTGAAATTTCAGGTGAGTAATCCATCGGAAACCATTCTTCAGTTTCAATAACATCCTTCTTTGAATAATCACGGCTTATGTAAAAGCCGACATCTATAGTAAGAGTACGAAGTTCTGGGTCTGGATAACAACTGGAGGTCAACTGGGATTTGAGTAAATTGACAAGTTCTGTATCTTGTTGTAGTGCATCGCAAATTTCATTATATAAGAGAATGCTGTTTCGAATGTTATCGGCATAAGCACCTTTCTTGATCCTGCGATTGCTTTCCAATTCCTCAGCTACAGCTTTTACTTCGCTATATTTATATATATAGTATTTGTCGGGATATCGGAGCCACAGGTAGGTGGTTATGGCATTTTCAGTTTGATAATGATTTCTTGCATCGTTGTAGTATTTTTCGAGCAGTTCGGATGCTTGAATTTTAAAGGAATTTATACGAGTGATAACGTCCTTTGATTCATCAAATAATCCTATAAACATAGCTCTCACTTCTTCAGGAGTTTGTTCAGATACTTCTTCAATCATTCGTCTGGGATAGAAGTTCATTGAAGCAAGTAAATTGTTTGTTTTAGCAAGAGCATTTGCTAGCATGACGGGGAAATTATCAGCAGCAATATCCCAATTCTCTTGAAAGCATTGTATAGCTTCCCATTTATATTTTTCGTCAGGCCATATAGTTGTAGTAAATTGCTGTTTGTACTTTACCAACACAGCTTTCAATCGAGATTTATCAATCATACCATTACTCCTGTTGCACCGTTATAACAGCCATAGTTTTACTTAGTTATAGTCACCGTACAGTCTAGCACGAAGTTGTTCACCAAAGCCACTTGGAAATTCATGGTTTGATAATCAAAAATTCGCACATGGTTTCCTGCAAATTATACCTTCTATTTCTTGTTCATATGACTCTAAACATTGCCCCAGAGCCTTCATGAATTTAGTCTCAAGGACAAGTTCATTTCAGTAGTAGAGTAACCCCGTAGCAAGCCTCTAGCACCTGTCTGTGCCGTTGCTTGAGAGGTAGTAGGAATGAGTATGTCTGTAGCTATTTTTTAGCAGGAAAAGATTGAAAAAGGTTTATTGATAAACATATTTTTATGTTAGCCTATATTTTGTGGTATGATAACTTATATTGGCTTAAATAATAAAGGATGTTAATTATGAAAAAAACTTTATTGGTTTTTCTAATATTGTTGCTTTTTACAGTTTTTGCTTCAGGTAATAGAGAATCCTGGATGTCGGGAGGAGGTGAGTTCGGACAGTCCAGAGAAACTCAATCAGTACAAGGTATAAAGGTAAACACCACATTGAATTCAATTGGCGCATATATAAACGTTCTTCAATTTAATGATGATAAGGATACAGGGATAATTGTTCATGACTCTTTCCTTCTTCCTTTAGGTGGAAAAATTAAAATAGACGGTGAACATTTAGATTATTCCCTATCTGATGCAGATTTTAAATCCTATATAGGCATAATGTTGGGGCCTGTCTTCAGGAAGTCTTTAGACGGAGGGAAGGGTTTTTATATTGGAGCAGGTCCGAGTATACAACAGTTAACAGCTTCATACGCACAAGGCAGTTCAGTAATAAGTTATTTATTTGGAATTGGTATTAGTACTGGAATAAAAATAGATATTGGAGAAAAAACTTATTGGGATGTTGGACTCATGGCTGATGCTAGTTTCTATAGTTATACTAAATCTTCTGCCTATCCCGATGGGCAAACAGGTAATATGTTCAATCTTTCCTTAAGACCACATATAGGGATAGGTTATATTCTTAAAATGAAATATGAATAAAAGTAAAGTGCGGATAGTAATTCAAAAATAGTTTTTTATGTCTCTTGAAGATTAGGATAGTGGATTCAATAAATTACTTCTTAAAATCATTTTTTGGTAACATCAATTCTCATAATATAAAATCAGACTATTTATTTAAATCTTATTTCATGTAAAATTGTTTGTCATGTAGCAAATCATTAATATCATTAGCAGTTTTGTTTGTTTCTATGCTCATGCTTGCTGTTGCACTACGAGTTGTAGTACTGCGACTTGTACTTTTCGTTAGAATTTTGTCATTACCCTCAATGTTATAAAAATTAAATAGCGTTAGCGTACTACCGTCACCACTAAAAGAGTACTTTTCCCAATCATCCCATTCAGAGTATGGGTTATTCCATAATTTCCAACGATATTTACCATCTCTAACATCAAAGGCTATATTCCATAGATAGTAATCGCCAATATAATCTCCTGTATAAGACCAACCGCTATAAGAATAATAAC